>JAABUJ010000529.1_pt1 | contig 74398 bp, 75 predicted proteins | sample 5559131 | NCBI WGS metagenome assembly JAABUJ01 (sample SAMN10711875, study PRJNA513366) | rock metagenome | isolation source: Antarctica rocks | place: Antarctica: Victoria Land, Mt New Zealand nord | collected 2016-01-07 | reverse complement strand
CCGCTGGCGCTCGTTGAACTCACCGGCCAACGCCCGGAAGCGCTCCCCGATGGCCTCCTCATCGATCACAAACCCCAGTTCTACATAACTACCCCGACCCCTTCACAAACTAAGTCGGGAGCCCTTACGCTCAGACGAAGACTGGTCGCGCGACACATAACAATGTTCGCGACCAGCCAATCACCACCTGCACCCACCTGAACAGTCACCATCGTCGCAGCTCTGGGTGTCGGCGGGAGCGGCCAGGATCTTGGTGATAGTGAAGCCGGCGGCCGCAGAGGGCTTGGGCGCAGCGGGCTTTGACGCAGCGGCGCCCAGGGCGCCGGACGCGTCCGCGCCGAGCGCGCAGAGGCCTATGGTGACGGCCGCCACCAGGGGCGGCAACTTGCGGCTGCGCTGGGATGTTGGTGATCGCATCGAGATCCTCCTGGTCTGTGGGCCGATAATGGAGGTGACCCCCCGCACCGGACGCCCGCCGACCATATGGTTCGCCCTGAGGGCGCCTGTTACAGACCCGTGGAACCAATCCACCGCTAACAAGCCGAGCAGCGTTCCAGCTGTGATGAGCTAGGGTCAGGGCCGTCATGGAGCGCAAGTGGTGGACACTGATCTCCGTCTGCGTCGCGACGTTGATGCTGCTGATCGACGTGACGATCGTCAACGTCGCGCTGCCGGACATACAGAACTCGTTGCACGGGAGCTTCAGTGATGTCCAGTGGGTGATCGACGCCTACTCGCTGATGCTGGCGGCGCTGCTGCTGACGGCGGGATCGCTGGCCGACCTGTTCGGGCGGCGGCTGGTGTTCGTTTCCGGGCTGTTGGTGTTCACGGCCAGCTCGCTGCTCTCCGGCGTGGCCACGACGCCGTTGTTCCTGAACCTCGCGCGCGGGGCGCAGGGGGTGGGCGGCGCGATGCTGTTTGCCACCTCCCTGGCGCTGCTGGCCCAGACTTTCCGCGGGCGCGAGCGGGGAGTTGCGTTCGGGGTCTGGGGTGCGATCACCGGAGTGGCGGTGGCGATCGGTCCGGTGATCGGGGGCGCCCTCACCAGCGGCCTCTCCTGGCGCTGGATCTTCCTGGTCAACGTGCCGATTGGAGTTATCGGCGTGATTGTCACGCTGGCCAAGGTGGACGAGTCGCGCGCCCCCCAGGCCCGCCGGCCGGACTTCATCGGCCTGATCACCTTCAGCGGTGGGCTGGGCGCGATCGTCTACGCGCTGATCAAGTCGAGCACGCTGGGGTGGGGCTCCACCACGATCCTCGTCTGCCTGATCGGCGGCGGTGTGCTGCTGGTCGCGTTTCTCGTCGCCGAGCTTCTGCAGGCGCACCCGATGTTCGACCTGTCCCTGTTTCGCAAGCCGACCTTCGTCGGGGGGTCGGTGGCCGCCTTCGCCCTCTCCGCTGGCATGTTCTCGCTGCTGCTCTACCTCACCCTGTACATGCAGGACATCCTCGGCTACACGCCTTTCGAGGCCGGCCTGCGGCTGCTGGTTCTCTCCGGCGGGATCCTGCTCACTTCGACGGTGGCGGGCCGACTCACCGCGTACGTGCCGATTCGGCTGCTGATCGGGCCCGGTCTGCTGATGGTGGCGACCGGGGTGCTGCTGATGCGCGGGATCAGCGTCAGCACGGGCTGGACCCACCTGATCGCCGGTTTCATCGTCGCCGGTTGCGGTGTCGGGCTGATCAACCCTCCGCTGGCCTCCACGGCCGTGGGCGTGGTCGAGCCCGAGGCGGCGGGCATGGCCTCGGGCATCAACACCACCTTCCGCCAGGTCGGCATTGCCACCGGGGTGGCGGCCCTCGGCTCCGTCTTCGCGCACAACGTGAAGACGAAGATCGTCTCCGGCCTGTCCTCGGTGTCCTCGGTGCCGGCCGCCTCCGTCCACCGGATCGCCGCTGGGGTCTCGCAGGGCAGCCCCGCGACTGCCCTCAAGACGCTGCCCCACGCCGCCCTCGCGCCGGCCACACGGGTGGTGCACGCCGGCTTTGTCACCGGGTTGAACGCCATCCTCCTGATCGGGGCGATCGTCGCCGGAGTCGCGGGGGTGCTGTCGCTGGTGCTGATACGCAACCGGGACTTCACCGCCGGCGCAGCACACGACAAGGGACCTAGCCCCGGGGACGCCTCGGCCGCCGAAGCCGCGACCCCGCAAACCGACTCCGAACCCGCCCAGCCGGTGGCCCAGAACGGATCCGGCGCCATGGACGGATCGTCTGCCGGCATCGCACTGTCAAACCCCGGCGCACAGAGCACTGTCACCGAATCCGGCGCCGACGGGTCAGCAGCGATCCTCCACACCACCGAGCAGGCCCTCGCGGATCTGCACCGGCGCGTCGAGCAACTGATCGACGCCCACCGGGAGGCGGGCCTGGCGAGCGCCGCCCGGCAGGCCGAGGAGCTCCGCTCCCAGGCGCTGGCCGAGACCAAGCGTTACGCGCAGGGGCTGCGCGTACCGGGCGCGGGAGCTGCGCACGCAGGCCGAGCGCGGCCGCCATGAGCTGCAGTTCCAGTCGCGTGCCGAGCACCAAGCCGCGGTAGGGGCTACCGCCGCCCGGGGCGAGCTCTACCGGCTGCTCGGAGAAATCGGCGTCCTGGTCAAGGACGGCGCTGCCAACGGCGCCCCGACGCCCGGGCTCGGGGTTCCGCAACCCTCCCCACCCGGCGGTCGCCCGAGCGCTACTTGAGCTCGGCGGAGCTCTTGCCGAGCAGCAGGCGGGCGACCACCAGCTGCTGGATCTGCTGGGTGCCCTCGAAGATGTCGAGGATCTTCACGTCGCGCGCCCACTTCTCCAGCAGCTCGCCTTCGCCGTAGCCGACGCTGCCGGCCAGAGCCACGCAGCGCAGCGCGATGTCGGTGCCCACGCGCCCCGCCTTGGCCTTGGCCATCGAGGCCTGCAGCGAGTTGGGCTTGCGGTTATCTGCCATCCACGTCGCCTGCAGCGTCAGCAGCCGCGCAGCCTCCCAGTCGGACTCCATCGCGATGAACTCCGACGCCGCCGCCGGCTGGAGGTACGGGGGCGCGTCGTAGTCGATCTCGACCCCGGCTTCGGCCAGGAGCTCCCGGGTGCGCTCGAGCGAGGCGCGCGCCACGCCGAGCGCCATGCCGGCGACGAGCGGACGGGTGTTGTCGAAGGTCTGCATCACCCCGGCGAAGCCGCGCTTGGTTTCGATCTCAGGGCTGCCGAGCAGGTTCTCCTTGGGGACACGGCAGTCGTCGAGCACGAACGCGGCGGTGTCAGAGGCCCGGATGCCGAGCTTGTGCTCCAGGCGGTCGAGCTTCAGGCCCGGGTTGCTGCGCTCCACCACGAACGACTTGATCGCGCCGCGGCCCGCGTCGCGATCGAGCGTGGCCCAGACGACCACCAGCTCGGCCCGCTCGCCGGAGGTCACGTAGATCTTCTCGCCGTTGAGCACGTACTCGTCCTCGTCCTCGTCAAACCGCGCCGTGGTGCGGATGGCGGCGGAGTCCGATCCGGCCTCAGGCTCGGTGATGGCCATCGCTGCCCACTTGCCGCCGAAGCGCTGGAGTTGCTCCTCGTCGGCCACGGCCGCGATCGCCGACTGTCCGAGACCCTGCCGCGGCATGCTCAGCAGCAGGCCGACATCCCCCCAGCTCAGCTCCATCACGCCCAGCAGGCTGGCCATGTTGCTGCCGTTGCGGGTGCTGCCCTCCTCCTTGTCGCCGCCGTTACCGGTGGGTCCACCGCCGACCGCACCCGCCCCGGCGCCACCGAGCGCGCCGCTCTCGTTCATCCCGTCGATCACGGCCGCGAGCATGTCGAGCTCCTTGGGGTACTCGTGCTCGGCGGTGTCGTACTTGCGGGAGTTGGGCCGGAACACCTCGGCCGCGACCTGGTGGGACTGGGTGACCAGCGCGCTGAACTTCCTGGGTATCTCGAGGTTGACGGGCATCAGATAACCAGGGCTCCTTCCATCACTCCGGCGGCGCGCAGGTCACGGTAGTAGCGCTCCACGGGGTGCTCCTTGATGTACCCGTGTCCGCCCAGCAGCTGCACCCCGTCGGATCCGATCGCCATGCCCCGCTCGGCGCAGAGGCGGCGGGCCAGGGTCACCTCGCGATAAAAGGAGAGGCCCTGATCGACGCGGCTGGCGGCGCGCAGGGTGGCCAGGCGCATCCCCTCCAGCTCGATCGCGATGTTGGCCACGGTGAAGGCCACGGCCTGGCGGTTGGAGATCGGCTCGCCAAAGGCCCTGCGTTCGTTGACATACGGGATCGCGTAATCCAGCACCGCCTGTCCGGTGCCGACGGCCAGCGCGCACCAGGCCAGGCGCCCGAGCTGCACGCACTCGCGGTAGACTTTCGGGTCAGCGTCGGCGAGCAACGACCCGCCGGAGAGCTGCACGTCCTCAAAAGTGAGGGTGCCGGTGGCGGCGGCCCGGATGCCCATGGCGGGCTCGGCCTGGACCGAGATTCCGGAGGTCCCCGACTCCACCACGAACAGCGCTGGCCCGCGGCCCTCGAGCTCGGCGGCGACGACGAACAATTCCGCATCGGCTGCCCGCGGCACGAGTGACTTGACGCCACTCAGCACGTAGCCGCCACCGCTGGCGCGCGCGGTCGTGCGCAAGGTGAAGGGATCGAACACCGGCCGGGGCTCCAGCAGCGCCAGGGCCGCTGCGGGGACGTTCTCGCCGACGAACTCCGGCAGGTAGGTCCCCTGCTGGTCGGCCCCACAGGCTGATGGCGGTCGAGACGGCGGCGGGAGCCAGCGCGGCGACGGCGAAGCCCATGTCGCCTTGGGCCAGCGCCTCGCTCATCAGCAATGAGGGCACCGCCGAGCGCTCCTCCAGGGCACCTCCGAGCTCCTCCGGCACGCCGACCATCGTCAATCCAAGCTCGTTGGCCTGGCTCAGCAGCGCCTGCGGAGCGGCGCAATCCGCATCGGCCTGCTCGGCGGCGGGCCGGATCCGTTGCTGGGCAAAATCCCTGACCGACTCCCGCAGCATCTGCTGCTCGTCGCTGGGGGTGAGGTCGAACAGGTCGCTGCGCCGGGCGCGGGGCTGGCGCGCCGGCTTTGACAGCTTCTGGGCGGCGGCGAAGGTACGCCCGGCGCGAGCGGCTGTTCGCACGGAGGTCCTGGTGGCGCCGTGGAGCAGGCGCTCGGTCGGCTCACGCAGGCCGAAGCGATCGACGAGGCCCGACGATGCCAGGCGGTTGAGCGCGCGGAGGCTGACCGCCATCCCGCGTTCGGCGAGGTTCTCTTCCCGGCCCATCGCGGCCGAGGGTACCACGCGTTGTTGTTACATGAGCTGATGTAATCGTGGCGGCCACTTACACCGCGCTTACGGGTTCAGCGTCATCCTGGGACCAGTGCGGGTGTTGATCGCAGAGGATGAGGCGCGGCTGGCGGCGGTGATCGCCCGAGGGCTCCGTCGCGAGGGGATGGCAGTGGACCTGGCCGCAGACGGCAGCGATGCGCTGTTCAAGGCCCGGGTGGTCCGCTACGACGTCCTCGTGCTCGACCGCGACCTGCCGCTGACCCACGGCGACGAGGTCTGTCGCACCCTGCGCGAGGAGCGGCCCGACACCGGCATCCTGATGCTGACCGCCGCCGGCGCCGTGGAGGACCTGGTCCACGGCCTCTCGCTCGGGGCCGACGACTACCTGTCCAAGCCGTTTCGCTTCGCCGAGCTGGTGGCCCGCGTGAGGGCGCTCGGCCGGCGGGCGATGCCCCGCAACCCGCCGGTGCTGCGCCACCGCGACCTGGAGCTCGATCCTGCGGCACGGCGGCTCACCCGCGGCCAGCGCCCGATCCCGCTGGCCCGCAAGGAGCTGGCCGTGCTGGAGGCGCTGATGTCCGCGGACGGCGCGCCGGTGTCGGCCGAGGAGCTTCTGCAGCGCGTCTGGGACGAGCAGATCGACCCCTTCACCAACGTCGTCCGCATGACGATCATGACGTTGCGCCGCAAGCTCGGAGAGCCACAGCTGGTGGAGACAGTGATTGGCGTCGGCTACCGGATGGCGTGATGCGTCTGCCCGTTCCCCGGTCACGCGCCGCCGTCTGCGCCGGCCGCGCCCCACCCTGCGCCTGCGCCTGACGGCTCTCTACGGGCTCACCTTCCTGCTCGCCGGCGCCGTGCTGCTGACGATCGGGTACGCGCTGGTGCGTCACAACCTCGATGCGCGGCCGGACCTCCGTCAGCAGCTGCACCGGCTTGGGCTGCCGTTCTTTCCCCGCCCGCGACTCGGTGGCAGCGGGCCACGCGGTCTCGATCCGGCGGATGCTCGCGTGGTGGCGGTGCGGGCACAGCTACGCGCCGAGGCACTCCACCGTCTGCTGGGGGAGTACGTGGTCGCGCTGGTGGTGATGACCCTCGTTTCGGTTGCCGCCGGATACCTGCTGGCCGGGCGGGCGCTGGCCCCGCTGCGCGAGATCACGGCCGCGGCGCGGCGGGTCTCAGGGGACAACCTGGGGGAGAGGATTTCGCTGGCGGGGCCCGCGGACGAGCTGCGCGAGCTCGCCGACACCTTCGACGGGATGCTCGGGCGCCTCCAGGACGCGTTCACCAGCCAACGGCACTTCGTCGCCAGCGCCTCGCACGAGCTGCGCACCCCGCTGGCGATCATGCGCACCGAGCTGGACGTGGCCCTGGCCGATCCGGCGGCCACCCCGCAGGAGCTCCGCGCCATGGGCGAGGCGGTGCTGGACACGGTCGACCGCTGTGAGGCGCTGATCGAGAGCTTGTTGATGCTGGCGCGCAGCGAGGCCGGCGCCGACCACCAGGAGCCCGTCGACCTGGCGGGGCTGGCGGCCGACTGCATCACCGACCTCAGCGGGAGAGCGAGTGAAGCCGGAGTCAGCCTGGGCGTCGCGCTGAGTCCCGCGCCGGTCCGGGGCCAGCCTGCGCTGCTCGAGCGGATGATCGCCAACCTGATCGAGAACGGGATCCGTCACAACGTGGCCGGTGGGTGGTTACGCGTGAGCACCGACCGCGAGCCGGGCTGGGTCAGGCTGTCGTTCAGCAACGGAGGAGCGGTGATCGAATCCGCGCGGGCGCAGGATCTGACCGAGCCGTTCCGCCGGCTGCACAGCGAACGGGAGGGCTTCGGTCTCGGCCTCTCGATCGTCCAGTCCGTGGTCCAGACCCACGGTGGCTCGCTCCAGCTCGCGGCTCCCCCTTCCGGGGGCCTGACTGTGAAGGTCCGGTTGCCGAGCACCGGCGCTTACACCGAGCTGACGCCCGTGCCGCTAGAAACGGGCCCTCTCCAACTCCACGAGGTGCCATGACCGTTCTCCGCCACCGCCACCGCCCCGCGCCCCACGCGCTAGCTCTCCTACTCGCCGCCGGCTTCGCCCTTGGCCTCGCTGCCTGTGGATCCTCCAGCAGCTCCTCCACGGCGGTGGCCGGCACCGGCACCGCGGGCACCGGCAACCGCCTCCAGGCGCGCGTGAACGTGGCCAAGTGCCTGCGTGCCCACGGCGTCAACGTCCCCGACCCCACCTCGGGCGGTGGGCCCGGGGGTGGCGGTGGCGGCGTCTTCAGGAGCCTGCGGGACATCCCGCCAACCCAGCAGCAGTCACTTCGCCAGGCATGTGCGTCGCAGTTCACCGCTGCCTTCCCGCTGCTGAACGCCAGCCCGGCGCAACGGGCGCAGTTCCAGCAGCAGCTGGTGAAGTTCGCGCAGTGCATGCGCTCCCACGGCGTCAACATCCCTGACCCCACCACCACCGGTACCGGTGGGTTCGGCTTTGGCCGCGCGTTCAGATCCGTGGACCGCAACAGCCCGGCCTTCCAGTCCGCTGCGACAGCCTGCGCCAGCGTTCGACCGCGCTTTGGTCGCGGCGGAGGCGTCTCGGGCGGGGGAGGCGGCCCAGGTGCGTGAGCGCTTGAGCCTAAGCGCCGCCAGCTGCTCCCGCGGCCGGGCGCTGGCCGCGGCGGGTGCGCTGGCCGCGGTGGTGCTGGCGGCCACTGTGATCCTGACCACAGGGCTGTCCGGGACCAGCGCCGGCGCCTCCAAGGCAACCAAGCAGAGCGGCGCCGCCACGGTGCAGCGCCGGGACCTGGTGCAGAGCGACACCGAGGCCGGCACGCTGAGCTACGCCAATCCGCGCACGGTGTACAACCGGATGAGCGGCACGATCACTTCATTGCCGGCGGCGGGCCAGGTGATCACGCCCGGCGGGACGCTGTTCAGGGTCGACGGCGCGCCGGTGATCCTCATGAACGGGACCGTGCCGGCCTATCGCACGCTCTCAGCGGGCGTCAGCTATGGCGCGGATGTGCAGCAGCTGAAACAGAACCTCCGGGACCTCGGCTTTGATCCCGGCCACACCACGACCATCGATCAGAGCTTCGACGCCGCCACCACCGCCGCGGTGGAGCGCTGGCAGGCAGCTCACGGGCAGACGCAGACCGGAACCGTGACCCTCGGCAGCGTCGTGTTCCTCCCCGGCCCCCGAAGGATCTCGGCGGTGCAAGGCAGCCTCGGATCCACCGGCGGCTCCGGCGCGAGCAGCGGAGCTTCGGGAAGCGCGACCACGGCCGCGTACGGCGTATCCGCCTCGCATGCCGAGTTCGTCGACCTGACCACGACTTCGCCGCGGAGCGCCACGAACAGGTCGCGCACACCCACCCCCGGCTCCGCCGGCACGTCAACCGGCGGATCCGGCCGGCACGCGGGCTCCAACACCACAACGGCAACATCGCTGGCGCTGGTGGCTCTGCTCCGGGCCGAGGTCGCAGAGCTGCGCGCGGTCGGGCGCACCGGCGGCAGCTCGGCGGCGCGCACCGGCAGCAGCTCGGGGGGGCGCGCGAGCGGATCGGCACCCGCCACCGGCGGCTCGAAATCCCGCAGCAGGAGTGCAGGCTCCAGCGCCGCCGGCGCTGCCGCGGGCACCGGGAGCGGGGCGGCGTCCTCGGCAGCCTCGGGGTCGGCGGGTGGCGGAGCCTCCGCCCAGGCGATCCTGCAGACCACCTCCACCGAGCTGGTGGCAACCGTCAGCCTCGATGCCACCAAGCAGTCCGAGGCCGTGCTGGGCGAGCCGGTGACCGTGCAGATGCCCGATGGAACCACTGTCGATGGCCGGCTCTCGCAGGTGGCGGCCGCCGCCACCAGTACCAGCAGCTCCGGCAGCTCGTCAGCCGCCGGCGGCTCGGGCGGCTCGAGCAGCGCGGGCGGCTCTGGCTCGGGCACGACTACTTCCACAGTGCCGGTGACCATCACCCTGCACGGACGCCGTCGTACCAGGGCGCTGGATCAGGCTGCCGTGAGCGTGAACTTCCAGCAGCAGCAGGCCAAGGGCGTGCTGTCGGTGCCCGTGACCGCGCTGCTGGCCACCGCCGGCGGCGGGTACGCCATCCAGGAGGCTGCTGGGTCCCACCGGTTGCTCGCCGTCACCCCTGGGCTGTTCGCGGCGGGCTACGTGCAGATCTCCGGCCCGGAAATTTACCCGGGCCTCCAGGTCACCGACTCGCAGGGATGAGCTCCCCGGCGCTCCGTCTGCACCGGGTGAGCAAGGAGTATCCGGGCGGCGTGCACGCCCTGCGCGAGGTCTCGGTGGAGGTCGACGCCGGAGAGCGCGTGGCGGTGGTCGGGCGATCGGGGTCGGGCAAGACGACGATGCTGACCGTGCTCGGCACGCTCGAGAAGGCCAGCAGCGGCACGGTCGAGGTCGCCGGGCAGGACGTGATGGCTGCCTCGGACGGAGCGCTGGCGGCGCTGCGCGCCCACGAGATCGGCTTCGTCTTCCAGAGCTTCCACCTTCAGGACGCGGTCACCGCGCTGGACAACGTCGCCGCCGGGATGCTCTACACCGGGGCGTCGACCTCCAAGCGGCGTGAGGCTGCCGCGGAGGCGCTGGATCGGGTCGGGCTGGCGCACCGGGTCACCCACCGCCCGCCGGAGCTCTCCGGCGGCGAGCGCCAGCGGGTGGCGATCGCGCGCGCGATCGCCAAGCGCCCGGCGATCATCCTGGCCGACGAGCCGACGGGCAATCTCGACTCTCGGGCCGGGGGGGAGGTGCTGAGCTTGCTGCACGAGCTGACCGACGATGGCGCCACGCTCGTCCTCATCACCCACGACAGCGCGGTGGCGGAAACCTTCCCGCGGCAGTTGCAGATGCAGGACGGCGAGATCGTGGGAGACGATCTCCGGTGAGCTCGATGACCGCTCGGGCTCCCCGCACCACCAGCCTGCCCCTGCGGGAGCTGCTGGCCACGGCACTGCTGGGGTTGCGCACCCGTCGCCTGCGCGCGGCGCTCTCGGCGCTGGGCATCGCCATCGGGATCGGGGCGATGGTGGCCGTCGTGGGGGTCTCGGCCTCGAGCCAGGCCAGCCTGCTGGCCACCATCGACCGCCTGGGTACCAACCTGCTCACCGTCACCCCGGGGCAGACCTTCCTCGGCTCAAACGAGCAGTTGCCCTCGACCGCCACCGGCACCATCGACCACATGGGCGCCGTGCAGCGATCCGCCGCGGTCTACGCGGCGTCCGGCGTCACTCTGCGGCGAACTCCGTACGTGCCGGCTGAGCAGACGGGCGGCATCGGCGTCGATGCCGCCGATCCGGGGCTACTGGGCACGGTGGGTGGACAGCTCGCCTCCGGACACTTCATCAGCGGCTCGGACCAGAGCTTCCCCACCGTGGTCCTGGGGGCGCAGGCGGCGCAGCTGCTCCAGATCCCGAGCGCCAGCGGTCACCTGCAGGTCTTCCTCGGCGGTACGTGGTTCTCGGTCATCGGGATCATGGCGCCCGTGACGCTCGATCCCGGGCTCGACAGCACCGCGTTCATCGGGCTGCCGGTCGCCAAGCGGATGTTTCGCTCCCAGCCGAACGCCTCGGAGATCTATGTCCGCGCCAACGTGGACCAAGTCTCGCAGGTTTCCACCCTACTGGCGCCGACGGCCGACCCGCAGCGCCCCGACGGAGTCCAGGTGAGCCGGCCTTCGGACACGCTGGAGGCCCGGGCGGCGGCCAAGGGCCAGTTCACCACGCTTCTCCTGGGACTGGGGGCGGTGGCGCTGTTGGTGGGGGCCATCGGGATCGCCAACATCATGGTCATCTCGGTACTTGAGCGCCGCGGCGAGATCGGGCTGCGCCGCGCGCTGGGCGCCACCCGCCGGCACATCGCCGCGCAGTTCCTGACGGAGTCGGCAGTGCTGGCCGCGCTCGGCGGCATCGCTGGGCTCCTCCTCGGCATCATCGCCACCCTCGTCTATTCGCTGGCTCAGAATCAGCCGATGGTGATTCCCGGCTACGCCCTGATCGGCGCACCGTTGGCGGGCGTGCTGATCGGAGCTGCGGCGGGCCTGTATCCGGCGCGCAAGGCGGCGCGCCTGAGCCCCACCGAGGCGCTGCGCAGCGGCTGAGCGGCAGGGCGCCCACGCGAGCGGCCACTTTATAGAACGAGACTAAATCTCATTCTTTGATATTGTGTGGCCAGGTGAGATCGCCGCTGGTGGTGCTGGTGCTTCTGTGGTGCGGCGCTCTGCTGACCGGGTGCGGGAGCGCTGGTGTGACCGGCGGCTCGTCCCCGGGGCAGTTACGAGTGGTGGCGGCGGAGAATTTCTGGGGCAGCATCGCCACCCAGTTGGGGGGCGGCAAGGTGGCGGTGCAGAGCATCATCGTGAACCCGAGCACCGATCCGCATTCCTATGAGCCGACGGCCGCGGACGCAATCGCGTTGGCGAAGTCGCAGATGGCGATCGTCACCGGGATCGGCTATGACGCGTGGGTGTCGAAGCTGATCGCTGCCAACCCGTCGAGCTCGCGGAAGCTGCTCGATGTCGGGAATCTGCTCGGGCTGCGGCAAGGGGACAACCCGCATCAGTGGTACTCGCCGCCCTCGGTGCGCCGGGTGGTCGATCGGATCGTGGCTGACTACAAGCGGCTCGATCCCCAGCACAGCGCCTTCTTCGATCGGCAGCGGGAGGTGTTCGAGACCCGGGATCTGGCGCCGTACTACGGATTGATCCGCGCGATCAGGGCTCGCTACGGAGGCGTGCCGGTCGGCTACAGCGAAAGCATCTTCGAGCCGCTGGGAGACGCGCTTGGATTGAAGCTGCTGACGCCGTACAGCTTCGCCAAGGCGATCGCCGAAGGCGGCGACCTCAGCGCCGCGGACAAGCAGACGGTCGACAACCAGGCCCAGCACCGTCTGATCAAGCTGTGGGTCTACAACGCTCAGAACGTGACCCCGGACGTGGAGCGGGTCAACCAGGGTGCGCGCGCCGCGCGGATCGCGATCGCCACGATCACCGAAACGCTCTCACCGGCGTCGGCCAGCTTTGAGCAATGGCAGGTCGCAGAGCTGCAGAACATCCAGAGGGCGCTTCACCAGGCCACCGGAAGATGATCTCGCCCCAGCCAGCTGACGCGGCACCGGGGACGCGCGAGGGCTCTGCTCCGCGCTCGGGATCCTCGGAGCCGGTCGTGCGTCTGGAGGGGGCGCAGGCGCGGATCGGAGGCCACGCGGTGTGGAGCGATGTGGATCTCGCGATTCAGGAGGGAGAGTTCGCCGCGGTACTGGGACCGAACGGGTCGGGCAAGACGACCCTGCTCCGGGTGCTGCTGGGCGAGCTGCCGCTCGCTGCCGGGGTCGCGTCGATATTGGGAAGCGCACCGGGGGCGTCCAACGCTCAGATCGGCTATCTCCCTCAGCGCCGGCACTTCGACGCCAGCGTCCGGATTCGCGGCGTCGACCTGGTGAGGCTCGGGCTGGACGGGACCCGCTGGGGATTCCCGTGGCGGCGCGTGCGAGGCGACCGGGTGCAGGAGATCATCGATCTCGTCGGCGCGGGCGAGTATGCGAGCCGACCGATCGGTCGGCTCTCAGGCGGCGAGCAGCAGCGGCTGCTGATCGCTCAGGCCCTGATCAGCCGCCCGAGGGCGTTGATTCTGGACGAGCCGCTGGACAGCCTGGATCTGCCCAACCAGACCAGCGTCGCAGCGCTGCTCGCGCGGGTCTGCCGCCAGGAGCGCGTCACGGTGCTCCTGGTCGCGCACGACGTCAACCCCCTGCTTCCATATCTCGATCGCGTCGTCTACTTCGGCGCCGGGCGGGCGGCGGTCGGCACGCCCGGGGAGGTCATAACGGCGGCGACCTTGAGCCGTCTCTACGGCGTTCCGATCGAGGTGCTCCAGGCTGCCGACGGACGGCTCGTCGTCGTCGGTCTGCCCGAAGCCCCGGCGCAGCACAGCGACCGTCACGAGCAGCATGAACATCGCTAGCGGCCTATCGGTCGCGGGCGTCTCCGTCGATCTGGTGTCGGATTTCCGGCAGCTAACCGCGTTCCCGTTCATGGTCAACGCGCTCGAGGCCGGGGCCGTGGTGGCCGTCATGGCCGGGGTGGGCGGCTGGTTCATGGTGCTCCGCCGGGAGAGCTTCGCCGGACATACGCTGTCGGTGATGGCATTCCCGGGCGCGGCCGGGGCGCTGCTGCTGGGCCTTCCGGTCGCGGTCGGCTATTTCGCTTTCTGCGCAGCGTGCGCGCTGGTGATCGGCGGCGCCGGTGGAGCGGGCGCGTGGGGGCGTCGTGGCGAGCGGTCTGCGCTCACCGGAGTGGTGCAGGCGTTCGGGCTGGCCTGCGGGTTTGTCTTTCTCAGCCTCTATCGCGGCGTGCTCGGAGGCTATGAGGGCCTGCTGTTCGGCGACTTCCTCGGGATCACCCGTGGGCAGATCCTCGCGCTCCTGATCGCCTGCGTCCTCGCCCTGGGGTTCTTCGCGATTGTGGGCCGGCCGCTGTTGTTCGCCTCAATAGACGAGCCGGTCGCCTCCGCCCGCGGCGTCCCGGTCCGCCGGCTCTCGCTCGCGTTCCTGGTCGTGCTGGGGCTCGCGGTCGCGGCCACCGCCCAGATCACCGGCGCGCTGCTGGTGTTCGCGCTGCTCGTCGCCCCGGCCGCGACGGCGCAGGTGATCACGACGAAGATCGGCGCCAGCCTCGTCCTGACCGTGGTGCTGGGCACGGCGATCACCTGGGTCGGGCTGGCGCTCGCCTACTTCTCCAATTACCCCGTCGGCTTCTACATCACTGCGCTCGCGTTCGGCGTCTACGCGGTGGCCCGGATCGCCCGCGGCGTGATCGACCATCCGAGGCGATTGGGCAGCCGCGGCCACGCAGCCGGGGCCGCAGTCTGATGTTCGCGCACGAGTTCGTCCGCAACGCGTTCCTGGCCGGCACGGCGATCGCGCTCGGCAGCGGCCTGATCGGCTACTTCGTGGTCCTGCGCGCCCAGGTGTTCGCCGGCGACGCCCTCAGCCACGTCGCCTTCACCGGCGCGCTGGCGGCGGCCGCCGCCGGGATCGACATCCGCATCGGGCTGTTCGCCGCCACGATCCTGATCGCGCTGATGCTCGGTGCGCTCGATGATCGCTCGCACGCCGATGACGTCACCATCGGGGTTGGCTTCGCGGCGATCCTCGGTCTCGGCGTGTACTTCCTGGCGCTGCCCAGCTCGGGATCGGGCGGCGGCGACGGCCTGCTCGGAGTGCGCGCGCTGTTCGGCTCGATCTTCGGCCTTGGCGCCGCCGACGCCAGGCTCGCCGCACTAATCGCCGCCGCCATCATCCTCGTCCTACTGGCGATCGCCCGACCACTGCTGTTCGCGAGCGTCGACCCCGTCGTGGCGGCCGTGCGTGGCGTCCCGGTGCGCGCGCTCGGCTTGCTGCTGCTCGCGTTGCTCGGCGCCACCACCGCGGAGGCGGCTCAGGCGGTTGGCGCGCTTCTGCTCCTCGGGCTGCTCGCCGCTCCCGCTAGCGCCGCCTCACGACTCACGGCCAACCCCTACCACGCGCTCGGGCTCTCAGCCGCGTTCGCGGTGCTCTCCACCTGGGTCGGGCTGACGCTCAGCTACCTGATCCCCAAGCTGCCTCCAAGCTCGACGATCATCGCGGTCGCGACCAGCATCTACCTCATGGCCTTCCTAGCCAGCAGCGATCTGCGCCGCCGCGCGCCCGCACGCGCACCCGCGGTTATTGCCAACACCGAGAATTGAGTCCACACCGGCAATGGCACGCGAGGACACCAGGAGCTGGGCCAACGAGGCGCAACGCGTCCTGGCGCAAAGCAAGCACCAGACCGGCGCCGCTCGCCAGGCACTGCTCCGGCTGCTCGACTCGCAAACCTGCGCCCTGTCGGCCATCGAGATCGAAGACGCGCTGCGCGCCGGCGAGCGCCCCATCGGCCGCGCCAGCATCTACCGTATCCTCGACGAGCTGGAGCGCCTTCACCTGGTCCAGAAGCTGCAAATCGGACAGGCGATGGCCCGCTACGAACCGATCCGCACCGGCCCCGGGCACCACCACCATCTCGTCTGCGACAGCTGCGGCACCGTCACGCCGTTCACCGACCCCGACCTCGAGAACGCGATCAGGAAGCTCAGCCGCCGCGTCCCCATGCGCGTCGCCGAGCACGAGATCATCCTGCACGGCGCGTGTCAGGACTGCAGCAACTGAGTTCTGACCTGCCGGGTCCGGGCGCGCTCACCACGCGTCCACGTGCGGCCGCCGCTTGCCCGGACCTCGCCACCACTCCCCCGATCCCGGCTCGAACACCATCTCGATCCAGCGGCGAGTCTCAGCGGGATCGATCACGTCGTCGACTCGCCGCACTCGGCCATGCTGATTCCCTGGCCGCGCTCGTAGCCGAGGGAGACCATCGCATCGAAGGCGCGCTCGGCGACGGCCTCCGGTCGAGCGGCATCGAAGGTCAGTGCGTGCCGGGCCAGCACCCCTCCAGGTCCTGCCGCGTCTCGGGCACCTCGTCTGGTGCTTCCGGCACGGCTCCCGCCGGCGCCTGTGGTGAGCCGGCCTGCAGCTGCGCCAGACGCTGCCCCTCCTGGAGGGTGTCGCCGACGCTCACCTCCAGCTCCGCGATCACGGTCCCGGAGAACGGGGCGAGCACCGGGATCGAAGCGGCTGTGGCCATCGCCGGGAAATGATCCCCGATCGCCTCCGCGTCGGCGATACTTGGACGATGAGCGAGCCCGAGATCCTCTGGAAGCCGTCCGCGCAGCGCATCGAGCGGGCGCGGATCACCCGCTACTGCGAGTGGCTGGAGCGCACGCGGGGTCTGCGCTTCGATGACTACGAGGCGCTGTGGCGGTGGTCGGTAGGGGAGCTGGAGAGCTTCTGGGCCTCGATCGTCGAGTTCTTCGACGTGGGCTTCCACGCCCCACCGGCGGGGGTGCTCGGCGACCGCTCGATGCCGGGGGCGACCTGGTTCCCGGGCTCGACGGTCAGCTTCGCCGAGCACGTCTTCCGCAACCGCGACGAGGATGAGGTGGCGCTGCGTCACGCCTCCGAGCTGCGCGAGCTCGACAGTTGGACGTGGGGGGACCTGCGCCGCCAGACGGCGGCGATCGCCGCCGGCCTGCGCCAGTCGGGCGTAGAGCGGGGCGACCGGGTGGCCGCCTACATGCCGAACATTCCGGAGACCGTGGCCGCATTCCTGGCCTGCGCCAGCATCGGCGCCGTGTGGTCCTCGGCGGCGCCGGAGTTCGGTGCGCGCTCGGTGATCGACCGCTTCGCCCAGATCGAGCCCAAGGTGCTGCTGGCCGTGGACGGCTACCGCTACGGCGGCAAGGACTTCGATCGCCGGGAGGCGGTATCGGACATTGCCGCGGAGATCCCGTCGTTGCGGCGGGTGGTGACGCTCGGCTACCTGGACGGGTCGGGGTGGGAGGAGGACTTCTTGGGCTCAGCAGAGGGCGCTCTGGAGTTGACACCGCTGCCGTTCGAGCACCCGCTCTGGGTGCTCTACAGCTCCGGCACCACCGGCCTGCCCAAGCCCATCGTCCACAGCCAGGGCGGGATCCTGCTGGAGCACCTCAAGAACGGGCTGCACCTGGACGCTCAGCCCGGTGACCGGGTGTTCTGGTTCTCCACCACGGGCTGGATGATGTGGAACTTCCTGGTCGGCGTGCTGCTCTCGCAAGCCTCGATCGTTCTCTTCGACGGCAACCCCGGCTACCCCGACCTGGGTCGGCTCTGGGATCTGGCCGCCGACAGCGGCATGACCACCTTCGGCACCAGCGCGGCCTTCATATCTTCGTGCATGAAGGCGGAGCTCCCGATCCGCGAGGGACGTGATCTGAGCGCCCTACGCGCCGTCGGCTCCACAGGATCGCCGCTCTCGCCGGAGGGCTTTCGCTGGGTCTACGACCAGCTCGGGCCAGACATGTGGCTGTTCTCGACCTCCGGGGGAACCGACATGTGCACGGCCTTCGTCGGCGGCGTGCCGACCCGGCCGGTGTACCTGGGCGAGATCCAGGCCCGCTGCCTGGGCGCGTCCGTGGAGGCCTGGGACCCCTCTGGCGATCCGGTCATCGACGAGGTCGGCGAACTGGTGATCACGCAGCCGATGCCCTCGATGCCGATCTACTTCTGGGGTGACGAGGACGGTGAGCGCCTGCGCGAGGCGTACTTCGACGTGTACCCCGGGGTGTGGCGCCACGGCGACTGGATCGAGGTCACCTCCCGCGGCACCGCGATCATCTTCGGCCGCTCGGACTCCACGATCAACCGCGGCGGGGTGCGGATGGGCACCAGCGAGATCTACCGGGCGGTGCTCTCGCTCGACGAAGTGGTCGATGCCGTGGTCGTCGACCTGCCGCGCCCCGACACCGACGGGTGGATGCCGCTGTTCGTGGTCCTGCGGGAGGGGACCGATCTGAACGACGAGCTCGTCGCGGAGATCCGCCGTCGCGTGCGCGAGCACTGCTCGCCCCGCCACGTCCCCGACGAGATCCGCCAGATCGCCGAGGTGCCGCGCACGCTCTCGGGCAAGGTGCTGGAGGTTCCGGTCAAGCGGATCCTGAGCGGAACGCCGGTGGAGGAGGCCGTCAGCCGCGAGTCGCTGGCCAACCCTAAGGCGCTCGACCCGTTCGTGGAGATGTCGCAAGATTGAAACAAATGCGGCCGCCCGAGGCGGACGGGCGCATCCTCTCGGAGGATGTCCGGTAATCCGCGCGTAGCGCGGCAAACTGAGCAACCGCATCATCGCTCAGATCGCGCGTCGCCAGCGCGGCTACATCACCCGTGCGCAGCTGCTCGAAGCCGGGCTGAGCGACGACGCGATCGATCGCCGGATCGCCCGTGGCCAGCTGATCCGCGTGCACCGCGGCGTCTACGCCGTCGGCCATCTGCCCGCCTCGCCGGTGGACCGGGCCGCGGCGGCGGTGCTCGCTTGCGGCCACGGCGCCGCCCTCAGCCACAGCTCCGCGATGGCGCTGTGGGGCTTCAGTCCCACGTGGAGGGCGCCGTTTGAGGTCACGGCGCCAAGCGCCCACCAGCGCCCGGGGATACTCGTGCACCGCTCAAAGGCCCTGATCAGTGCCGACCTGCGGCGCCACCTCGGCATCCGCGTGACCAGCCCCGCCCGCACGATCCTCGACGCCACGCCGGAACTCGGGGACCGAGCGCTGGCGCGCACGTTCAACAACGCCCGCCTCTCCGGTCATCTTCATCTCGCTGCCACCGCGGAGCTGCTCGGACGCTTCCCTCGCCATCCGGGGGCGACGCGCCTGGCGCGGCTCGTCGATCCCGGCCGGCGGCCCACCCGCACGGAGCTGGAGGACGTCTTCCTGGCCTTCCTGGCGCGCTACGACCTGCCCCAGCCCCAGGTGAACGTCCGCGTGCGCGGTCGTGAAGTGGACGCGCTGTTTGCCGCCGAGCGCGTAATCGTCGAGCTCGACGGCTACCGCTTCCACGACCGCCGGCGATCGTTTGAGGCTGACCGGGAGCGTGACGCCGACAACCTCGTGGCCGGCCTGATCACGGTGCGCATCACGTGGGAGCGGCTGACCGAGCGCGCTGCCGCAGAGGCCCGCCGGCTGGAGAGGATCCTGCGAACTCGCCGCTCAGCGCTCTTACGAGCCTCCTAAACACCCCTGCCACGATGCCTCTCAAGGGAAGATCAACTACCGGAGGTATCACCATGCGTTTCACCCCCAAGTACAAGCTGGCGGCCGCCGGCGCCACGCTGGCCGTCGCTGGGCTCGCCAGCGGTGCGGTCGCCGCCACCCACGGCTCCGGCTCGTCGGGTCCCCAGGCATTCGTCAACGACGCCGCCCAGCGGTTGCACGTCTCGCCGCAGCAGCTGCAGAGCGCGATGCAGGGAGCGTTCGTGGATCGCCTGAACGCGGCGGTCGCCGACGGGAAGTTGACCCGGGCTCAGGCCGACAAGGTCGAGCAGCGGGTGCGGGAGCACGGCAGCACGCCGTGGCTCAACGCCAGGGCGCTCCACCGGCACGGTGGCGGCAAGGGCCTGTCGGCGGCGGCCACCTACCTCGGTCTCACCCGCCAGGAGCTCCGCCAGCAGCTGCGAAGCGGCAAGTCACTGGCCCAGATCGCGGCCGCACGGGGGAAGTCAACCGCGGGGCTCCAGACCGCGATGCTCGCCGCCATCAAGATCCGCCTGGACAAGGCGGTCGCCGACGGCCGCATCACCGCAGCGCAGGAGCAGCGGAGGCTGGCCAAGGCGCCGGAGCGGTTGCACGGCTCATCAACCGCCAGTGGAGTGGGACGCCCGCTCACGGGTAACCCGTCTTCTTAGCGGTCTCTCATCGTCTGCTGCTGTACTGGTGGCAGACCCTGGCGAAACCGCGGTAGGAGAAACCTCACATGAGCCGACTGACTCGAATCATCCCGATCGCCGCCGGCGCCATCGCCGGCGGCGTCATCGCGCTCGTGATCGCGAGCGGTGCCAGCACCCCCCACTCGTCCACGACCACCGTCCTACAGCCGGCCCAGGCCCCCGCGATCCCCACCTCGTTCGCCGGGGTGAAGGGTCTGACGGTCAACCAGATCTACCGTCACGCCAGCCCCGGCGTGGTCGACATCACCGTCGTCTCGCAGTCCAGCGGTGGGGTTGGCGGGCTGTTCGGCGGCGGCAGCGAGCAGACGCAGGGCGAGGGCTCCGGCGTGGTCTACGACAGCCGCGGTGACATCCTCACCGACGAGCACGTGGTCAACGCCGCCACCAGCGTCCACGTCAAGTTCCAGGACGGAACCTCGGCTGCGGCCAAGGTGCTGGGCACCGATCCCTCCACCGACGTCGCCGTGATCCGCGCCAGCGTCCCCGCATCGCAGCTGCACGCGATCCCACTGGCCGATTCCTCGGCAGCGCAGGTGGGCGATCCGGTGGTGGCGATCGGGAGCCCCTTCGGCCTGCCGGAGACGACCACCACCGGGATCGTCAGCGCGGTGGGGCGCAGCATCACGGCACCCAACAACTACACCATCACCGCTGCGATCCAGACCGACGCCGCGATCAATCCCGGCAACTCGGGCGGTCCACTGCTCGATGCCAGCGGCCACGTCCTCGGCCTCAACGATCAGATCCAGACCAACTCGGGATCCAGTGCCGGCGTGGGCTTCGCGATCCCGTCCAACACCGTCGCGCGGATCGCGAACCTGATCATCGCCGGCCGGCCGGTCAAGCACTCCTACGTCGGCGTGTCGTTGAATGCCAACAGCGCCGGCGGCGCGCAGATCTCCAAGCAGTCCGTGCAAGCGGGCGCAAGCCCCGTGGTACCGGGCTCGCCGGCTGCCACCGCCGGTCTCCAACCTGGAGATGTGGTCACCGCCATCGACGGCAAGCCGATCACCTCCACAGCGCAGTTCATCCAGACGGTGGACAATTTCCCGCCGGGGACGGCGATCACGCTGACGGTCAAGCGCGGCAGCCGCAGTCAGCAGATCAAGCTGACGCTCGGCACGCGGCCGAAGACGACCGGCAACCACGGCTAGCTCGGAGCGCCGCTGGCGCCGGCGGCGGAGGCTTGCGCCAGCGCCCGCTCCATCAGCTCTCGGTGCACGCAGCGGGTGCCACCGGGGCGGCGCTTCCAGCTGCCGTCCGGCTCCAGGGTCCAGGAGAAGGTGTCGTCGGCCAGGCAGCGCTCCAGGGTGTCCAGGAGCTCCGCCTGCAGGTCGGGGTCCTCGACGGGGGCCAGCAGCTCCACGCGCGTGTCGAGGTTGCGCGGCATCAGGTCCGCGGAACCTATGTACATCCGCCGCTCCTCGCCGCGCTCAAAGGAGTAGATCCGGCTGTGCTCCAGGAAGCGGCCCACGACGGAGGCGACGTTGATCGTCTCCGAGACGCCGGGTAGGCCCGGTCGCAGGCAGCAGATGCCGCGCACGTTGATCTCGACCGGTACTCCGGCCTGCGAGGCCCGGTAGAGCGCCTCGATGCACCGCTGGTCGACCAGTGAGTTCATCTTCAGCACGATCCGGGCCGGTTCGCCGGAATCGTGGGCGGCGACCGTGCGCTCGATCTCCTCGATCAGCGGCGTCCGCATGGAGCCCGGCGCCACCAGCACCTTGTGCTCGCGCTCGGGGTGGCCGTACCCGGTGAGAGTGTTGAACAGGTTGGCCACCTCCTCGCCGAGCTCCCGATCGGTGGTGAAGAGGCCAAAGTCCTCGTAGAGCCGGGCGTTCTTGGCGTGGAAGTTGCCGGTGCCGATCATCACGTAGTGGCGGATCCCGTCGCGCTCTCGGCGCACCACCAGGATCGCCTTGGCGTGGGTCTTCAGGCCCGGGGCGCCGTGGACCACGTGAGCTCCCACCTCCTCCAGCGCCCGGGACCACCGGATGTTCTTGCGCTCGTCAAAGCGGGCCTTCAGCTCCACCATGCAGACCGCTTGCTTGCCCTTCTCGGCGGCCTGGATCAGCGAGGGCACCAGCGCCGAATCGTCGGAGGTGCGGTACACGGTCATCTTGATCGCCAGCACGTTCGGGTCCTCGACGGCCTGTGCGACGAATCGCTCCACGCTCGTGGCGAACGAGTGGTAGGGGTAGTGGACGAGCACGTCGCCGGCCCGCATCGCGGCGAACACGTCGGGCTTGTCCTCCCGGTCCCCGGGCTGGGGTCCGAGCGCGGGGTGGGTGAGCGGCGTCCATTGCCCCTGGCGCAGGTCGGGGTGCCCCTCGATGCCGGCCAGCTGCCACAGGTCGCCGAGGTCCAGCAGCCCCTGCACGTCGTAGACCTGCACCTCCTCCACCCCCAGCCACTCGATCAGGCGGGTCCTCAGCATGGGGTCCATGCTGGCGTCGACCTCCAGGCGCACCACCTCGCCGAACCGCCGCCGCCGCAGCTCGTCCTCCACAGCCCGCAGCAGGTCGTCGGCTTCGTCTGAGACCTCGAAGTCCGCGTCCCGGGTGACGCGGAACAGCGAGTGGCTGACGATCTCCATTCCCGGAAACAGCGTGTCCAGGTGCTCGGCGATGATCGCCTCCAGCGTCACGAAGGTCGCCTTGTCGATCTCCACGAAGCGCGGCAGCACCTCCTTGGGAACCTTTACGCGCGCGAACACGTCGTGCTCCAGGTCCGGGTCGCGCAGCCACACGATCAGGCTCAGCGACAGATTCGAGATGTAGGGGAAGGGGCGTCCGGGGCCGATCGCCAGCGGCGTCAGCACCGGGAATATCTGATCGCGGAAGCGGCGGGCCATCTGCTCCCGGGAGATCGGGGAGGACTGGCAGGGAATGATCCTGATCCCCTGCTCACCGAGGGCCGGCATGATGCGATCGGAGAACTCGCGGGCGTGACGGCGGTCGAGGCTGCGGACGCGCTCGGCGATCCCGTCCAGCACCTGGGAGGGAGAGAGGCCGTCGGGGCCCTGCGCGTCGATCCGCGCTTCGACCTGATCGTGCACGCCGGCGACCCGCACCATGAAGAACTCGTCGAGGTTGGTGACGAAGATGGCCAGGAACTTCAGCCGCTCCATCAGCGGCAGCGAGTCGTCCTGGGCCAGTGTCAGCACCCGGTCGTTGAAGTCCAGCCAGGAGAGCTCGCGGTTGGCGTAGAGCGAGGCGTCGCTTAGATCCGTTCCTGAGGCCGGCGTGGCGTCACCGGGAACCTGCGCCGTCGTTGACTCGTTCACCTGGATCCCACCTCCGTGCCCGCGATGGCGCTCAGCTCTGAGGGTCGCAGCAGCACCACCAGCTCGCCCTTCTTGACCGCCGCCAGGCCGCCCTTGGCCAGCCGCGCCTGGGCGCCGGTGAGATCGTGGAGCGTCATCGAGAACGACGGATCGTGACCGACCAGCAGCACGTGCTCCAGGCCTGCGGTCAGCTCCCCGATGTCGAACGGCTGGCCGGAGAGCGCCGGCTCGACGGTGACCGGGACCCCAAGCGCCTCGCAGGCGCGCTCGGCGGTCTGGCGCGCGCGGAGCTTGGGGGAGGTCAGGCAGACCTCGATCGCCGACCCCAGACGCGCCAGCGCGTGCCCGGCGGCCTCGGCATGCCGGAGGCCGCGCCGGGTCAGCGGTCGTTCGTCGTCGGGCCGTCCGTGGGCCGCCTCTGCGTGGCGCAGCAGCCAGAGCATCTGGCGAACTCTACGGAGGTCGGGCCCAAGGTTGCTACCGGACGCGGACCACTACCACCGCCGCGCCGCTGCGGGGGGCGTGGTGGCGCAGGCCGTCGACGGCGTCGGCCCGCACGAGGTAGCGGCCCGCCGGGATGGCTCGGCGCGTGTGCAGGCCAAGGCGCCAGCGGGTGGTGCCGCGGGCGATGAAGCTGACTGGGCGCCGGCAGGACCGTGCGCGGGTGAGGCGCCCGTTGCCCAGCAGGAAGCGGCAGCGCCCGCCCCGCAGGGTGCGCGACACGGTGAGCAGCACCCGCGTCACCCGTTGGTGGCGGCGAGTGGCGCTGCTGGCGTGGGCGCAGACGGGCTCAGAGGCGGTGCCGGTGAGCGAGATCGCGTGCCGGGCGGCGTGCGCGCGGTGCTTGTCGACGCGCACCCGCGGTCGCGCGCTGCAGCTCCCGCCCGGCTGGCCGGGAGCAGGGCCCGACGACTTGCCCACCGGCTGGGGATTGCTGAACACGGGCGCGAGCGGATTGCCCACCGGCTGGGGATTGCTGAACACGGGCGCGAGCGGATTGCCCACCGGCTGGGGATTGCTGAACACGGGCGCGAGCGGATTGCCCACCCCCGGGGTGCCCGGCGGTTCGTGCACCGGCAGCCGCAGCTGCAAGTTGCTGATGGAGATGGTGAAGGTGCCGTTGGAGGCGCGGCCGTAGGGGGCGTCCTGGCCGAGCAGCTCCAGCTTGGGGATGTGGCCGGCGGCGAAGTGCCAGGCGCCGGGATGCAACTGGAACACCTGGAGGCCGTTGGGAAGCGCGGGGTCGACCCGGTAGAGGCCGCGGGCGACGAGCGTCTCGGTGTTCGTCGCCGGGTTCACGTCCAGCAGCCGGGCGGCGATCTCGGGATACGTGCCCGTGGCGGTCAGCGTGCCGATCACGGTGGGCGACCCCAGCAGCGTGTAGCCCGCGCCGGTGGCGGCGGGGAGCCGGAGGGTGGCCACTCCGGTGCCCTGGTCGGCGGCAGGCGCGGTGGCGCAGGCGCCGCCGCCGGCGATCGGGTCGAAGGTCTTGGCGATGCTCGCATCCCCGGCACCGGAGACGATCGTCTTGGCGGGCGCGGAGCTGAAGTCGACCTCGCCGGGGTGAAGCGCCGCCCACGAGGCGGCTTGGAAGGGACCGCCGGAGGGCGCTGTGGCGGGACAGGTCTGCGTGAGCGCGGTAAAGGCCGGCTGTGCCGTTCCTGTGCCCCGCAGCTGGAGCTCCATGAAGCTCTTGATCCGACTCGCCAGCAGGGCGTTGTCGGCGGCCTTGTTCTGACCCCGCATGTGGCCGCCATCCCAGTCGAACATCGACACCGGGTCGCTGGGATACAGCGAGTGCTCCAGGGTGGTGTAGCGCGCCGCCTCGTCCACCGGGAACAGGTCGTCGGTGAAGCCGTTGGCGATCAGAAGCGGGGAGGGCGCCTCCTTGGCGGCCCCGTAGGCGCCGTTCAGCAGGTAGTAGGCGGAGTGGTACTGGGCGATCTGGGTGACGATCGACTGTGCCGTCGGATCGGAGTCGTAGGGCTCGCCGGCGTTGATGCGGGCAAACCAGGTTGTCAGGTCGGCCTCCGGGTTCACCCCTGGCGGGGCGTAGTTGCCCGAGGCCTGCCCGAGCGCGTACAGGCCGGCCACGAAGGATTGCTTGGCGACCCCGATCGGCGACAGGTCGGCGGTGGGCCCGGTCACCTGGTAGTCGAGCGTGCGGCCGTTGGGCAGCAGCGAGTACACCAGGTCGCTCCAGGGGATCACCGGCGCGGCGCCGGCGAAGTGCAGCGCCGTCCCGCCCGGCGAAGTCCAGGGGTGCAGCGTGCCGTCCGGGTACATGACGCGGTCCTTGAGCGTGGCCAGCTGTAGGGAGATGCCGCCGCCGTAGGACTCCCCGATGCGGGCGGGATCGGTCAGTCCCGCGTCGACCAGCAGGCCGAGGGCGTTCTGGACGTCGCGGGCCTCGTAGCGATCGTCGTCCAGGCGGATGTAGCCGTTGGTCCGCACGCGACCATCCCGGTCAGCGAGGTGGCCTTGCCGCAGGAGTCTCCGAAGCCGCGAGCGGTCAGCTGAAGCACGGCGAAGCCGTCCCTGGCCCAGGTGTCCGCGGTGGGGCCGAGGTACTCGCTGGCGCCGCTGGCGGGTCCGGGGCCCTCGGCCGATTGGCCGTAGCCGTGGTTCTGGGCGATCACCGGGTAGTTCCCGTCGCTGCCCGAGGCCGGCGCGGGAGGCAGGATCACGTAGACCTCCAGCGGAACGCCGTCGAAGCTCTTGAGCCGCAGGTCCGGTCCGGTGTTGCCACCGTCGGTGCCGTGGCAGACGCGTACGCCGTCGCTCTGGGTCGTGCACGGAATCGCGCCGCCGCTGACAGTGTGCCCGCCGAGCACGCTGGTCACCGTCGCGCTCGCCCCCGCGGGCACGGTCAGGGCCGCGATCGCCACGAGCAGGATCGCCACTCTCATCCTCACGCTCTGGAATTAGCGCTCTGGCGCCGCACGCGCGGCAGGTCCTCGGACGGGTGCCTCATCCGATCAGCAGGCGCCGGTGAAAGACGCGCTGGAAGGCCTGATCGTCGCCGTAGCGCTCGACGCTCCAGCGGAGCAGCGTCAGGTCGCGTCGGCCTGGAGGTGGAGATCGATGCCGTCCCCGTTGACCCGCAGCCGAACCTCACGCACCGCCTGGTCGCGGCCGCGCTCGAGGTGCTCGCAGGAAATCCTCACGGTTGATTGCGTCACGGATGGCGCTGGTGGCCACGACGTGGACATCGTCGCCGCGCAGGCCGTAGGCGCCGCAGAACCGGGAGAAGACCTCCAGGGTCTCCAGGCCGCGGGTGATCGCGGCCTCGCTGAGCCGGCCAGAGGCGCCCAGGCCCGAGCTCGTCGGTCGGCCTCCACCAGGCGCCGGGGGAGCGCGAGAAGACGAACGGGCGCCAGGAGTTGGAGCCCAGGTCCACGACTGCCACCTGCCGGTGCGCGCGTTCGTCGGGTGTTCGGTGCCAGCTCACGCCTGCATGATCGGCCCGGCGGCGGACAAACCGCCGACCGGCTGAGAGCCTAAGCTCCGCGGCGAGCACCCCATGGCCCCCATCTCAGATCTTCTGCGCGGCAGCAACCACGAATACTTCGACCTGTTCGACCGCGCCGGCGAGAACATTGTCCGCGCCGCGCGCCTGCTCGATGAGATGCTGGCCTCGTTCCCCGACACGCGGGAGCTGGCGCGGGAGATCTTCGTCTGCGAGCAGCAGGGGGACCAGGTCACCCACGAGGTGATCCGCAAGCTCAACCAGACCTTCGTGACCCCGATCGACCGCGAGGACATCCTCGCGCTGGTCTCCGCGCTGGACGACATCGTCGATTACATCGAGGAGGTGGCCGACTACCTCGGCCTGTATCGCATCGAGGCGCCGATGACCCAGGCGCAGGCGCTGGCGGCGGTGTTGCGGGATGGCGCCGTGCAGATCGCGCTGGCGATCCCGCTGATGCGCGGCTTCAACGACATCACCGAGTACACCGTCGAGGTTCACCGGCTCGAGAACGAGGGGGACCGGATCTCCCGGGAGGCGATTGCGTCGCTGTTCGAGTCCGGGATCGACCCGATGGTCGTGATCCGCTGGAAGGACATCTTCGAGCGGCTGGAGAACGCGATCGACGCCACCGAGCACGCGGCCGACATCCTCGAGGGCATCGTGATCAAGAACCAGTGAGCGGATGAGCGGCGACGTGATCCTCGTCATCGTGATCGCCACCGCGCTGGCGTTCGATTTCACCAACGGCTTCCATGACACCGCCAACGTGGCGGCGACCGCGATCTCCACGCGCGCGATCGCCCCGCGGCCGGCCGTGGCCCTGGCTTCGGCTCTGAACTTCGTGGGCGCGTTCGTCTCCCTGAAGGTCGCCGCCACCGTGGGCAAGGGGTTCGTGGACGTCCACGCAGTCACTACGACAGTGGTATTCGCCGGTCTGATCGGAGCGATCGGGTGGAACCTGCTGACCTGGTACCTGGGCCTGCCGTCCAGCTCGTCGCACGCGCTGATCGGTGGGCTGGTGGGTTCGGTGTGGGCGGCCCAGGGGGCCTCGGCGGTCTCCGGGGGCGGCCTGCTGGACAAGCTGATCGTGCCCGCGCTCGTCTCTCCGCTGCTGGCCTTCCTGGTGGCCGGTATCGCCATTGTGCTGATCTACCGGATCGTGGGCCGGTTACGTCCGGGCCCCGTCAACCGCGGCTTCCGCACCGGGCAGCTGGCCTCCAGCGGGCTGCTGGCGCTCTCGCACGGCACCAACGACGCGCAGAAGACGATGGGGTTGATCACACTGGCGCTGGTCGCCCACGGGACGATCCGTGCCAGCGCCTTCCACGTGCCCGCCTGGGTGGTGATCGCGGCCGCCAGCGCGATCGGGCTGGGTACGTTCAGCGGCGGCTGGAGGATCATTCGCACGATGGGCACGCGGATCATCAAGATGGATCCGGCTCAGGGCTTCGCGGCGCAGGGAGCCGGGGCGGCGGTGATCCTGGCGGCCTCGACCGTCGGCTACCCGCTGTCCACGACCCACGTGATTTCGGGCGGGATCACGGGCGCGGGGGCCGCCAAGCGCTTCTCGGCGGTGCGTTGGGGGGTGGCGGGCAACATCGTCGGCGCGTGGGTGCTGACGCTGCCCGCGGCGGCGACGGCCGGCGCCGGCGTCTTCGGCCTCTGCACCCTGTTCGGCCACGGCGCCACGGGGCCGCTGGTGATCACGCTCGTGCTGCTGGCGGCACTGGCTCTGGTGCTAGTGCGCCGGGTCGCGCAGGCTACGCCCGCCCCGGTGGCCCCATGAGTCTCGCCTCCGTCGACACCGGAGCGCTGCTGAGGCTCATCGTCACCTCGCTGGTGGCCGGTGTCTCGGTGTCGGTGGTGTTCTCGGTGGCGATCCTCGGGGCCGCGCGCTCCGGGGACATGCGCCGCGCGGGACGCACCGGCGCGGCGGGAGCCTACGCCGCGCTGGGCGTTGGGGCCCTCGTCCTGGCTGCGGCGATCGTCGTACTGGGGCTCGTACTGGTGGCTCACAAGAGCTGAGCAGCGCTCGCGCGCCCGGCCCAGCGTGCCGAGCGGGCGATGCGGATCGTCACGGATTGGCGCTGCGCAGGAAGCGGATGGCGGTCAGGACCGTCAACGCGGTCATCAGCACGGCGCTGAGCACGCACCACTGGCAGATGGCCTTGATCGTGAACAGCTCCCGGTAGGTGAGGTACATGCTGAAGCCGAAGCCGATCAACGTCACCCCAAAGGCGGCTGCTCGGCCCAACTCGGTCCGCAGGGTCAGCGCGGCCAGTATCGCGATGTAGCCGATCAGACCCAGCACGGAGACGGGGATGCCGTCGAGCTTGGACCAGCGCGAGGCCTGGACGGTCTCGCAGCCGCCGCTGGCCAGGCAGAGCACCTTCAAACCGGCGTAGTGGACGTAGGTCAGGTAGCCGGCGTCGGCGATGCCGAGCAGGCAGAGCACCACGATCGCCACCTCCAGCCGCCTCCCGGAGGTCGCGCCCCGCAGGCGGCCCGACATCCCGGCGGCTGACCGCGGTCATGTGACCGTCTTGATCGCCTGCTGGAGGTCGGAGTAGCTGGGCACGCCCGAGGGCGCGACCGACTGCCCCCTAAGGCCCGTGGAAGACCAGCGTCGGCGTGCCCTGGATCCCGGCGGTCTTGCCCGCCTGCGCGTCGGCGGAGACCTGGGCGGCGAGCGTGGGATCGGAGCGGCCGGTGCGCCACGTGCTCAGGTTCAGCCCCGGAACCTGTCCGGCCAGACCGGCGAGGTAGCTGTCGTTGACGTAGCCCGTGCCCTCGGTGCCCTGCTGGCGGTAGAAGAGCTCGGTGTAGTCCCAGAAGTGGTTCTGCTTGCCGGCCGCCAGTGCCGCCACCTGCTGGCTCTGGAAGGTGGCCGGGTTCTGACCTAGATCGGTGGGTAGGTAGACGCAGCTATGGTCGGTTGATGGCCGGTCGTTGGGGTGTGTGTTGTGGTGGCGGGATGATTGTGGAAAGGCCCCGCAAATACGGGGGCTTTCCGTCCGGCTTGTGTGAGATCGTGGCGGGGTGCTGAAGCCTGCCGCGAGGTGTGAATGGAGATCACCTTGGGGGTGACGGTCGTTAACCGTGGCAGGCGGCCCGGACGGGTCTTGGTGGGGGCGGATGATCCGTCGCTGAGTCCGTACGCTGGGCGAGCGGTGAGCGGTGAGTTGGCGCGGCGGTTGCGGTTGGCGGAGCTGATCGACGCCGAGCTGTCTGTGGAGCGACGTTGGCGGCGGGTGAAGGTGCGCCGGCGGGGGCTGTCGCCGGGCGAGCTGGTGGTGTCGCTGGCGGAGTGTCAGCTGGTCGGCGGTGAGTTCTTCGCGGACGTCGAGGATGTGCGCGCCGATCGTGCGGGGGCGGGCTTTGCGTGCGGTCGCTGCGACGCGGTCGGCGCCGACCGCGTCGCAGAACGCAAAGCAGTTCCGACGCGTGCATGTGCAGCGTGTCGAGCGCGCGGCGGCGCGCGTGGGTGAGCATGTCGACCGGGCGCTGGGGCGCGACCTGACCGAGCCGCCGGTGATCGACTTGGACGCGACCCAGGTCGAGGTGTACGGCGCGTTCAAGCAGGGCGCGGCGCGCAGCCGCCTCGGGGCGATGAGCTACGCGCCGCACGTCGCGTTCTGGTCCCAACGCGGCCGCGCGTTGACCCCGGAGCTGGTCGGCGGCAACCGCGAGAAGCTCACCGGGCCGGAGTGCGCGCGGATCGCCAGCCGGGCGCTGCGGCTGCTGGCCCAGGGGCACGCGCCGGCGATCTTCCGGATCGACTCGGCTTACTACCAGCTCGAGCTGCTCGAGCGGCTGCGCAAAGAGCGCTCCCGGTTCACGGTGTCGGTGCCGCGCAGCCAGGCGATGTGGCGCGCGCTCGCCGAAATCCCCGAGGACGCCTGGGCAGACGCACTCGAGATGCCGGGCGCGCAGGTCGCCGAGAGGACCTACCGTCCTGGCGGCTGGAAGTACGAGCCGCTGCGGCTGATCGTCCGCCGGGTGCCGTTCACCGCCTCGGAGATCGCCAAGCGGCGCGGCTCCAGACCGCTCAAGACGATCCACCCCGAGCAGCTGCAGCTCGCGCTCGACGGCAAGGTCGCCTTGGTCTACGGCTACAGCTTCATCCTCACCGACATCCACTGGCAGCCGGCCGTCTGGATCGAGCATTTCCACCGCCACCGCGCCCAGATCGAGGAGCGCCTCAAAGAGGCCAAGCTCGGCCAAGCGTTGCGCCACCCACCCTCCGGCGATCAGCACGCCAACCGCGTGTGGCTGACGGCCGCGCTGCTGGCGCTCAACCTGACCGCGCTGTGCTGCGACCTGTGCCCCGCCGCCGGTGCATCCGGCAAGAGCCAGGATCCCGACCGTCACCGCCGCCCACACGCGCCCTTCGTCGCGGGCTCATCGCAATGCCGCCTGCAGCGCGGCGGTGTACGCATTCACGCCGAAGGAACCCTCCAGGCGCGCCGCGATGCGGCCGTGGCGGTCGATGGTGAAGAGCCAGGGCTCGGTCCGCAGGTGGAAGGCCTTCAGTTGGGGCCTCAGCCCCTGCGATGGCTGGTTGTTCGCGTAGACCTCCTGGTGGATGAAGGTGATCCGGCGGCCGAAGCGTCGTTGAAGCAGGACGGCGATGTCGGTGACCGGCCCGCAGACCCGGGACATGCACAGCTGCGGCGTGGAGAAGAGCAGCGCCACCGGTTGCCGCCCGAGCAACCTGGCAAACGAGGCGCTGTGCATGTCCTCGGCGGGCACCCGCGTGGTCAGCAGTGAGCGGTTGCCCCCGACCGAGGCCGCGGTGTCGGTGGCGATCGCCGGCGGCCGCTGGCCGACGTCCGGGATCGGCGAGGAGCGGACGACGGCGATCTCGCCCTGGGCGCCGATGAACCCGTGCGGGGTCAAGGTCAGAGACAGCACCGTGTACGTTCCCGCGGCCGGCAGCGGCACCTGCGCCTCGTAGATCGCCTCGATGCCGCCGGGGCCGGAGTTCTGGCGGCTGCGAAACGCCGGGGGCACGCCCAGCGGGTCGGCTGGAGCCAGATACGGGCCCCGCGCCGCGGCGTGGGGGCCACGGGCCAGGTACAGCGCGGTGGGGGCATATATGAACGCCCCCGAGGGTGCATTCAGGGCGAAGGCAAAGCGTCCCCCCCCGGGGGTGAAGGTGCCGGTGGCTGCCCCCAGCGCCGCCCCCGGCCTGGCCGTGGCGGCGATCTGCTGCAGGGTGCCGGCGGCCCGAGGGAACTCCGTGGACCGCGGGTGCTCGGCCTGGGGCAGCTCGGCCACCGCCGGGGCGGGGGCGGGGGCGCTCGAGGAGGCGGACGAGGACGAGGAGGTGGGGGTCGAGGAGGTGGGGGTCGAGGAGGTGGGGGTCGAGGAGGTGGGGGTCGAGGAGCCGCAGCCGGCCAGGGCCAGCGCGGTGAGCAGGCAGATGAGCGAGGTGGGGGCGGGGTATCTGCGCATAGGGGCTCAGGGGTCGACCGCGGAGAGCAGCCACAAACCCAGGCAGGAAAGGTAACCAGCGCCCGAGTCAGCGCGCGCCACGGGCTGATCGTACATTCGCCGCGCCGCCGTCGTCCCCGCGGTGCGGATCGAAACCGCCGCCTGGTGCTTCGTTTGCAACGCGTTGCGCGGGACCGCGTTTAACAACTCGATAACAACGTCCCCCCCGACGCCTCCCACACTCCAGCGCCATACGACCTAGGAGGAAAAGCAAGTGAGAAGAAAAAGTGCAATCACCGGGGCCGCGCTGGCGCTGACCGCGTTATTGGGGCTCGCCGCGTGCGGCTCCAGCAGCTCCAGCTCAGGCTCAAGTTCGAGCGGGGGGTCGAGCGCCAGCTCCGCCCCAGCCTCGTCGGGCGCCTCAGGCGGCTCGGGCTCCATCAACGGGGCCGGCTCGACGCTGGCCGCGCCGATCTACCAGCAGTGGGGATCCAACCTCTCCTCGCAGGGGCTCACCGTCGACTTCAACGGCGTCGGCTCGGGCGCGGGAATCGCCCAGCTCCAGGCCGGCACCGTGGACTTCGCCGGCAGCGACCCGCCGGAGAAGGCCAGCCAGATCAAGGCGGGCAAGGGCCCGGTGGCGCAGTTCCCGATCGGCTTCGGGGGAATCACGGTGTCCTATAACCTGGCTGGCATCAAGGCTGGCCTGAAGCTCGACGGCAAGACCGTCGCCGACATCTTCCTGGGCAAGGTCAAGACCTGGAACAGCCCCGAGATTGCTTCCCTGAACCCCGGCGTCAAGCTGCCGAGTTCCTCCATCACCGTGGTGCATCGCTCCGACGCCTCCGGTACCACCAAGGGCTTTGCCACCTTCCTGTCGGACTACAGCCCCGCGTGGACCGTGGCGGCCGGCAAGCCGGACACGACGGTGAAGTGGCCCACGGGCACTGGCGCCAAGGGCAATTCGGGCGTTGCGGCGGCGATCAAGCAGACGTCCGGGGCGATTGGTTACGTGGAGCAGGCGTATGCGCTGCAGAACAACTTCACCTACGCCTCCGTGAAGAACAAGGCCGGCAAGTTCGTGCCGCCGACGCTCCCGGCCACCTCGGCCGCGGCCGAGGGGATCAAGGTCCCGGCCAACCTGGCCATCTCCTCGATCGACTCGCCCAACCCCGCCGCCTACCCGATCGCCTCGCAGACGTTCATCGTCGTCTACAAGGACATGTGCAAGGCGGGGGTGAGCAAGGCGGCGGCCACCGGCGTCAAGAAGCTCCTGACCTACGGCCTGGGCGCGGGTCAGGCGATCGAGAAGCAGCTCTCCTACGCGCCGCTGCCGCAGTCGCTGGTCTCCAAGGACCAGGCGCAGCTGAGCACCCTGACCTGCAACGGCTCTCCGCTGCAGTAGGCATCGGGCGTGGAGGCAAACGCAATCCAGCCGCACGGCGGGCGCTCGGCTCTCGGGCGCTCGCCGCTGCAGCGCCTCCCCGATCGGGCCCTGCGGTGGGGCCTCAGCGGTCTCGCCGCTGGCGTGCTCATCCTGATCGGGTACTTCTTCGTGCGGCTGATCGGGCAGTCCTCGACGGCCTTTGGCCACATCGGGATCCTCAACTTCTTCGCGCGCAGCAACTGGGACATCTCCCAGCTTCAGCCGGGTGGTGCCTGCGCCGCCGCGGTCGGTGGGCACTGCAGCTTCGGCGCGACCGCGCTGATCTTGGGAACGCTCATCACGGCGGTGATCGCGCTCGTGATCGGGGTGCCGGTGGCGGTGGCCACGGCGCTGTATCTGACCGAGCTGTGTCCGCGCCGGGCGCGCGCGCCGTTGGCCATGCTCGTCGACCTGCTCGCCGCCGTTCCGTCGGTGGTCTACGGCCTGTGGGGCGTGTACGTGCTGATTCCGCACATGAAGGGCTTCCAGCAGGGGCTGGCCAACACGTTCTCGTTCCTGCCCTTCGTCGGGGGCAACGTCCCCGGTCCGAGTTACTTCATCGCCGGACTGATCCTGGCGATCATGATCCTGCCGATCGTCTCGGCCATCGCCCGCGAGGTGATCCAGACCGTTCCGGCGGAGAATAAGGAGGCGGCGCTGGCGCTCGGTGCCACCCGCTGGGAGATGCTGCGGATCGTGGTGCTGCCGTACTCGCGCGCCGGCATCACCGGCGGGGCGATGCTGGGCCTCGGCCGCGCGATCGGCGAAACGATCGCCGTTGTGCTGGTGATCGGCAACTCGCCGCAACTCGGCCACTCCATCTTCAGCCAGGGCTACACGCTGGCGGCGGTGATCGCCAACGAGTTTGGTGAGTCGGCCTCCACGCCGCTGGCCAGCTCGGCATTGTTTGCGGCGGGACTCGTCCTGTTCGTGCTCACGCTAGTGGTGAACATCGTCGCCCGGCGCTTCGTGGTCCGCGGGGCCCGCGGCAAGCGCACCGGCGGCGGGGTCATCGCCCCCGAGGCGGCCGGGGCGGCGGCGGCATGATCGAGCTGCCGCGCGTCAGCGCCCGCCGGCAGCGCACCGATCAGGTCATGCGCGGGGTGCTCGCCCTGGCCACCGCCGTCGCGCTGGTACCGCTGGTCCTCGTGATGTACTTCCTCTTCCACAAGGGCCTGTCGGCCTGGAGCGGCAAATTCTTCTCCAGCGATCCCAACGGCAACTTCCTCGGGTACGCCGGCGGCATCCGCAGCGCCATCTTCGGGACGCTTGAGATGGTCGCGCTGGCCACCGCGATCTCGGTGCCGCTGGGCATCGGGGTGGCGCTGTGGCTCACTGAGTACGGTAAGCACGGGTCCTTCGCCAACGTCGTCAGGTACTTCGTCGACGTGATGACCGGGGTCCCGTCGATCGTGTTCGGGCTGTTCGTCTACGTCGTGCTCGTGCTGGCAGGGGTCGGCGGCGGCTTCACCGCCTGGAAGGGCTCTCTCGCCCTATCCCTGCTGATGCTGCCGGTCGTGACCAGATCCTCGGAGGTGGTGCTGCTGCTTGTGCCCCCCAGCCTGCGCGAGGCGGCGCTGGCGCTGGGGGCGCCACGTTGGCGGGTGATCACCCGCGTGGTGCTCCCAACCTCGCTGTCGGGGCTCGTGACCGGCGCGCTGCTGGCGATCGCGCGCGGGGCCGGCGAAACCGCGCCGCTGCTGTTCACCGCCTTCGGGGCTCAGGTGCTGACCGGCAACCTCGGCCACCAGATGAACGCGCTGCCGCTGCAGATCTTCAGCGACGTCACCTCACCTCGCAACGAGGTGGTAACCCGGGCCTGGGGCGCGGCGCTCACACTGGTGCTGCTGATCCTGCTGCTGAACCTGATCGCGAGATTCGCCTCGCGAAGGAGCCGATTCGCATGAACCCACCCTTCACCCAGACAAAGAACCACAAGCCCCCCGAAACCGAGGAGAATCCCGACGTGTCCTCCGGATCCCCGGCCCAGCGCACCAGCGGTGAGACGGGAGAGCCGGCGGCCGCGTCCGCTCCAGCCGAGGGGCACAACGTCCTGCTGCGGGATCTGCACGCCTTCTACGGCGAGCAGCATGCCGTCAAGGGCGTGAACCTGGACTTCCCCGCCGGTGAGGTGACTGCCATCATCGGGCCCTCGGGCTGCGGCAAGTCGACGATGGTTCGCTGCATCAACCGCATGCACGAGGAGATTCCCGGCGCGCGAGCGACCGGCAGCATCACGCTCGACGAGCTCGACATCTACGGGGACGGCGTCGACACCACCGCCGTGCGCCGGCTCATCGGGATGGTCTTCCAAAAGCCCAACCCGTTCCCGACGATGTCGATCTTCGACAACGTCGCCGCCGGTCTGAGGCTGACCGGGACGCGCGGCGAGAACCTGCGCGAGCGGGTGCACCGGGCGCTGCGGGGGGTAGGCCTGTGGGGGGAGGTCAAGAACCGCCTGAACGAGCCCGGGATCGGCCTCTCCGGAGGTCAGCAGCAGCGACTGTGCATCGCCCGCACGATCGCGGTGGGGCCCGAGGTGATCCTGATGGACGAGCCGTGCTCAGCGCTGGATCCGGTGGCCACGCTGAAGATCGAGGAGCTGATCGACGAGCTCAAGGAGCGCTTCACGATCGTGATCGTCACTCACAACATGCAGCAGGCGGCGCGCGTGGCCAACACCACCGCGTTCATGCTCGACGGCGAGCTGATCGAGCACGCGCCGACCAATGCGATCTTCACCAACCCGCAGGACGAGCGCACCGAGCGCTACGTCACCGGGAAGTTCGGCTGAGATCGTGCAGCACGAGACGCGACACAACTTCCGCGAGGCACTGAAGACTCTGGAGCGCCAGACCCTCGAGGGCCTCGACATGGTCACCGACCAGCTCGAGCGCTCGTTGGACGCGGTCGGCATGCAGGACGTCGAGCTCTCCTGCCTGGTGGTGGGTGACGACGATCGCCTCGACGGGCGTTACCTGGAGGTCCACCAGGGCATCCTCTCGCTGCTGGCGCGGCAGTCACCGGTGGCCGGTGACCTGCGCATCGTCGCGGCGCTGCTGCACATGATCCGCTGTGTGGAGCGAATGGGGGACCAGTGCGTGAACATCGCCAAGCTCGTCCCGCTGTCGGGCTACGAGTCTCCCAAGGACCAGGAGATCATGAGCTCGATCGAGCGCATGGGGCAGCTGGCGCTGGCCCAGGTGGCCCAGGCCAAGCAGGCGTTCGCCACGCGCGATGTCGAGCTCGCCCGTGACCTCGCGGTTCAGGACGCCGAGATCAACCGCCTCAACCGGGAGATCTTCAGGCGCGCCGTGGAAATCGGCGACGAGCTCGAGCTGCGGGAATGGTCGATGCTGATGATCCTGGTGGCGCGGTGCGTGGAGCGCATCGGCGACAACACCGTCGACATCGCCGAGCAGGTGGTGTTCGTAGTCACCGGGCTGTTCCGGGAGCTGGCGGACGCCTCTACGCCGCCGGCGGCGCGAACACCCTGATCCGTTCCTGCTTGCCCTTCAGCTCCACCCCGGTGCGCTCGCAGAGCTCGGGGTGGGAGGAGTCCAGCAGCTCGCAGGTGCGCTCGGTCAGCAGCACGTCGTCGCCCGTCTCCCGCGTGGCCGCCTCGACCCGGGCGGCGACGTTGACGGGATCCCCGATCACGCTGAACTCCAGCCGGCCGGCGCCGCCGACGTTGCCCGCCACCACCTCGCCCGAGTTCAGGCCGATCCCGATCTGAAGCCCGTTCTCCGAGCGCACGCGCTCGACGATCTGCAGCGCTACCGCCAGCGCCTTGTCGGCGTGTCTCCGCGAACGAGGTGAAGTCCCGGATGTCGACGAACATGATCGTCACCTCCACCTGCTCGCCGGCCAGGTTCGTGCCCTCCTCCAGGATGTGCTCGGCCACCTCGGGGTCGATGCCGAACGCCTCGCAGATCCGCTCGCGCTCGGCCAATCCCTGCACCATGGCGTTGAAGCCGAGCTGGAGGCGGCCGATCTGGGTGCCGTCGTAGACCGGCACGCGGACGTCGAACTCCCCTTGGCGCACGCGCTCCAGCGCGCGCTCCACCGACTCCACGGGATCGGCCGTCGCCCGCGCGGCCACCGTGATTGCCATCAGGCCGACGGCCAGGCCCGCACTGCCGAGGACGACCATCGCTACACCGAGCTTGGCCCGGGTGGCCTCAGGCTGCCCGACCAGTGCGGCGATGCCGATGACGACCATCCCCGACAGCGGCAGCCCCGTGCCCATCACCCACGCCAGTACCGCCGTGTCGCCACCCCGGGAACGGCGAGCCGTTCGGGTGCGCCGCGCTCCAGGGCACGGACCGCCGCCGGGCGCAGCAGCAGCACGGTCAGCAGGTATGAGCACGACGCCGTGACGACGCCGTTGAGCACGACGATGATCCCCACCCGCAGCGCCAGGGCGCCCGAGTACTGCAGATTGAGCGCACCGAACAGCACCGCGGCCATCAGCCACAGCAGCACCTGGAGCCGGAACAGACGCAGCGGCGCGTGCAGCACCGACCGAGCGTCCAGCAGGGTGGCCTGTCGCTCCTCCAGCAGCTACTCCCGCACCTGCAGCAGACCGCGCGTGCCAATGGCCACGCCCAGGGGGATCGCCACGGCCACGTAGATCAGAGTTGCCACCTCGTTGACCTGGCGGATGTGGGCGGCGGAGCGCAGCGCGGCAGCGGCACGACGAAGGCGGCGATCACCAGCACCGCGCCCGCCCCGATCAGGTTGGTCACGACGATCACGAGCGTCAGCACGATCCGCCCGACGCGCGCCAGCGTAGGGAGGGAGATTTCGCTCTCGCCCGGCCTGACGATCTCCAGCGCCGCCAGGGCCAGCGACTGGCGCCATGAGCGCGGTGGATCAATGGTCGGCGACCCTATCCGCTCATGGGCCGGCCCCTGTGTGGGTTTGGACACGCGGCTAGGCCGGTCCCGGGGTTGTGGAGATCTTCGGCCATATTGACCACAAATCTCCCACCACCCCGGTCAAGCGGAGGCGCGCTCGTGCATGCTCTGGCGGCGGCGCACCGTGACCCGCGCCAGTGCCGCCGCGATCAGCGCCACCTTCAGCGCCAAACCCGAGCGGCGCGTGGCCGCGGTTCCGGCGGTGAGCGTCTTCTGCAGCGAGCCGCTGACCGCGGGGCTGTAGGGATAGAACACGTCGGTGCCCAGCAGCGTAACCTGCGCGGCGTGGAGCAGCGCACGCTCGGCACCCAGGGCCTCACCGTCTCGGCACAGGGACTCGGTTGCATGGGCATGTCCGAGTTCTACGGCGCCACCGACGACGGCGAGTCCATCGCTACGATCCACCGAGCGCTGGAGCTCGGGGTCACCCTGCTGGACACCGCGGACATGTACGGCTTCGGGGACAACGAGCGGCTCGTCGGCCGCGCGATCGCCGATCGTCGCGAGGATGTCGTGGTGGCCACCAAGTTCGGGATGGTCCGTGACCGGGAGAATCCCCTCCGCCGTGGGATCAACGGCCGGCCGGACTACGTGATCGCCGCGTGCGAGGCGTCGCTGCGGCGCCTCGGGGTCGACTACATCGATCTCCTCTACCAGCACCGCGTCGACCGCGACGTTCCCATCGAGGAGACGGTGGGGGCCATGGCCGAGCTGATCGACGCCGGCAAGGTCCGTTATCTGGGGCTCTCGGAGGCATCAGCGGAGACGATCCAGCGGGCCCATGCGGTCCACCCGATCTCGGCGCTCCAGAGCGAGTACTCGCTCTGGAGCCGTGACATCGAGGACGAGATCCTGCCCGTGGTGCGGGAGCTCGGCATGGGGCTGGTGGCCTACAGCCCGCTCGGCCGCGGCTTTCTCACCGGTGCGATCAAGAGCCCCGACGACTTCGCCGAGGATGACTTCCGCCGCAACACGCCGCGCTTCCAGGGGCACAACTTCGCCCGCAACCTGGAGTTGGTGGAGCGGGTGAAGGGCCTGGCCCGCGAGCACGACTGCACGCCCGGCCAGCTGGCGCTGGCTTGGGTCCTCCATCAGGGCCGGGAGGTGGTCCCAATTCCCGGGACCAAGCGCCGCCCCTACCTGGAGGAGAACGTCGCCGCCGTTGAGGTCTCACTCGGGCCCGACGACCTGCGGCGGCTGGACGAGCTGGCGCCGCACGGTGCCGCCGGCGATCGCTATCCGGACATGTCGCTCGTCAACCGCTGAGGGCCTAGTCCCTGAGCAAGAACGCGCTCAGCGCTTGATCAACGGCCCCCGGGGCTATACAAAGCCGGTATGGCCCGCGCAATCTGGTCAGGCGCAATCAGCTTCGGACTGGTCAACGTGCCCGTGAAGCTGTACAGCGCGACCTCGCCCAAGACGGTGCGCTTCCACCAGCTCTCCAAGGAGACCGGCGCGCGCATCAAGCAGAAGCGGGTCGATCCCTCCACCGGTGAGGAGGTGGCCTTCGACGACATCGTCAAGGGCTACGAGATCACGCCGGATCGCTACGTGACGATCGCCCCCGAGGAGCTCGAGGCACTCGACCCCAAGGCCTCGCACACGATCGACATCGAGGAGTTCGTGGAGCTGGCCGAGATCGACCCGATCTTCTACGACCACAACTACTACCTGGCCCCGGCCGCAGGCGGGGCCAAGGCCTACCGGCTGCTGCTGGACGCCATGCACGAGTCCGGCAAGGTGGGGATCGGGCGGGTGGTGCTGCGCTCCAAGCAGCAGCTGTGCGCTCTGCGGCCCGCCGGTGCCGCGTTGACGTTGACGACGATGCTGTTCGGCGACGAGGTGCTCTCGCCCGACCGCATCGACGAGCTCGACGGGCTTGGGGAGGCACAGGCCAGCGATCGCGAGCTGAAGATGGCCCAGCAGCTGATCAGCTCACTCGCGGCCAAGTTCGAGCCCTCCAAGTACACCGACCAGTACCGCGAGCAGGTGCTGGCGCTGATCGAGCGCAAGGCCGCCGGCGAGGAGATCGCGGTGCAGCCGCAGGCGCCGGAGCCGGCCGCCGCCCCTGACCTCATGGCCGCGCTGGAGGCCAGCCTGGCGGCGTTGGGCTCAGACGCCGAGGAGCCCGAGCCACCGGAGCCGGCCAAGCCCAAGCGCACCCGCAAGAGCACCGCCAAGAAGCGCGAGCCAGCCGAGCAGCGTTAAGCCGCGGCTGGGGCCCCGCCCGAAGAGCGACGGGGCCCCGAACCCGTCCCTAGGCGTGGACCAGGTGGCCACCGGAGCACTTCAGGTGCTTCTTCTTGTAGATCTTGGCCTTCTTGGGCGAGCAGAACTGGCCGGCCGCCGCATGCTTCTTGGCCTGGTGCTTCTTGTAGACGTGGTGGGCCACGACGGCGCCACCGGCCACGGCGACGATCTTCGCCTTGCGGTGCTTGTGCGTCTTGGTCGTCGCCGTGCTGCTGGAGGCAGACGAGGACGGGGAGCTGGAGGCCGCCGAGGACGACGACGAAGTACTGCTGGAGCTGCTCGAACCGCAGCCGGCCGCGACGAACACCAGCACGAGCGACGTCGCGAGCAGCAGGATCAGGTTACGGAACCTCATAGAACACCCTCTTGGGGCTTGGGGCATGGGAGCAATGCGACCCTTATCGCTTGCCTGAGCCCGCATCGCAAGGGTCTGGGGGCTGGGCTAACAGGATCCTTATCACTTGCTCATCGAAGGTCGTGGGCGCTTCATCGCCACGCGCCGAAGCTCGCACCGGCTCTCCATTCGCGCCGCTGGTACCCTTACGCGTTCGTCGTCGTGCCGCCGCGCTGCGCGCTCGGACTCCTCGGGCCGCCCCCCTTCATCATGAGACAGCTTTCCGCTCCCCCCGGGGCCAGTGGCCTCTACCACCCTGAGAACGAGCACGATGCGTGCGGTCTCGCCATGGTCGCCAAGCTGCGCGGCCAGGCCAGCCACGCGGTCGTGGAGAAGGCGCTGGGCGCGCTGGAGAACCTGGAGCATCGCGGCGCCGAGGGCGCCGACCCCAACACCGGCGACGGTGCCGGGATCCTGCTGCAGATCCCCGATGCCTTCGTGCGCGCGGTGGTGGGCGTCGACCTGCCCCCGCCAGGCCGCTACGGCGTGGGCGTTTGCTACCTGCCCCAGGACCCCGAGCGGCGCCTGGCGCTGGAGCAGTTGATCCAGGAGACGATCGAAGCCGAGGGGCAGCGCACCTTGTGGTGGCGCGACGTTCCCGTCGACGAGCGCCACGTCGGGGAGACGGCACGCCTGTCGGCGCCGCTGATCCGCCAGGTGGTGATTGGCGCGGCGGAAGGGCTGACCGACCAGGACGCCTTCGAGCGCAAGCTGTACGTGATCCGGCGCGTGGTAGAGCGAGCCGCGGGCCGGGAGCTGTCGCTGCCGAGCTTCTCCAGCCGCACGATCGTCTACAAAGGGATGCTGACGGCGCCGCAACTGCCGCGGTACTTCACCGACCTGCGCGACCCGCGGGTGGCCTCGCAGCTGGCGCTCGTGCATTCGCGCTTCTCCACCAACACCTTCCCGAGCTGGGAGCTGGCCCACCCCTACCGGATGATCGCCCACAACGGCGAGGTCAACACGCTGCGGGGCAACATCAACTGGATGCGCGCGCGCGAGTCCCAGCTCGCCTCCGAGCTCTTCGGCGAGGACCTGGAGAAGGTCAAGCCGGTGGTCCGCGAGGGCGGCTCTGACTCGGCCACCTTCGACAACGTGCTGGAGCTGCTGGTGCTCGGCGGCCGCTCTATCCCGCACGCGATGATGATGATGGTCCCGGAGGCCTACCGCACCCGGCGGGGCCTCGACCCCGAGGTCAAGGGCTTCTACGACTTCCACTCCTGCCTGATGGAGCCCTGGGACGGCCCCGCCGCGGTGGTCTTCACCGACGGTCGCCTGGTCGGGGCCGTGCTGGACCGCAACGGCCTGCGGCCCGGGCGCTGGATCCAGGACACCGAGGGGTACGTGGTGCTGGCCTCCGAGACGGGCGTCATGACCGTCGCCCCCGAGCACGTCCAGCGCAAGGGCCGGCTGGCCCCGGGCAAGCTGTTCCTCGTCGACCTGGAGGCGGGGCGGATCGTGGAGGACGAGGAGGTCAAGCGGCGGATCGCCCGCCGCCAGCCCTACGGCGAGTGGTATCAGCGCTCGGTGGTTCACATCGACGATCTCCCGGCGCGTGAGCCGCGGACGCCGCGGATCGAGCCGCTGCGCTCCAAGCAGCTGGCCTTCGGCTACTCCCAGGAGGACCTGAGGATGGTGATTGCGCCGATGGCCGCCAACGGCGAGGAGCCGGTGGCGAGCATGGGCAACGACGCCGCCCTGGCGGTCCTCTCCGACCGCCAGCCGCCGCTGTTCGCCTACTTCAAGCAGCTGTTCGCCCAGGTCACCAACCCCCCGATCGACCCGATCCGGGAGAACGTGGTGATGGGCCTGCAGGCCGGCGTGGGAGCCGAGGTCAACCTGCTGGTGGAGGCGCCCGAGCAGGCCCACCAGCTGATGATGGATCAGCCGATCCTGCGCAACCCGGAGCTGGAGAAGCTCAGGCAGGTGTCCCACGAGGTCTTCGACGCCGCCACTCTGGATATCACCTGGCCGATCGAGCACGGGCCCGATGGGATGGAGATTCGCCTCTACGACCTCTGCGGAGAGGCCGCCCGCTACGTCGACAACGGCGCCAACATCCTCATTCTCTCCGACCGCAACCTCGGTCCCGAGCGGGTGGCGATGCCCTCACTGCTGGCCGTCGCCGCCGTCCACCACCATCTCGTGCGGCGCGGCACACGACTGCGCACGGGGCTGGTGATCGAGTCCGGCGAGCCGCGGAACATCCATCACATGGCCACCTTGATCGGCTACGGCGTGGCAGCGATCAACCCGTATCTGATGTTCGAGTCCCTCGACGAGCTGACGGACCGCTCGCTCCTGCCTGAGGATCTTCCGCGAGACGAGGCCGAGCAGAGGATCGTCAAGGCCATCGGCAAGGGCCTGCTCAAGACCATCTCCAAGATGGGGATCTCCACGATCCAGTCCTACTGCGGCGCGCAGATCTTCGAGGCCGTCGGGCTGGAGCCGGAGCTGATCGCCACCCACTTCACCGGCACCGCGTCGAGGATCGGGGGCGTCGGCCTGGACCAGCTCTCCACCGAGGCGATGGAGCGGCACTTCCGGGCCTACCCGCGCACCGGGCGGGAGCTGCTTCCGGTCGGGGGGGTGCTCCAGTGGCGCCGTGACGGCGAGGTGCACGTCTGGAACCCGGACACGGTGGCCAAGCTCCAGCACGCCGTCCGCGGGCCGAACGGCGCGTCGCACGAGACCTACGAGCAGTTCGCCCAGCTCGCCAGCGACGAGGCCACGCGCAGGGCCTCGCTACGCGGGCTGATGCGGTTCCGCCCCGCCGCCGATCCGCTGTCGCTGGAGAAGGTGGAACCGGCCACGGAGATCGTCAAGCGCTTCACCACCGGAGCCATGAGCCTCGGCGCCCTCAGTCGAGAGGCCCACGAGACGCTGGCGATCGCGATGAACCGGCTCGGCGCCAAGTCCAACACGGGCGAGGGGGGGGAGGACCCGTCGCGCTATACCCGCGACGCCAACGGCGACTCGCGGCGCTCGGCGATCAAGCAGATCGCCTCGGGACGGTTCGGCGTGACGATCCACTACCTGGTCAACGCCGACCAGCTGCAGATCAAGATGGCCCAGGGGGCCAAGCCCGGCGAGGGCGGCCAGCTTCCCGGTCACAAGGTCGACGACTACATCGCCAAGATCCGGAGCTCGACGCCGGGCGTGGGCTTGATCTCGCCGCCCCCGCACCACGACATCTACTCCATCGAGGACCTCAAGCAGCTGATCTACGACCTGCGCTGCGCCAACCCCACCGCCTCGGTGTCGGTCAAGCTGGTCTCCGAGGTCGGGGTGGGCACCGTGGCCGCCGGTGTGGCCAAGGCCAACGCCGACCACGTCACGATCGCCGGCCACGACGGCGGCACCGGCGCCTCGCCCCAGTCCTCGGTGCAGGGCGCCGGCGTGCCGTGGGAGATCGGCCTGGCCGAGACGCAGCAGACCCTGCTGCTCAACGACCTGCGCAGCCGGATCACGGTGGAGGTCGACGGTCAGATGAAGACCGGGCGCGACGTGGTCGTCGCGGCGCTGCTGGGCGCCGACGAGTTCGGCTTCTCCACCGCCCCGCTGATCGCGATGGGGTGCATCATGATGCGCGTCTGCCACCTCAACACCTGCCCCGTGGGGGTGGCCACCCAGGATCCGGAGCTGCGCCGCCGCTTCGAGGGCACGCCGGATCACGTCGTCACCTACCTGATGCTGGTAGCCGAGGAGACCAGGCAGATCATGGCCTCGCTCGGGATCCGGACGGTCCAGGAGATGATCGGCCACACCGAGCTGCTGGACACCGACGCCGCGATCCGGCACTGGAAGGCCAGGCACGTGGATCTGTCGATGGTCCTAAAGCTGCCCGAGCTGCCCGAGGGGACGCCCCGGTCCCGGACGCGCGCGCAGGTCCCGGTGCTCGACGACGCGCTCGACTGGGAGCTCGTGCGCGGCTGCGAGCCCGCGCTGGCCCGGTGTGAATCTGTGAAGCTCGGACCGGTGCCGCTGCGCAACGTCAACCGCACCGTCGGCGGCATCCTCTCCGGGGAGATCGCCCGCCGTCATGGCCTGCACGGGCTGCCCGAGGGCACGATCGAGATCTCCTTCTCCGGCTCGGCCGGTCAGAGCTTTGGCGGCTGGCTCGCGCACGGGGTGACCTTCTCGCTGCGCGGGGAGACCAATGACTACACCGGCAAGGGCCTCTCGGGCGGGATCCTGGCGGTGCGACCGCCCGACAAGGCGCTGTTCCGCGCCGAGGAGAACATGATCGTCGGCAACACGGTGCTCTACGGCGCCACCGCCGGACGCGCGTTCTTCCGCGGTCTCGCCGGCGAGCGCTTTGCCGTGCGCAACTCCGGTGCTCACGCCGTGGTCGAGGGGGTGGGCGACCACGGCTGCGAGTACATGACCGGCGGCCGGGTCGTGGTGCTGGGCCCCACCGGGCGTAACTTCGCCGCCGGGATGAGCGGCGGCATCGCCTACGTCTACGACGTCGATCGCTGCTTTGCCAGCCGCTGCAACACCGAGCTGGTCGACCTGGAGGAGCTCTCCGACGCCGACGCGGATGAGATCAGGGCGCTGATCTCAGAGCACGCGCAGCGGACCGGCTCGATGGTGGCGCGCAACGTGCTGGCCTCCTGGGCGCGAGCGCGGGAGCGGTTCGTGAAGGTGATGCCGCGCGACTACAAGCGCGCGCTCGCCGAGCGGGTCGAGTCGGCCGAGCTGGCGAGCGCGTAGCGCCGGCGGCCGCTCATCCCTGCGGGTCCGCGCTGCGGTCCCCGCCGAGGCGCAGCAGCACCGTCGCCCAGGTTCGGAACGGGCGCCAGGACTCGGACAGCTCGGCGAAGCGCGCCAGCGTGAGCGGCGCCGCCAGCCCGTACAGGCGTGCGGCGTGGCCCATCACCTTCGGCTCGGGGGCCATCAGGGGTGCGTCGGCAAAGCCGCTGGCGCGCAGCACCACCAGGCCGGCGTAGAACGGCCCGAGTCCCTTCAGTCGCTGGACCTCGGCGTAGGCCTGCTCGGGTCCCAGCTCGTGCAGCCGGGCCACGTCGAGCTCACCGGCCAGCGCCGCCCGCGCGACGCCGCGCAGCCGCTGCACCCTCTCCGGGGTTAGTCCCGGGGTGTCCTCGGGGAGCTCCAGCAGGCGCTCGGGCTGCGGAAAGGCCGCCGCCGGCCGCTGCGCCAGCGTGAAGCTCTCGCCGAGGCTCTCGGAGATGGCGGCGCGCACCTGCGCCGCCTGGGGCGCCTGACGTCGCGCGGAGATGATCGACCACCCCGCGGCTTCGTAGGGGGAGTGGAAGAGCACTGGCCGCTGACCCGGGTGCGCGCGCTGTAGCTGGTGCAGGACGGGGTCGCGCTCTCCCACGCGGATGAACTCCCGGCCATCGTGATCCAGGGAGAGGATCCGCGCCACCTGCGCCAGCGCCGCCACCGGAGCTGCTCCTCCGCGCGTGTGAAGCTCCACTGTCAGCGGTCCATCCGGCTCAGGCTGCGCCAGCACGGCTCCCGCGTGACCCTGGCCGCCGTCGACCGGGAAGGCCAGCCGCATGACACCGTCAAACGACTGCGGCCGGCCCTGATTGGGTCCGAATCCGAACTCCGCGGCCGCCTTGAGCGAGAACGGGCCGCGCGGGGTCAGCGCGAGGGCTTCGCTCACGACCGCCCGGCCAGCAGGTTGCCGGTGACACCCTGGATCGTGCCGATGCCGTAGGCCATCGACGGGTCGCCGTCGGTCATCACGGCCACGGCGAAGGTTCGGCGATGGCCCTCCAGGCGCGCGGCCTGATGCACCAGCTGCCCCAGGCCGGTTCCGCGCCAGCCGCCCTTGAAGAACACCGCGTAGCCTCGCGGCCTGGCCACCGCCGGGATTCCCCAGCTCTCGTAGCCGGCGATCGTAGAGAGCAGAAAGCGGGCGTAGCCGACAAACTCCCGGGGAATCAGCGAGTCCATCTGAAAGAAGAAACGGGCCTGGTCGGCGGCGCTGATCTGAGCGTTGGCCCAGAAGCCGGCGACCGAGAAGTCGGTCATGCCCGCGGCTCGGGCAACCCCGTAAAGGCCCCCGTCGCCGACGATCGAGTACGTCTGCGTGGCCGCGGAGTTATCCGAGACGTTGATCATCGGGAACAGGAAGGAGTTACTTCGGGAATCCACCCGATGCTGGCCCTGGGCGTGCAGCCGGCGGAGGTAGGCGACCAGCAGCATCGCCTTGACGACGCTCGCCGAGACGAATCTCGCGTGCGGGTACACCCCTGACATCCGGCCTTCGCTGTCGATCACCGCAAACGCCAGGCGCCCGCCCCGCCCGCGCAGGAATCGGGCTGCCCGCGCCACGGCCGCCGGTGTGGGATAGCCCTCCGGCAGGCGTCCGCTGCCCTCGTACCCCCAGCCGTGGCAGCCCAGCGGACGTCGAGGATCGAGCAACGCGTGATCTCCGCGCGCGTGAAAGCACGAGCGCCAGCGGAACCTGCCCGCGGGCAGTGGCACATCGGTACGCAGCAGCGTGACAAAGGGACTGAGGCGGATCGAGCGGGTGCTGGGAGTCGCTCGGAAGCGTCCGTGGGTGCCGCTGGCAAAGGCCCACGCGACCCGCGCGCCATTCCAGTGCACCCCACGGGGGTGGAAGACGAGGATCCTCACGCGCGCCTGCCCCAGTGGCCGCGCCGACGTGCGGGCCAGGACCTTGGCCCGCACGCCCACCACGACCTCGGCGACCGCCGAGGTGCCGGTCACGGCCACGCGGTAGCGGGTGGTGCGGTCGGGATGGACGCGGAAGGAGAAGGATCCGTCGGGAGCGGTAGAGGAGGTACCTATGCGCTGGGGGGTGGGGTAGGGCAATGTGCGGTACAGCTGCACGGGAGCGCCCGGGGGAGCGCCGCTCACGGTCCCTGAGAGCGTGAGCGCTTGGCCCGCGCCGATTGCCGGGGAAGCGGCATGCAGCGACACCGACACTGCCCCCCGGCGGCGGCGGCGGCGGCGGCGGGGCGGCGGCGAGCGCGACGCCGGGACCCGCCAGGGCGCCTCCGAGAACAGCACCGACACCGAGCGGCAGACAGCTCGCGATCCACCGCACGTACGCACTGTATGCCCGGGCGCGGACGCGAGCAATCGCCCCGACACCGCGCTGGTACGCTCTCCAGTTCTCATGGGCGAGCTTGGCGCATTTCTGAAGATCCACCGGGTCGGCTTCGACAAGCGTGATCCCGATGTGCGCGTACGCGACTACCGGCAGTACTTCGAGCTCCAGCCCGACGAGGAGCTGCGCCGGCAGGGAGCCCGCTGCATGGACTGCGGGATCCCGTTCTGCCACGAGGGATGCCCGCTGGGCAACCTGATCCCGGACTGGAACGACCTCGTCTATCGGGACAAGTGGGAGGACGCCATCGTGCAGCTGCACATGACCAACAACTTCCCGGAGTTCACCGGACGGATCTGCCCCGCGCCGTGCGAATCGGCCTGCGTGCTGGCGATCAACGACGATCCCGTGGCGATCGAGCAGATCGAGATGGCCATCGCCGAGCGGGCCTTCCGGGAGGGGTGGGTCACGCCCGAGCCGCCGGTCCGCCGCAGCGAGAAGACGGTCGCCGTCGTCGGCGCCGGTCCCGCCGGGCTGGCCGTCGCCGCCGAGCTCAACAAGAGCGGGCACAACGTCACCGTCTACGAGCGGGACGAGGGACCCGGTGGACTGATGCGCTTCGGCGTTCCCGACGCCAAGCTGGAGAAGTGGGTGATCGATCGCCGCGCCGACGTGCTGGCGCAGGAGGGGATCGAGTTCGTCTACGACACCGACGTCGGCCGCGACATCCCCGCGGAGGAGCTGACTGCCCGCCACGACGCCGTCGTGGTGACGATCGGCTCGCGGGTCTCTCGTGACATCGACGCTCCCGGGCGCGAGCTGACCGGCGTGCACTTCGCCATGGACTACCTCTACCAGCGCAACCGGTGGGTCGCCGCGCAGCAGGGCCGGCCTTCCAGGCCGGTGGAGCCGGGGACGGAGATCTCCGCCAAGGACAAGCGGGTGATCGTCATCGGCGGCGGGGACACCGGCATGGACTGCATCTCCAACTCCCACCGCGAGGGAGCCCGCAGCGTGTCGATGCTCGACGTGTACGCCGAGCTGCCCACCGACGGGCCCGACATGCGCCACCCCTGGCCGCTGCCGCCCAAGCGCACCCCGACGACCTACGCGCTGGATGAGGGGGGCAGGCGCCGCTGGGGGACCGAGGTCACCGGCTTCGACGGCGGGGACGGGGCCGTCTGCCGCGTCTACGCGCGCCAGGTGACCGGCACCTCCTCACGCGACCTGACCCCCGTGCCGGGGACCGAGTTCGCGCTGCCGGCCGACCTGGTGCTGATCGCGATCGGCTTCCAGCATCCCGAGCACGAGGGCCTCGTGGAGCAGCTGGGAGTCGAGCTCGACCGTCGCGGCAACGTGCGCACCCGCCAGACCTACCGCACCTCGGTGAAGGGCGTCTACGCGGCCGGGGACGCCCGCATCGGGCAGTCGCTGGTGGTCACCGCCATCGCCGAGGGGCGCAAGTGCGCCCGGATCGTCAACAAGGACCTGGGCGGCAGCCCCATGGACGCCGATCGGGAGATGCTGGCCGTCGGCGCCTGGAGCGGGGAGGCCGATCGCACGCTGCGTCACGAGGCGGAGGCCGCCGGCACGGTTCGCCCCGGCGAGGAGTTCTTCAGCGGGCCCGGCACCCGCGGCCGCTGAGGGCTCTGCGGGCGACGGTGATCCGGCAGGGAGTCACCCCGCTTCTGCTACCGTAGGTATCAGTGCTGGCGCCGGCCGCGGGTGACAGGCGAGCGCCGGAAAGACTGAATTTCAGCAAGCTTGGGACGAGGCAACTCGCCCATGTCGGTCAGGGAACTGCGCCCCCACTTCCCTGACTCTCCGGGGGGCCCAGATGGATCTGGGCCCCCCGGTCTCTTTCTGGGTGTACTGGCGGTGGCGACTGCTCCGTGTCTCGGCGCGCTCGACGAGGGCGAGTAGGGTGCGGCAGCCGGCCCGGTGTGCGACCGTTTGCCGATGCTCCCGCTCGCCGCCGCCACGCTCGCTGCCCGCAGCCACCATCACACCTCCTTCGGCGAGACCGTCAGCCACCTGCTGGATTCGGTCGGGACGTTCTTCTCGCAGCTGGCGAGCCTCGACTGGGTAGCGCTGCTGGTGGCGCTGGGCACCTATTCCCTGTACCTGCTGCTGCGCTCGCGCGCGCTGTTCAACGCCATCCGCGCCGCCTACCCGCAGGAGCCGGTCCGCTGGCGGGACGTGTGGGGGGGCTACATGGTCGGCTACGCGGTCAACAACGTGTTCCCGCTCGGCGGGGGCAACATCGCCCAGCTGTTCCTGACCCGCACCGCCATTCGGCGCAGCAGCTACCCGACGCTGGCCGCCGCCCTCTCCACCGGGCTGGTGTTCGACTACGTGATGGGCCTCCTGGTGATGTGCTTCGCCTTTACGCAGGGCGTGTTCCCCAAGCCGCCGGACTTCTCCAAGTTGCCCGCCTTCGACATCAGCTTCTTCGCCTCCCACATGCGCTTCACGCTGTTCTTCCTGACCGCCGTGGGGGCCCTCTTCTGCGTTGCCTTCGCGCTGCTCTCGGCGAGGGTGCGAGCGTTCTGGCAGCGCGTGCGGCAGGGCTTCACCATGCTGCGCGACCGCAGCCGCTACAAGCGGGAGATGGTGAGCTGGCAGTTCGCCAGCTGGATCGCCCGCTTCGCCGCCTACTGGGCGCTGCTGGATGCCTTCCACATCGGGGGGTCGGTTCGCAACGCGCTGCTGGTGCTGGGCGTACAGGTGGTGGCCTCTGTCTTTCCCTTCACCCCCGGAGGCGCCGGCGTGCAGCAGGCGCTGCTGCTGACGATCTTTGCCCACAGTCCCGACGTGGCGGCCTTCTCGGTCGGCCAGCAGATCGCTACCGCGGTGGTCAGCGGCGTGCTCGGCTTCGGCGCCCTGGTGCTGATCTTCCGCTTCCGGAGCTTCCGGCAGGTGATCCGGCACGGACGTGAGCATCGCCGCCAGGAAGCCGCCCGGCGCGCCGAGCACGAGGTGGAGCCCGTCGGCGGTTGACCCGACGCCCGTCGCTTGGGCGAACTTTGGCGCCTGACCGCCGGGGTGACGGTGAATCGCGATTCATCGCCCGCCTGGCCGGGCGCGTTCGTGTCAGCATGAGGGGTACGGGATGCCCAGCTTCTGCCGTCACAACCGCTTGGTCCAGAACTGCCCGATCTGCGCGCGGGAGCAGGCCGTCGAGCCGCGTCCGGTGGTCTCCTCCAGCGCGCCTCGCGTGAACCTGCCGCGCACCCCCGCGCCCGGGACCCCCCGGGAGGGTCCCGCCCCGGGCGGAACCCGCCGAGCGAGCGGTGTGCATGTCCGGCGGCTGGTCCGTGGCAGCGACGACGGCTACCGCTCTGCGCTCGTTCCCGGCCTGAGGTCGGGCAGCGACTCCGAGCTCCTGGCGCAGGAGCTCGCCTTCGCCGCCGATCGCCTCCGGCGCATGGCGGCCGACCCGCCGGGCCTCTACGCGGAGCTCGCCGACCCCGCCGCCGAGCTGGAGGACCGTCTCTGGCTGGCCTTTCTCATCGCCTACCTGTGCCCGCTGCCAGATGGCGATCCCTTCCGCGCCATCGCGCAGGCCCGGACCCCGTGGCGCGCCGAGGAGCATCCGCCGCTGCAGGATGCCGAGCTGGGGCCGCGGAGCCCGCACGACCCCCAGCGCGGCAGCCGGACGATCGACGCCTACCGGGCCTGGGCCGGCCGGGCGGGCTCGCAGCAGGCCGCCTTCACCGGGGACCCGTCGTGGACCGCGGAGCGCCGCTTTGCGCGGATGCTCGAGCGCCTGGCGCTGCCGGGGTTCGATCGCGACGCACGCTACGAGCTGCTGGTCTCGCTGGGCGCTCTCGGTGTCCTCCCGGTGGCGGCCGGAACCCTCGCGCTCGGGGGGGACAACGAGGTCACGGTGGCCGCCAAGCGCGCGCTGGGTATCGGGGACCCGCTGCTGCTGGAGCGCCGCGCCCGCGCGCTGGCGCAGGAGTGTGGCATCCCCCTGGCGGCTCTCGACCTCGGCTTCTACAACTGGGAGCGCGGCACGCGCCTGAGGATGGGGCTGGATCCCGCCGCGGAGCCGGAGCCCGAGACCCTCCACGGGGTCCGGCAGGCCCTCTCGCTTTGAAGTCCCCCGCGGGCGCAACTTGGCCCGCCCCCCGCGGGTTAGAGAACCAGGCTCCGTCCGGAGCACCACCTACCTTCTGCGGCGTCCCACCAACCAAGCGGAGCCGCAATGTCACTGTGCTTCATCGAACCGCAGAACGCCATCCGGGTCATCGCCGAATCCGTCGGCCGGGAGGCGCGCCGCCAGATTCTGGGCGAGGTGGTGCGCGCGTGGGTCGACGAGATTCCCGACTCCGAGCTGGACTCCCACTACGCCAAGGCGATCGCGGACCTCGACGAGCACGACCTGTCGCTGCTGGCGGCCTGGCACGCGTCGCTGGAGCTGGGGCACCCGGTGCCCAACAAGGAGTTCCTAGTCAACGTGTTTCAGTCGCTGGGCGAGAACCGTCGGGAGGCGTTGAAGATCGCCGCCGGCTTTCGCGGCGAGGAGGCTTTCGAAGCGGGGGTGGGGGAGGAGCAGGCCTTCGACACCGTGCTGCCGTGGCTCTCTGAGGCGCGCTGCCGGACGCTGGCCGCCGAATGCCTGGAGCTCTACTGCTGGGACCGCCTCGGCGCCGAGAACTGAGCCCCCGGGCCGGGAGCGGCCCCGGCCAGCGCACCCACTTCAACCCTCCGCCAGCGCCCGCTCGATCTCTGTGATCGCCTGCTCGGAGTCGTGAAAGCACACCGCCTGCATTCCCAGGGCCCGCGCGCCGTCGCAGTTGATCTCCACATCGTCGAGCAGCAGCGTCGCCGAGGCGGGCAGCTCCAGGCGCGCCAGGGTCACCTCGTAGATTCGAGGCTCGGGCTTGCGCGAGCCGACAAAGGCCGAGTCCACAACGACCGAGAAGATCTCGTCGACCGGCAGCTTCGCGCGCCAGCGCGCCTCCCATTCCCGGACGTTGTTGGTGCAGATCGCCAGCTTCAGCCCGCGCTGGCCGAGCTCACGCATGTACTCGATCAGTCGCTCGTTGGGGCGCAGGCTCTCCATCAACCGCTCGCCCATCCCCTCCAGCGAGACCTGGCGTCCGAGCTGGGCGCTCAGCGCCCCGCTGAGCAGCGTCAGGAACTCGGTCTCGGCCAGCTGCCCCCGCTCCAGCCGGAACAGGGGGTTCTCCCCGAGCTCCCGCTCGGCGGCGAGCATGGCGTGGCCGAGCTCCTCCAGTCCGATGCCCGAGTGCTCCTGGTAGGCGAGGAACGATTCCAGCAGCGGCGAGGTGAGCACCCCCCCGAAGTCACTGACGATGCCCTGGATGGTGCTCATGCCGGATCGGCCAGTAGGTACATCCCGCTGCCGGTGCGGCCGCGACCGTGGCAGCGCAGCGGGTATCCGCGGACCCGCAGGCGGCCGCTTCGCAGAGTCAGCGCGGGTCCGATCGTCGTCCCCGAGGCCCGCCGCGGAAACTCGATCGTCCCGTCCTCGCTCTCGATCCACAGCTCCAGCCCCACCCGCAGCGGTGCGCCGTCCTCGTCGAGCGTGGTGGACAGCCGGGGATCGACCGAGACCAGCGCGGAACCGCCCTCGAGCACCGTGGCGGCAAGTGCATCGCGATCATGGCCGGAGGCCTGGCGCGGACGCAACGCCGTCAGCGCGATCGCCTGCTCGGCGGAGAACCAGAGGTAGGCGGCCCGCCAGGAGCCGGTGGTGCCGCCCAGCTCCGGATGCTCGCCCCGCATCCCCAGGCAATCGATCCGCTCGGCTTCCCCGCCCGCCGCGGCCCGGCCGTCCACCCGGCAGATCTTCACCCGCTCGGCGGGCAGGTCCGGGGCAGGCGAGGCTGTCTCTCCCAGCGGCGACACCGATAGCTCCACATCGTCCGCGCTCAGGCGCCACCCCTCCTCCCGGGTCCGGCTCGCGGTCCGCAGCGTGAGCTCCTCGCGCCGCTCGCCGCCGGTGAGTGCGATCCCGAGCGTGCCCTCCACGGCCAGCCCCCAGACTCCGGTGTCCGGGTCTCCGAAGGCGAGGATCTGCAGCGGGGTCGGGTCCTCCGGGTCGGGCACGGCCGAACAGGCTACCTCTGCGCTCCGCGCGCGGAGATCAGGCCAGCGCCGTGGCGGGGCCGTCGAACCGCACTCCAGGGAGCCGGTGCAGGCCCACGAGCTCGATCAGCGTCCGGATCTGCGGCTGAGCCCCCCGGAGCAGGATCGCTCGGCCGCGACGGCGCAGCCGCCGCGAGAGCATGGCGAGGTCCAGCATCAGCGACGTGTCGGCGAACACCAGCTCACTGAGATCGACCACGACATCGGCTTCGGCGGTGATGGCGCGGGCCAGGGCCGGCCGGCGGCTTCCCTGGGTGACTCGGTCCTCGTCACCGGCGCAGCGGAGGACTGGGGGGTGGGCATCGAAGTCGACGATGATCGAAACCTACCCGTTGGCGGGGATGGCTGGCAAGCCCCTTCAGCTTTCGTACACTGTGGGCATGGCGACAGTGGAAGAGGTGGAAGAGGCGCTGCGGGAGGTGATCGACCCGGAGCTGGGACTCGACTTCGTGGAGCTCGGCCTGATCTATGACATCGCGGTGCAGGATGCGGGCGTGGTCAAGGTGACCTACACGCTCACCAGCCCCGGCTGTCCGATCGGTCCCCAGGTGGCCGAGCAGATCGAGGAGTTCGTCAGCGAGCTCGACGGGGTGCAGGCCGTCCAGTCGTCGATGACCTTCTCGCCGCCGTGGACGCCAGAGCGGATGAGCGAGGACGCCAAGTTCGCCCTCGGCTTCTAGTGGTTGTCGCCATACGGTGGCGACCACTGGCACTGCTCCCGATGCTGGCGGTGGCAAGCACCGCCAGCGCGGTGGCAGGGGCCGCCAGCGCGGCGCCGGCCGGGGCCGCCATCCCCGCCCCGGCGCCCAGCACCGGAAATCTGCTCGTGCTCGTGGATCGCGGCAGCCATGCCGTCGCGGCCGGACCGGCCGCTCGGGCGCTGGTTGCGGCCGGTGGCAGCGTGGTGCGCTCGGTAGCGCAGATCGGGTTGCTCACGGTACGACCTGCGCTGGGCGTGGCTCCGGCGGTCCTCGCCGCAACCCTGCGGGGGCTGCCGGGGGTGGAGTCCGTGCAGCTCGAGCGGCGCTACGTGCCGCGGACGGTGCCCGACGACCCCGCCCTGAGCACGCCGGACCCCGCCTCCGGTGTGGTGCAATGGGCGCCGGCCCGGGAGAACTTCCCCGCCGCCTGGAACCTCTCGCACGGCGACGGAGCACTGGTGGGGGTGGTGGACAGCGGCGTCGACGCATCCCAACCCGACCTGGCCGGCAAGATCAGCGCCGCTGCGGACCAGGAGCAGCCGCCCGGCGTCGCCACCACCGACCAGGTTGGACACGGCACCCACGTCTCCTCCCTGGCCTGCGCGGGCACAGGCAACGGCATCGGCATGGCCGGCGCGGGCTATGACTGCAAGCTGGTGGTGGAGAAGAGCGACTTCAGCGACTCCAGCATCGACGCGGCGATCGTCGACGCCGCCGACCACCACGTCCAGGCGATCAACATGAGCTTCGGCCCCGCTCAGCCGACCGCCACGCCACCCCCCGAGGCGGAGGTGCGAGCGCTCCAGTACGCCGCCGGGCACGGCGTGGTGCTGGTGGCGGCCGCCGCCGACTCGCCCGGCACCGAGCAGGGGGACCCGGCCAACGTGCTGCAGCCGGCCGGAACCGGCGCTGACCTGACCAAGGGCCTCGGGTTGGACGTGACCGCCGCCCAGTACAACGGCCAGCGGGCGAGCTTCGCCGGCTACGGGGGTGAAATCTCGCTGGCGGCCTACGGCGCCTTCCAGCCTGACGCGAGCGGCCTGCTGGGCCTCGGCGGGTCCCGGGCGGGGATCTTCGGCGCCTTTCCGGGCAACTCCACCCAGCTGGAATCCTCCCTGCTTGAACCCTGCAACTGCCGCACGACCTTCGGCGGGGACAACCGCTGGGCCTACCTGGCTGGAACCTCGATGGCGGCTCCCCAGGTGGCGGCCACCGCGGCGATGATGCGGGTGCTGAACCCCTTCGCCACCGTGGCCGATGTGATCCGCACGCTCAAGTTCACGGCCTCACGCGCCGCCGGCACCGGCTTCTCGGAGCAGCTCGGGTGGGGCGTGCTCAACGCCGGCGCCGCGCTGGACGCCGTGCGCCGGATCGACCACCTGGCGCCGGTCGCGGAGCTCCTCGCGCCGCATGTCTCCCGGGGACGGACGTTCCTGGTGCGGTGGACCGGTCACGACCAGCAGCGCCCCCAGCTAATCGCCTCCGGAATCGCTCGTTATGAGGTGTACCTTAAGGAGGCCGGCCGCCGCCCGCGCGGTATCGCCAGCACGGCCCGCCACGCGCTGCGCTTCCGCGCCCGGGCGGGCCGGCGCTACACGTTCCTCGTCTACGCGGTCGACAAAGCCGGCAACCGCGAGGCGAAGCCCGCCCGGGCGCTGACGCGGGTTCTGCGCGCGCGTCCGTCCCGTCCCCGGCGGTAACAGCGTCGCCAGGGGTAGGGCCGTCGCTCAGCTGCCCGACCGCTCGCGCGACCCGCGGGCACCACCGGTGCGCTTGGCTCGCATGTCCGCCGCCGGACCGCGGGTGGGGCGGGGGTGCGAGGAGGGAATGACCGGCGAGGATCCGTCACCGGGCCCCGAGGAGCGGCCGGCGGGCGCGCGCTTACGCGGCCGCTTCGGAGACGCCCGGCCCTGCTTGCGGCGCGCCGCCGTGAGCAGCTCCTGGAGCGACTCCTCGATCCCCTCGGCGATCACGTTTAGGTCCGGCAGGGCGTCGAGGTCGGCCAGCAGCCCCAGGTCGACCTGTCCGTTGTAGGACATGATCGCGATCGCCAGCGCGTGGTGCTCGGGCAGGAACGCGACCGGGAAGAGGTCCTGGAGCTGGCGGCCGAGCACGTACAGCGGCAGCTGGGGGCCCGGGATGTTGGTGACGATCAGGTTGAACAGCCGGGTGGAGAAGTTCAGGCGGCTGGCCTGGGCCAGGATCGTCGGCGGCGCCAGGTTGTTGACCGCCGCCAGCGTGGCCGCGCCCACCGCCTGCTTTGACTCCTTGAGCCCGTCCATCGCCTGCCTGACGAACCGCAGGCGCGCCACCGGGTCCTTGATGTACACCGGCAGCGGCCCGCGCATCACCGTGAGCTGATTGCCGAGGGACCCCTGCTGAGCCTTGGTCCGCACTGACACTGGCACCAGGGCGCGCAGCTCCAGGCCCTCGGTGCGGACCCCGCGGGAGCGCAGCCACCGCGCCAGGGCCCCGGCCACGACGGTCAGGACCACGTCGTTGACAGTGCCGCCGAGCGCGTCCTTGACCTCCTTGTAGTCCTCCAGGCGACCGCGCACCACGGCAAAGCGCCGGTGCGGTCCGATCTCCACGTTGAGCGGCGTCTCGGGCGCGGGGTTCAGGCCCGCCCACACGAGCTCGCCGAGGCCCTCCAGCGCGTCGCGAACGAGGCCCAGCGTGGTCGCGGGGCGCGTGGCGGCGGTCAGCGCGCGGGTGATGAGCTCGGCCGTGACGCCAACCGCACCGCGGGCGCCGGCCAGGACCAGCTCCGCAGGAGAGGGCTCGGGCCGTGGCTGCCACGGCCCCAGCTCGGCCGAGCGGGGGGCCGGCTCCGAGCTCAGGTCGAACAGCACCGTGGCCAGGTCGACGCCGGAGACCCCGTCCACCAGCGCGTGGTGGGTCTTGAGCACCAGCGCGAACCGCTCCGGTCCCTGCTCGCCCTCGGCGGGACCGAGCCCCTCCACCAGCCAGCTCTCCCACAGCGGCTTGGAGCGGTCCAGCTGCTGCGAGGCGATCCGGGCGGCCAGCCGGAAGAGCTGCTCCTCGGTGCCCGGTGCGGGCAGCGCCGAGTGACGGACGTGGTACTCGAGGTTGAAGTCGGGATCGTCGATCCACAGCGGCCGGCCGCTCTCCAGCGGCGGCGTGGTCAGCTTCTGGCGGTAGCGAGGAACCAGGTGGAGGCGGCCCTGGACGTGCTCCAGGTAATCGTCGAACGCCGGCACCGGCCCTTCGAACACGAGCACCGCCCCGATGTGCATGTGCGAGGAGTGACCCTCCTGATGCAGAAAGGAGGCGTCGATCGAGGTGAGACGGTCGAGGTGCTGTTGGGCCATGGGAAAGGGGGTCGATGCTTAAGGTAGCCGCACGCGCGGCGCACGCGCGGCTGGTGCCGCCGGGTGCCCATCCGCCGCCTCTACACTGGACCGAATGGGGGCCATCCCGCAGACGCTGCTGCTCGCCGCCCCGCGCGGGTACTGCGCCGGTGTCGACCGGGCCGTGCAGACGGTGGAGCGGGCGCTGGAGCTGCACGGAGCGCCCGTGTACGTGCGCAAGGAGATCGTCCACAACAAGCACGTCGTGGAGCAGCTGCGCGAGCGCGGCGCCGTGTTCGTCGATGCCGAGACCGAGGTTCCCGACGGAGCCACGGTGGTGTTCTCCGCCCACGGAGTGGCTCCGAGCGTTCACGCCAACGCCGCCCGGCACAACCTCCAGACGATCGACGCCACCTGCCCGCTGGTGACCAAGGTCCACGTGGAGGCCAAGAAGTTCGCCGCCGACGGCTACACGATCGTGCTCATCGGTCACGCCGGCCACGAGGAGGTGGAGGGCACGATGGGAGAGGCGCCGCAGAGCATCGTGCTGATCGAGACCGAGGCGGACGTAGATTCCCTGCAGGTGGCAGACCCCGACAAGATGGCCTTCATCTCCCAGACCACGCTGTCGGTGGAGGAGACCCGCGCCATCATCGCGCGACTGCGTGAGCGGTTCCCGGCGATCGTCGGGCCCCGTACCGACGACATCTGCTACGCCACCACCAACCGCCAGGCCGCGGTCAAGCAACTCGCCCGCGAGTGCGACCTAGTGCTGGTGATCGGCTCGCGCAACTCGTCCAACTCCAACCGGCTGGTGGAGGTCGCCCGCGAGCACGGCTCGGACTCCCACCTGATCGACAACGAGACCGAGGTCCGCGAGGAGTGGCTGAAGGGCAAGCGCGTCGTGGGGATCACCTCGGGGGCCAGTGCTCCAGAGGAGCTGGTGCAGCGGCTGGTCGACTTCTTCCGGGGCCGGGGCACGAGCGACGTGCGGGAGCTGGAGGTCGTCCAGGAGGACGTTCGCTTCATGCTGCCCAAGCGCATCCGGCAGGCGATGGCCGCGGCCTAAGTCACACACTGCGGACCCTGGTCGTCTCCGATCTGCACCTGGGTGGGCCAGGCGGGTCCGATCTGCTGCGAAGCGACCCGGCGGCGCGGGCGGCGCTCCTAGAGGAGCTGGCCCAGACCGACCGGCTGGTCCTGCTGGGGGATCTGGTGGAGCTTCGCCACGCTCCGGTGGCGTCGGTGCTGCGGGCGGCCGCGCCCCTGCTGGCGCAGATCGGTAGTGCCCTGGGGACCGGGGCCGAGGTGGTTCTGGTGCCCGGAAACCATGACCATCATCTGCTGGCGGGCTGGTACGAGCGCCGTCGAGGGGCGGAGGATTCGCCTGCGCCCCTGGAGCTCGAGACGGCGATGCAGTGGCGCGAGGGCGAGCCGCTGGCAGTGATCGCGCTGGCGCTGGCGCCGGCGCGCCTGCGGGTCAGCTATCCGGGGACGTGGCTGCGGGAGGACGTCTTCGCCACCCACGGCCACTTCCTGGACCGCCACACCACCCTGCCGATGCTGGAGCGGCTGGCCGCCGGGGTGATGGCGCGGGTGACCGGCGAGCCCGCCGGCGGTCCGGGACGGATCGAGGACTACGAAGCCGTGCTGGCCCCCGTCTACGCCTGGATCCACGCCGTCGCGCAGACCGGAGGCCCGAAGCTCGCTTGTGGCGCCGGTGGCGGCTCCGCTGGGGCCTGGCAAATGCTCACCGGCGTGGCCCCCGGGCGCGGGGGCCGCCGTGCCGCGCTGCGCCGCCGAATAATGGTCGCGGCCTTCCCGCTGCTGATCGCGGCACTGAACCGCGCCGGAGTGGGACCGCTCCGCCGCCAGCTGGGTGCCGCGGAGCTGCGCCGGGCGCCCCTGCAGGCGCTCGGGGAGGTCCTGGCCCGGCTGGATATCCCCGCCGCCTACGTGATCTTCGGTCACACCCATCGCGCCGGACCGCTGCCCGGCGAGGACACCGCGCAGTGGCGCGGGATCCAGGGTCAGCGGCTGCTCAACACCGGCAGCTGGGTCCACGAGCCGGCGCTGATGGGATCCGATCGACGCAGAAGCCCCTATCGCGGCGGGTTCGCCGTGCGCATCGCCGGTGGCGGGGCGCCGGAGCTCGTCAACCTGTGCGAGCACCCTCCAGCCCCAGTCCGGGGGTGAAGCAGACCGCGTCGCACCGGACGCCGTCGCCTAGCACCAGCTCCAGCGCGCCCGCCGTGCTGACCGGGTGGGAGATCAGGCAGTAGCAGCCGGGGCCCTGTACGGCGAGCTCACGGCCGTTGGCGCGCACGGTTCCGTGACCGTCGAGCACGGCCCACACGCCCCCCGCCTCGTAGGGTCCGCAGTAGGGGCCCTCGACGTCTTCGCTCTGGGCCACGAGCTCCACCCCGGGCACGTCCTCCCTGCGCAGCGGCGCCAGCGGCGGGCGCTCCACCCCCAGGAGCTCCTGGATCGCCAGCTCGGTCTCCTCGTAGGCCCCCTCCCCGTAGTGGTAGTGAAACAGCATGCCCTCCTGGTTGAACAGGTAGCGCCCGGGCCAGCCGAGGTTCCCGTAGAGCTGCCAGAACTCGTACCCGGTGTCGACCACGATCGGATAGGGGATCTCCAGGCGAGCCACCGCGGCGCGCACCGCCTCGGGGTCGGCCGAAGACGGAAAGCCGGAGGCGTGGACACCGATCACCCGCAGCCCCTCCGGCTCGTAGCGCTCGTTCCAGGCCTTCAGGTAGGGCAGTGTGCGCAGGGAGTTTGCGCGGCAGAAGTCCCAGAACTCGATCAGCACCGGCCGCCCCAGCTGCTGGTCCATCCGCAGCATGGGGACGTTGATCCACGGGAGCTTCCCCGGGAAGGGCGGGGCGGCGATGTGATCGACCGGGGGGCGCACCGCCGGTGATCGTAGAGCGGCCTCAGGGCTCCACCAGGCCGCGCCGGATCGCGTAGCGCACCAGCTCCACTCTGTCGCGCATCCCCAGCTTGCGCAGCACGTTGCCGCGATGGGACTCCACGGTCTTCTCCGAGAGGTGCAGGATCTCGGCGATCTGGACGTTGGTATGGGCCTCGGCGATCAGCTTGACCACCTCCTCCTCCCGCGGGGTCAGCGGAATCGAGGGCCCGGGCTCCTCTCCGGTCATCCATTGCCGGATGATCGAGCGCTCCGCGGCGTTGGTCAGGAACGCCTCGCCGCGTCCGACGGCGCGGACGGCGCCGACGAGATCCTGGTCGGCCTCCCGCTTGAGCACGTATCCGCAGGCGCCCGCCTTGAGCGCTTCGAACAGGTAGCGCTCGTCGTCGTGCATCGAGAGCATCAGCACGCGGGACTGCGGCATCTGCGCGCGGATCTCCCGCGCGGCCTGAAGGCCGGTCATCCGCGGCATCCCCACGTCCAGGATGCACAGCGAGGGCCGGCACGCCAGCGCCTGCTCCAGCGCCTCCACGCCGTCGGCGGCCTCGGCCACCACCTCCAGGTCGGGCTGGCGCTCCAGCAGCAGCTTGATCCCGGCGCGGACGATCCCGTGATCGTCGGCGACGAGGATGCTGGTGACCACTAGATCGTCAGCTCCACGCGGGTGCCCTTGCCGCTGCCCGAGAAGACCGCCAGCCGTCCCCCCACCAGCAGCGCCCGCTCACGCATGCCCGAGAGGCCCAGGCCACCCCCGCGGGGGGTCTCGAAGCCGCGCCCGTCGTCGCGGATCCGCAGGAGCGTGCGCCCCACGAACGACAGCTCCACCTCCACGTTGCGCGCGCCCGAGTGCTGGAGCGCGTTGGAGAGGCTCTCCTGGGTCACGCGATAGACCACGAGCTGCTGCTCGGCGCTCAGCCGTGGCATCGCGCCGCGCAGGTCGAAGCTCGCGTGGATCCCGGTGCGCTGCGCGAAGTCGTGCACCTGGCTGCGCAGCGCCGGGACCAGGCCGTGGTCGTCGAGCACCGCCGGGCGCAGCTGGCGGGCCAGGGAGAGCAACTCCTCCATCGCCTGGCCGGAGAGCCGCTTGGTCTCCAGCAGCTCGCGCTGGAGGTCCGCCGGCGCGTGCTCGATCGAGGCCTGAAGCCGTAGCGAGACCGCCGTCAGCGCCTGGTTGACCTCGTCGTGGAGGTCCTGGGCGATTCGGTGTCGCTCGCGCTCCTGGGCCTCGACCACCGCTCGCCCCGCCTCCCGGCGCTCTGACTCCAGCCGGGCGACCATGCGCCCGAAGGCACCGTCCAGGCGCCGGACCTCGGCACTGTCGCGGCGGACCGGCACGGACTCGTGGCGATCGGGTGCGGAGAGGTCGATCGTCTCCATCACCCGGATCATGCGGTCCAGCGGCTCGAAGCGCCGCCGTAGCACCAGCCAGTTGCCCAGCAGGGTCGCGATGGTCGCCAGCGCCAGCACCAGCGCCTCGCGCCCTCCGATCGCCCGGCTGGCGTGGGTGTCGACGGCGATGGTGGCGACCAGCACGGTGCCCGCGACGAGCAGCAGGTTGACCGTGAGCACTTGGGCGAGGAGGGGGCGCGACTTCATCGCTGGCGGACCCGGACGAAGATGGGGTCCGGACCTGATATCGGCGCCGCCGCGTGATTCCGATACCCCTGGTGCAAGCTTCTCGCCTACGACAGCAAAACGGATGGCGGGCTTGCGGGGCAGGAAATTGGATCTGAACCGTCCGGGGCGCCTCCTACAGGGGCGCCCCGGACGCATCCGTGGTGGGTCCCACCGGGCGGCTACACTTAGTGAAGTGTCGAAATCTAGATCGCCTTTGAGGAGTTTCAGATCATGAGCCCGTCCGGAGCAGAGGTCCTCCGACAGATCAAGAGCAGGATCGAGGAGATCGATCCCGGGGAGGTGCGCGAGCAGCTCGCCGATGGCGCCGTCCTGGTGGACGTGCGCGAGGTCGACGAGTTCTCAGGCGGTCACATTCCGGGCGCCCAGCATGTGCCCAAGAGCTTCCTGGAGTCCCGGATCGACGGCGCCGCCCCCGATCGCTCCGCGCCGGTGATCCTCTACTGCCAGTCCGGCAATCGCTCCGCGTGGGCGGCGCGCACCATGATCGAGGATCTCGGCTACGAGCAGGTGGAGTCGATGACCGGCGGGTTCACGCTGTGGAAGGACCGCGGCTACGACGTGGAGGTGCCACGCTCGCTGAGCCCCGAGCAGCGTGAGCGCTACTCGCGTCACCTTCTGCTCCCCGAGGTCGGCAGCGTTGGCCAGCAGAAGCTGCTGGACGCCAAGGTGCTGCTCCTCGGCGCCGGCGGCCTGGGCTCGCCCGCGGCGCTGTACCTGGCCGCGGCCGGGGTGGGCACGCTGGGCATCGTCGACAACGACGAGGTCGACGTCTCAAACCTGCAGCGCCAGGTGATCCACTCCACCGATCGCATCGGCGTCTCGAAGGTGGATTCGGCCGAGCAGACGATCACCGCGCTGAACCCCGACGTGCACGTGCAGAAGTACCCGGTCCGCCTGGGTGCGGAGAACATCATGGACATCCTCCCCGGCTACGACATCGTCGTCGACGGGCTGGACAACTTCCCCACGCGGTACCTGCTCAACGACGCTTCCGTGCGACTCCAGATCCCGGTCGTCTCGGCCGCGATCCTGGGCTTCGAGGGCCAGCTATCGGTGTTCAAGCCCTACGACGGACCGTGCTACCGCTGCCTGTTCCCGGTTCCGCCGCCCGCCGAGCTGGCGCCCTCCTGCGGGGCCAACGGCGTCCTCGGTGTGCTTCCCGGGACGATGGGGCTCCTGCAAGCCACGGAGGTCATCAAGCTGATCCTCGGCGAGGGTCAACCGCTCGTCGGACGGCTGCTGATGTACGACGCGCTGGCGGCCACCGTCGGCGAGGTCCGGGTGCGCCGGGATCCCCACTGCCCGATCTGCTCGCGCCACCCCGAGGCCATCGCCGACGAGGAGCTCGGCGTGTTCCCCGACTACGAGGCGTTCTGCGCCGGGGCCCATTAGGCTCTCCCCGGATATGGCCACCGTCCGCATCCCACCCGTGCTGCGTCCCGCCGTGGGCGGGGAGAAGCAGCTCTCCGCCGAGGGCGTCAACGTCGGGGAGATCCTCCACTCGGTCGCCGAGGCTCACCCGGACACGCAGACCCAGCTGTTCGCCGCCGACGGCGGGCTCAATCGCTACGTCAACGTCTACCTCAACGACGAGGACGTGCGCGTGCTCGACGGGCTGGAGACCGCCGTGGGCGAGAGCGACACCCTGGTGATCCTGCCGGCGATGGCCGGCGGCGCCCGCACGCGCTGAGCGCCGGCTGAGCCGGTCCCCCGCCCGGCGGCCATCGCTACACTTCGTGAAGCATGGCGACCGAGCGCCTTCAGAACCGCCCGTGCGGCGGTCGCTACGGCGACATCGTCCAGGCGATCGGGCACACGCCGCTGGTGGAGCTCAGGCGGCTGAGCCCCAAGCCCGGGGTGCGGATCTGGGCCAAGCTCGAGTCCCACAACCCCACCGGCTCGGTCAAGGACCGGGTCGCGCGGGCGCTGATCGAAGACGCCGAGGAGAAGGGGCTGATCGGCCCGCGGCAGACGATCCTGGAGCCGACCTCCGGCAACACCGGCATCTCGCTGGCGATGATCTGCGGGCGCAAGGGCTACAAGCTGAAGGTCGTGATGCCGGAGAACGTCACGCCCGAGCGCACGGAGCTGCTGCGCATGTACGGCGCCGAGATCGTCTTCTCGGAGGGCTCCAAGGGCTCCAACGGCGCGGTTGAGCTGGCGCTCGACATGGCCGGCGGCGATGCCTCCTACTACATGCCCTACCAGTACGGCAACCAGGCCAACCCGCTGGCGCACTACAACGGCACGGCGCTGGAGGTCCTGGAGGAGCTCGACGAGGTCTCCGCCTTTGTCGCGGGACTGGGCACCGGGGGAACGCTGATGGGCAACGGCCGGCGCCTCAAGGAGGAGCTCGGTGACGCGGTCAAGATCGTCGCCGCGGAGCCGATGCAGGGGGAGCCGGTCCAGGGGCTGCGCTCGCTGGACGATGGCTTCATCCCGCCGATCATCGACCTGTCGCTGCTCGATCGCAAGATCTTCGTGACCAACTCCGATGCGATCCTCTTCACGCGCAAGCTGCTCGACGAAGAGCGGCTGTTTGCGGGCGTCTCCTCCGGTGCGATCGCGCGGGTGGCGTTGCGCATCGCCGGCGAGCTCGACGAGGGTAACGTCGTCTTCATCGTCGCCGACGACGGCTGGAGGTACCTCTCCTCCGGGATCTACACGCGTCCCGTGGAGGAGATCGAGAACCTGGATTCCACCGTCTGGTGGTGAAGCAGCCGGCCCTCGCCGCGCCCTTCACGCGGCGAGCGCTCCTGGGGCGGGCCGCCTCGGTCGGCGCGGCGGCGATCCTGCTCGGAGGCTGCGGCAGGAGCAGCCGGCATCACGACGCCAAGCCACCCTTGACCGGGGCTCCGAGCCTGGAGGTTCAGCTGCTCAACCGCTCCCTGGCGCTCAAGTACGAGGCCGTGGCCGCCTACGCCGCCGGGATCCCGCTGCTCTCCGGCCGGCCCCACGAGGCGGCCAAGCACTTCCTGGACCAGGAGATCTCCCAGACCGGTGAGCTCGCGGGTCTGGCCAAGCAGGCGGGCGGGAAGCCGAGCAAGCCCCGCCCCACCTACGACCTCGGCCGCCCGCATAGCGGCCGCGAGGTGCTGAGCCTGCTCGCAGAGCTGGAGCGACGTCAGCTGGCCCTCATGCTCGACGCGATTCCGCAGCTGTCGGTCGGAGCCGCCCGCGCGGCGATCGGCGCGGTGCTGGGCAGCGACGCCCAGCATCTGGCGCTGCTGCGCGACCTGATGGGGCTCGACCCGATTCCCGATGCGATCTTCGCCGGCGCGGCGGCGTCGGCAGCGAGCCCGCCGGCGACCGTGGGGGTGGGCGAGGGGATGCTGATCGCCGATCTCGCCGCGGTCGAGTTGCTGGCGATCGCCGTGTACGGGCGCGTGCTGGTCAGCCCCCATCTGTCTCCGCGGGCGCGGTGGCTGGCTCACAGGCTGCTCGGCCAGGAGCACGCGCATCTCCGGGTGCTGGCGCGGGAGCTTCACCAGCTGGGTCTGAAGCTGCCGCTCGCGCCCTCCGGAGTGGAGGCGATCGACGCGGCGCTGTCGAACCGCCAGGTGGACCGTAAGGTCGAGGACCTGCACAACGAGCACGATTGCCTGGACCTGCTGCTGGCGGTCGAGAGCGTCAGTGAGGGCGCGTACTACTCGGCGCTGTCAAAGCTCCAGAGCCCGCACCTGCTGACCCTCGCCGCCGCCCTGCTGGCCAGTGAGGGCCAGCACGAGGCGCTGCTGGGTGAGCGGCGAGTGTCCAAGAACTTCGACCAGGCGGCGCCCTACCCCTACGTGGAGGGGACCCACTGAGGCGACGGTCGCCGGGGCAGCTCCTCGGCCGGCTCAGCGGCGCACGTGGCCTGGTCCGACCGAGCGCGTGAGCCGGAAGGATCGGGCGCTGCGATCCCGGCGGAACGATCTGATCAAGGACTCCTGCCGCGCGCTGCGCAGCGCGGAGTCCGGAAGCGTGGCCCGAACCCAGGCCCGGGCCACGATCGCTTCCGCCAGCGCCCGCTCGTCGATCACGTAGAGGGAGTCGCTGACCAGCTGCCTGAGAAGAGGCACTCGTGACTGCATCAACTTTTCATCGGCAGCTCCGAGGGGTGCTTGAGGGGCGGGCCCTGTCGCTGGACGATCGTGGGCTGAGGCGCCAGGTCGGCTGGTAGCCTCGGCCAGGGATGAGGATCGCCTCCGAGCTGCTGGCGAAGATGGTCACCCACGCCCGTGAGGAGGCGCCGGCGGAGTGCTGCGGGATGGTGGCCGTCAGCGATGGCGCGATGCTCGAGGTCCATCCGGCCACCAACAGCGAGGCCAGCCCGTTCCGCTTCGTCATCGACGCCCGGGAGCAGCTGCAGATCCTGGACGCGATCGAGGCGGCCGATCACGAGCTCGGAGCCATCTACCACTCCCACACTCGTACGCCGCCCCGGCCCTCCCAGACCGACATCAACTTCGCCGCCGCGTGGCCGGGCGTGCTGTGGGTCATCGTCGGCCTCGCCGACGGTCAGGAGGAGGTCCGAACCTGGCGCATCGACGGCGGCCAGGTCAGCGAGGTCGAGCTGGTCGTGCGGTGAGCTCGGGGCGACGCGGGCAGGACGGTGATCCGGTCTGTCCCGCGTGTGGCGCCGCCCATGCGCCCGACGAGCGCTTCTGCGTGGCGTGCGGCCTGCCGCTGGTCCCACCTGCGCCGGATCGCCCCACGCGGGCCGATCCCCGCCGTGAATGGGCGCGCAAGCTCAAGCCGCAGTTCGCCGAGGGCAACCTCGTGCGGGTGGCCGGCGCGCGCAACCAGGCCGAGGCGGAGTTCATCCAGGGGCTGCTGCTGGAGGAGGGCGTGCCGAGCCTGCTGCGTCGCACCGCCGGTTTCGACGTGCCCGACTTCCTGGCCGCGGGTCCCCGTGACGTGCTCGTGCCGGAGTCCGGTGCCGGAGCCGCGCGTGAGGTGCTGCTGGAGGCCGAGCTGATCACCGCCGAGCCCGCGCGGGTGACGGTTGCGCCCGGTCGCCTGCTGGCAGGACTGCTGGCGGCGCTGGCCTTCGGCGCCCTGCTGGTATGGCTGACCGGCCAGGTGCTCGGCAGCTGAGCGGGCCCCGGCCTCGTGGCCGGGGCGTATGCTCGTGAGCGTGAGGAGGTTCGCCACCGCCGCGCTGCTGGGGCTGGCGCTGCTGCTGAGCGCCGGGACCGCCGCCGCCAGCGCCGCCCCCGTCGTCGGCCTGGCGCTGACGCCCGACGGCGACGGGTACTGGCTGGCCGAGTCCGACGGCAGCGTGCTCACCTTCTGAACGCGCCGGTGGTGGGCATGGCGCCGACTCCGGACGGACAGGGTTACTGGCTTGCCGCCGCCGACGGCGGCGTGTTCACCTACGGCGACGCCGGGTCCTACAAACAGTCTCGTCGGGACGCCGCTCCAAAAGCCGGTGGTGGGCGTCGCCGGCACCCCGGATGGTCGCGGCTACTGGCTGGTGGCTGCCGATGGCGGTGTCTTCAACTTCGGCGACGCCATCTTCCGCGGCAGCACCGGCAGCGTCAAGCTGAACGCCCGCGTGGTTGGCATGGCCCCACCCCGGCTGCCCAGGGGTACTGGCTGGCCGCGCCGGTGGTCGGGATCTCGGCCAGCGCGGACGGCAGCAGCTACGCGTTGGCCACCTCCGCCGGCCAGGTGCTCCAGTATCGGGCACCCTCCCTCCCTCCCTGCCTCCATCCCCTGCGCCCGTCAAGCTTCAGCCCGTGCCCATCCTCACCCCGGCACCACCAGCGATCAGGGGCCACGTGCACGCCCGCCTGATGATCAGCTGGATCTGGCGGCGGGACCGCACCCGGCTCTTCCGCATCCGGGTGCGCCATCTGCCGCGGGGAGGCTCGCTCACGCTCCACTGCCGCGGCCGGGGCTGCTCGCGACGGGCGCTGGAGGCGCGGCCGCGCCGTCGCCGGCGCCTGTTCGGAAGCCTCTACGGCCACGTCTTCCGCGCCGGTGACCGGCTGGTCTTCACCATCAGGGCGCCCGGGCTGATCTCCGAGCGGGTGGAGCTGCGGATCCGCAAGGGCGCACCTCCGCAAGGGCGCACCTCCGCAAGGACGCATCCTGAGCCGCTGAGGCTCGCTGGGCAGCGACAGCGCCGGCGTCAGCCGGCCGCGGCGCCGGCCAGCCGCGCCAGGTGCGAGCGCCAGGCGCCCTCGGTATGCGCGAACGGCCGTCCGCCGAAGGCCTGCTTCAGGGCGGCGCGGGCCCCCTGCGGGTGCAGCCGCGTGGAGAACGCGGCGGCGGCGCGCTCGCCCTCCTCGCGGGCCAGGAGGTCGAACACGGTTCCGCCGAGCAGGATCGCGTCGCGCCGGCGGGGCGGGAAGCTGGGATGGGGTCCCTCGCGCAGCCGGCGGGCGATGGCGGGCCGAGCGTGGTCGGTCTGGCCGCACAGCCACCGGGCCGATCCCTCCAGCAGCCACGCCCAGCGCGCCTCCGCCGCCAGGCGCGCCGGCGCCCGCGCTCCCGCCAGCTCCTGGTTGTTCTCGGTGACCACCCGCCGGGCGTAGAGCGCCGGAGCGGTGAGGCTCAGCATCTCCCGGGACCCCGGCACCGCGGAGGCGCGCGCATCCAGGGCCACGGGCGCCAGCACGTGCAACTCGGCTCCGGCGCTCCAGCCCGCAACGTACCGGCGTGCGGCAGGAGCGCTCAGCAGCCACGTCGCGGGCACCAGCGGGTTGGACAGCGTCAGCGACAGCGTGCTGGCGTGCAGCACGACCGTCAGGTCCGCGACGGTGCGGGGGTAAAGGGCCGTCAGCCGGTCGCGCGTGCGCTCCAGCGCGTCCAGCACCCGGTCGGCATCGTCCGCGTGCGCGGAATCGTGCCGCGCCCGGAACGACGCCGAGAACGATTCCTCCCAGGCCACGCCGGCCTACACGTAGGCGGCGCGGCCTGTGTAACTAGACGAGGGCCGGTTGACGGTCGGAGGCGATGGCGGCGATCTCCTCCGAGGCGCGCTCGAACTCCTCGTCGGAGAGGACGGGGGTCCCCTCGAACGGGAGGTCACGCGTCAGCTCCAGCCACGAGCGGCATCCGGCGTACTCGTCGCGAACCTTGACCGTGACCGGCCGCGGGATCCGGTAGGTGCGCAGCAGGACCACGTGCAGCGGGTGGCGTCGCTTCCAGGCCAGTCGCTTCTCGGCGTAGTCGGGGGTCCACACGTAGAAGGGCGACAGTGCGTCCACGGCCCGGCGATCGGTGACCGTGAAGTGCGCTGCCACTTCGGCCCAGGCCCGGATCCGCACACGGTCGGGCTGGGTGACCTCGTGGCCGTTCTGGAGCGCGTTGGGCGCAGGCTCACCGTCGCTCCAGACGCCCTCCTCAAGGGCCCGGGAGAGCTCGGGGTGGTGTGACTCCCGCACCAGGTCGGCGCGTTGGTGGTCGAACGTCGGGTACAGGAAGAACCGCTCGTGGTCCAGCTTGAAGTGCTTCTCGGGCTCGCGGATACCGCCCTTGCGAAGGGTCAGGAGCTGCTCACCCTCGGCGAGAGCCCGCACGGTCACGGCCCACTCTTTGAAAGCAATCGGCATAGGTAATTTGGGGGGGAGGGTCGGGGTCGACGGGGGTCCCGTGCGCGCATGGAAGTCAGGCAACGACGGGAACGATGATTCTAGGGGAGAACCGTGAAAACCCCAAATGTTGCTGCTAAAGAGGGGATTTTCAGGGCTACAGCACCATAGCTTTGGCTCTCGATCCGGCTCACTCCGACCCCGTTGGCTCTCCGTGCCCACCGCCGCCAGGCGTCTCCACGCGCAGCCGCTGGCCGGCGCGCATCTCCCCGGTGGCCTTGGGCGGCAGCTCCCGGCCGTCGAGCAGGTTGCGCCCGCGCGCCCCCGGTTTCCCGCCGGCGGCGCCGGGGGGAGCGTGACGGCGGCGTTCGGTGATGAGCGAGAAGGTCATCGGCACGAGCGCCTCCAGCTCCCGGACCACCCCCTCGCCGCCGTGGTGGGACCCCGCCCCGCCGGTGCCGCGCCGCAGGCTGTACTCGGTCATCCGCAGGGGGAACTCCAGCTCCAGCGCCTCGATCGGGGTGTTGAGCGTGTTGCTCATGGCCACGTGCACGGCGCTGGGCCCGTCGGCGTCGGGGCACGCTCCCTGGCCGCCGGCGATCGTCTCGTAGTAGACGAAGTCCTCGGTGCCGAGCGTGAGGTTGTTCATCGTGCCCTGCCCCAGCGCGCGCCCGAAGGCCGCCAGCACCAGGTCGGCGACGCGGGAGGAGGTCTCCACGTTGCCGCCCACCACCGCCGCCGGCGGGGTGGCGTTCAGCAGGCAGCCCTCGGGAACGATCACCTCCACCGGCCGGTAGGCGCCGGCGCTCGGCGGTATGTCGGGATCGGTGAGCACGCGGATGGCGAAGAAGCAGGCCGAGCGCGTGACCGCCAGCGGACAGTTGAGGTTGCCCTCGTGCTGGTCGGCGGTACCGGTGAAGTCGAGTTTCAGGGCATCGCCGTGGACGGTGGCCTGCAGCTTGACCTGGAGATCGCCCTCGCGTGCCTCCAGCACGTCCTGCGCGGTGCGGGTGCCGTCAGGGAGAGCCCCCAGGCACGAGCGGGTGCGGCGCTCGGCGTAGTCGAGCACCTCCGCCAGCGCCTCGGCGAGCTGCTCGGCGCCCATGCGCTCGTGCAGCTCCGCCAGCCGCCGCACGCCGAGGCGCCCGGCGGCCAGCTGGGCGCGCAGATCGGCTCGGCGCTGGGCGGGTTGGCGCATCTGCGCGGTCAGCTCCGAGATCGCGGCCTCGTCCAGCACGCGGGGGGTTATCACCACCCCCTCCTCGTCGAGGGTGCGGCTGTCGGCGGGCATCGACCCCGGGGTGGGTCCACCCACATCGGCGTGGTGCGCGCGGCTGGCGGCGAAGCCCAGCAGCTCCCGGTGCTCCCCGGAGGTGAACACCGGCGTGATCACCGTGATGTCGGGCAGGTGGGTGCCACCGGCGTAGGGGTCGTTGAGGATCCACGAGCGTCCCGGCGCGTGGTCCTCGCCGGCCACCGCCGCCACCGCGGCCGGCATCGCGCCGAGGTGGACGGGGATGTGCTCGGCCTGCATCACCATCTGGCCCTCGGCGTCGAACAGCGCCGTGGAGGCGTCGCGGCGCTCCTTGATGTTCGGGGAGTACGCCGAGCGGACGAGCACGGCCCCCATCTCCTCGCAGATGGCGCGCAGGGCCCCGGTGGCGACCTGCAGGGTGACGGGGTCGATCATTGGCCCCGCTCCAGCCGGATGCTGCCGCCGGAGTCCACGGTCCCCTCCCAACCCTCGGGCACGAGCAGCGTCGACTCCGGGAGCTCCACCACCGCTGGTCCTGTGATGGTGGCTCCGGGATCGGGGGTCCCGATCAGGACCGATAGCTCCACCTGCGCCCCGTCGATCCGCGCGCGGCGCCGGCGGCCGGCACTGCCCTGTCCCGACGGTGCGGCCAGCGTGACCTCGCCGGCGGCGCGGGTGGCGGACACCCGGATCGTCACCAGCTCCAAGGTTCCGTCCGGATCGCTGAGGCCGTAGCGCTCCTCGTGCGCGGACTCGAAGGACTCCCGCAGCGCATCGGGCTCCGCGTCCAGGCCGGCCTCTATCGCCAGCTCGAACGACTGGCCGGCGTAGCGCAGCTCGTAGATGGCGCGCAGCGACGGCGCCGGGTCCCCGCCCAGGACCGCGCGAGCTCGCGCCGAAAGCTCATCGGTGTGCCAACGGATGGTCTCGGCGCGCAGCGAGTCCTCGGAGAGGAACACGCTGCGCTGGAAGTCCCGCCGCTCGGGCGAGACCACCAACCCCAGGGCGGCCAGCACCCCGGAGGCGCGGGGGCAGAGGATCGTGCCGATGCCCAGCTCCTGCGCGATCGCCGCGGCGTGCAGCGGCCCGGCCCCCCCGAAGGCCACCAGGGCGTGGGTGCGCGGGTCTATCCCGCGCTGCACCGTGACCACCCGCAGGGCCCGGATCATCTCGGCGTTGGCCACGCGGAGGATCCCGTCGGCACAGGCAAGGGGATCCAGCGACAGCTCCGCCGCCAGGCGATCGACCGTCTCCTGCGCGGCGTTGATGTCGAGCTCCACTCCGGCCAGGGAGGCGTCGCCGGCGAGGATCCCGAGCAGCAGGTTGGCGTCGGTGACCGTGGGCTCGGTGCCGCCCCGCCCGTAGCAGGCGGGACCGGGATCGGCGCCCGCCGAGCGGGGACCCACCCTCAGCGCGCCGCCCCCGTCGCGCCAGGCGATCGAGCCGCCGCCGGCGCCGACGGTGTGGACCGCCAGCATCGGCAGGGCAACGGGGCGCCCGGCGATGTCTCCCCCTGCCTGCTCCTGAACCATTCCGGAGCTGATCACGCACACGTCACACGAGGTGCCGCCCATGTCCAGGCAGACGGCATCGGCGATCCCCGCCGCGCGCGCCACGAACGCCGCCCCGGCGGCTCCGGCCGCGGGGCCCGAGAGCACCGTCAGCGCGGCGTGCGCCGCCGCCTCCTCCAGGTCGATCAGCCCGCCGGCGGAGCCCATGATCGCCGGGACCGGGATCCCGTCCTCTGCGCAGCGCTCGCTCAGGCGCCGCAGGTAGGCGCGCAGCAGGGGCGAGAGCGAAGCGTCGAGCTCGGTGGTGGCGGCGCGCTCGTACTCGCGGAAGGTCCCCACGAGCTGGTGGGAGAGCGACACGTGCAGCTCGGGCAGCGCCTTGGCCAGGGCCTCTTCGAGCGCCAGCTCGTGCTCGGGATGGCGGTAGGAGTGAAGTAGCGCCACCGCCACCGCCTCCGGCTGGCAGCGCCCGACCTCATCGGCCAGCCACCGCGCGGAGTCCTCGCTCAGCGCCAGCAGCGGGCCGTCGGGAGTCATCCGCTCCGGGGCGCCGAAGCGTCGCTCGGGCGGCGTCAGCGGTTCGGGTCCCACCGCGCACAGACGGTAGAGCTGCGGCCGCGCCTGGCGGCCGAGCGCGATCAGGTCGGTGAAGCCGGCCGTGGCGATCAGGGCCGTGCGAGCGCCGTCCCCCTCCAGCAGGGCGTTTGTGGCCACCGTCATGCCGTGGGAGAAGGACTGGATCTCCCCGGCCCGTCGTCCGGCGCGCTCCAGCACCGCGCGTGTGGCGGCCATCACCCCCTGCGACTGGTCACGGGGCGTGCTCGGCGCCTTGGCCGTGACGATCTCCCCGTCGACCGCCAGCACCGCGTCGGTGAAGGTGCCTCCCACGTCGACCCCGAGCAGCATCGGATCGACGGTAGCCAAACCACGGGGTGCCGCGCAGGCGGCACCCTCTCTACGCCGCCAGGGCGGTCTGGAGCTCCTCGGTCTCGGCCAGGTGCTGATGCGAGGGGCAGTAGCCGTTGTGGGGCAGCGGCATCCGCTGGCACGGAGTGCCCTTGCGGGTGCTGGCCCGGCACTGCAGCGGATTTCCGTAGACGTCGAAGCCGTTCCGGGGCTGGCGGGCCAGGAACTCGTCGGCGAAGCCGAGGTAGCGCTCGATCACGTGCAGCACCCGGGGCTGGGCGGTCATCGGGAAGTACGCGCGGATGTCCCCGAACAGCGTCCGCGAGGGCCGCGCGAAGTAGTGGCGATCGGTAGCCAGGCGCTCGATCGCCGACTCGCACGCCCGCAGCACGCGTTCGTGGTTGGCCTGAGGGCAGGCGGCATGCGGGTCCTTGATGATCTCGCAGGCCAGCTCTCGGTAGATCGCGCGACTGAACCGGTACATGCGGCTTCTCTCCTTTTCAACCCCTACCAGGTGCCTCCTCCTACAGGCGCGAGTATCTACACCACTTGTGAAGCGCGTGTCGCGCTCAGTGTTAACTTGGATCCACCGATGCGCGGCGGGGTTCTGTCCGGGTGTGAGTCTTAAATGACCCCCTGAGCAGGCAAGACGGGCCGTGCCAGCGGCTGCGGGTCCTGCTCCAGGGGGTCACTTGCATGGTGCACG
>JAABUJ010000528.1_pt1:25000-74422 | contig 74422 bp, 69 predicted proteins | sample 5559131 | NCBI WGS metagenome assembly JAABUJ01 (sample SAMN10711875, study PRJNA513366) | rock metagenome | isolation source: Antarctica rocks | place: Antarctica: Victoria Land, Mt New Zealand nord | collected 2016-01-07 | reverse complement strand
TCAGTGGCGACGGTTGGCGAAAGATTACGAGCAGTCGCCGCGTTCTGCGGAAGCCTTCATGCAGATCGCCATGATCGGCCTCATGCTCAACAGGATTGACCCATGATGCTTTTTATACACACTCTTACAGGGACTACGGCCCCTACGCGGGCTGGGCGGCCCTGAGCTTGGGGGGAGGGTGACAGCGGGGACAGAGACGCGGGGATAGATCCCCCTCGCCCCTGCTCCCTGCTGTTCCTCCCCCAGCGTCACCCCCGGAGCAGCGCCTTGGCGTCCGACCCGGCGGAGTGCGGGTCGCCGCTTTTGTCCGCCTGCGGCGTCAGCACGGGTTCGCCCGCCGAGGGCCAGCGCCGGGCCAGGACTTCGTGCAGGGCCAGGCAGGTGATCAGCCACGGAACTCCTGCCGTCCAGCCCGCCAGCACGTCCGTGGGGAAGTGGACGCCGACGTAGACGCGCGAAACGCCGATCAGAAAGACCACGGCCACGGTGACGACTCGCACGGCCAGCCGCGCGCCCCGACTCTTGCACAGGTGCAGCGCGAAGTAGCCCAGCAGGCCGTAGACCACCATCGCGATCAGCGAGTGGCCCGATGGGAACGAGTATCCGGCCTCGTGTAGCAGCGGCGTGAAAAAGGCCGGGCGCTGCCGGTGCATCAGCAGCTTGACGCCCTGGATGATCACGCCCGAGCCGACGACTGCGATCGGCAAGGTCCAGGCCGCCCCGCGCACCCTGTGCCAGGCCAGCCCGACCACGGCGGCCACGGCGGCCAGCCCAACGATAACCGGGGGCGACCCCATGTGCGCCAGGAACGTCGCCCCCACCGTCAGCAAGTGCGCCCGGTGGTGGTACATCCAGAACAGCAGTGACCGGTCAAACGGCGTCACGTCCCTGCCGGCGTCCTTGACGAAGTCGAAGATGCGCCCGAAGATGACGGTGAAGGCGATGCTGGCGAGGATGCCCAGCACGACGTGGCGCAGCACGACGCCGGAGGCGGGCTGCGTCTGGTTGGCCCGGTCATTGGTCTGCCGGACTTTTTGGGCGAGGCTGGGGGGTTTCGGAAGGGTGCTCATAGACACGGGTATACCCGCAATCGGCCTGTAGCCCCGGAGGGGGTTCGGCTGTCGGCCTCCCCTGCGCGGAACCCGCTTGCCATCGGGCGTGTTCTTGGTGTATAATACCGAGTTGGCCGCTTCAAGGCCCGCCGATTGGTGTTCCAACGGCACGAGAGGAAACACGAACGATGAAGCCCGGCATTCACCCCACCTACCAGGACACGACCATCAGCTGCGCCTGCGGCCATACCTACCAGACCCGCTCGACGTCGGAGAACCTGCACACCGAGATCTGCGCCCAGTGCCACCCGTTCTTCACCGGCAAGCAGAAGCTGCTCGACAGCGCGGGCCGCGTGGACAAGTTCCTGTCCAAGTACGGCCTCAAGAAATAGTGGCGCGCGGGGGCGGGGCAGAGTCTGCCCCGCCCCCTTTTTGCGTTTGGTCTTTTGCGTTCAAATAGGGAAACACGGCACGGTCTATGGCAGACGAGACGACGCAGTACGGCGGGCAGGCGGTGGTCGAGGGCGTCATGATGCGAAGCCCGCGCTTCTTCGCCGTCGCCTGCCGCAAGCTCTCCAACGGCGAGATCGTCATGCGCCTGGAGCCGGTCGAGAAGCACCTGCGCGGCTTCCAGTGGCTCAACCGCCCCTTCCTGCGCGGCTCGCTGGCCCTCGTCGATGCCATGATGCTGGGTATCAAGGCGCTGACCTACGCCGCCAACGTCCAGGCCGGCGACGCACCGGAGGCTTCGGGCGAGGCGGGCGGGGCATCCTCACTCAACCTCGCGCTGGGCGAGGGCGTGGCCGAGAAGACGACCGAAAAGACCAAGTCGCCCGACGGCACCATCAACGGCATCGCCATCGGGCTGACCACCGTTCTGTCGCTCGTCCTGGGCTTCGGCCTGTTCTGGACCTTCCCGGCCCTGCTGGCCGACCGCCTCCTGCCGACCCACGGGGCCGCCCACGGGCGACTGGTCTCGAACCTGGCCGAGGGCGCGATTCGGCTCGGCATCTTCTTCCTGTACATTGGCCTGATCTCGCGCCTGGCACACATCCAGCGCGTTTTCCAGTACCACGGGGCCGAGCACAAGGCCATCAACACCTTGGAATCCGGCCTGCCCGTCACGCTGGAAAACGCCCGCGCGGCCAGCCGCATCCACCCGCGCTGCGGCACCAACTTCATCTTCATCGTGCTGCTGACGTCGGTGGTCGTCTTTTCGGTCGTCCCGCGCCACTCGTTCCACGAGGGCATCCTGCCCGTCTTGGAGACCGTCGGCCTGCGGCTTCTGCTGCTACCCGTCGTGGCCGGGATCGCCTACGAGATTTTGAAGTGGGCCGGCGCGAACCGCGACAAGGCCTGGGCGCAGGCCTTGATCGCGCCGGGCCTGCGGACCCAATACCTGACCACGCGCGTCCCCGACGACTCGCAGATCGCCGTTGCCATCGCCGCCCTGGACGCCGTGTGGGCCGAGGAACACAGCGGCGCAGGCCTCGCCCCCGACAGCCCCGAAGCCGAGCCGGCGGCGGCAGTGGCGTAGGGGGCACGCGGGGCCGCTGGGCGTCAGCCCGCCCCCTCTCAGGTACAATATCCTATGAGCGTCCAAGAGATCGAAACAGCAATCACTCAGCTCCCCACCCCCGAACTGAGCCGGCTCGCGGCCTGGTTCGACAAGTATCAAGCCGACCTATGGGACCAAAAAATTGAGGCCGATGCCCTCGCCGGGCGGCTGGATACGTTAGGCGCACAAGCCGACCGGGAGTTCGAGGCGGGCCGGTGCCGGCCCCTGTGACCCACTTCACGACGCCTCAGTTCTGGCAGCTCTACAACGCCCTGCCGCCGGAAGTGCGTGAACTGGCGGACAAGAACTTCGCCCGGCTCAAGTCCGACCCGGACCATCCCTCGCTGCGGTTCAAAAAGGTGGGGCGGTACTGGTCGGCGCGGGCGGGGCTGCATTATCGGGTGCTGGCAAAAGAACGGGCGGAAGGTCTGCTGTGGTTTTGGATTGGCCCTCATGCTACATACGATGCGCTGATACGGCAGGCTTAGTAGTCGATCACCCCGACAATGCGCTAGGCCGGTGCTCATGGTCAGCGGAGGAGCAGAGTGTTATAAACCCGTTCATCCTTACTTCAGTGGTACGTTTCTCGGCAATGAGCATTCTGTTAGCGGCTGGCCTCTACGCCAAAAAGCTTCCTCCGCGCAACAGGCGGCTCTGACCCATCGTGGGGGCGTTGATTTTTTGTGCTATCCTCGCTATCGGGGAAACCGTGTACCTGCGTATGTATCACGAGGGCCGGGTGCATCAGCACATGGAAAGGCTCCCGGCGAGCACATAGGCGTCTGCGGAGGCAGAAAGACCAACCCATGAACCTTGGTGTTGTCGCTGTTATTGTCGGCGTCATTCTACTTGCGGTATCTGCGCCGATCATGTTCGCGTCACTAGCGATGCAGAAGAAAGCCGTCGGCAACCAGGCGACCGCGATGGACCGTCAGCAGGAAGCAGCGGTGCGTCAGCAGGCGGCAATCGAGCAGGTCAACAGATCGGCGGAGATGCAAGAGAAGAGCATCCAGATGGCAGAAGAGGCGCTCGCTCTGCAACGGGAGGCGAACGCTCTTTTGCGGCAGATCAACGAGCGGATGAACGGGTGAGACAAGCCGTGCCCACGTAGATCATTGCCTGACGCTGATCATTCCAAAGCAAGGCTTTTTGAGGTTTTACCGATGTTCGAGAAATTGGCCGAGGTCGAAGAATTGTATCAGGAGCTGGAGCGGCGCATGACCGACCCGGACCTGGTCGGCGACATGGACGAGTACCGGCGCGTCCACAAGCAGTACAGCGACTTGACCGAGATCGTCGCCCTGTTCCGGCTGTACCGCGAGACCGAGCGGCAGCGCGAGGAGACCGAGGAGATGCTGCGCGGGTCACTGGACGACGAGATGCGCGAGATGGCCCAGGCCGAGTTTGACGACCTGCGCGGGCGGCGCGCGGACTTGGAGCAGTCGCTCAAGGTCATGCTGCTGCCCAGGGACCCCAACGACGACAAGAACGTCATCCTCGAAGTCCGCGCGGCGGCGGGCGGCGAGGAGGCGGCCCTGTTCGCGGGCGAGCTGCTGCGGATGTACATGCGCTACGCCGAGAAGCGCGGCTGGCGCTTCGAGCTGGTCACGTCCAACGAGACCGGCATCGGCGGCTACAAAGAGGCCGTCATCGAGGTCCAGGGCCAGGGCGCGTACTCGGCCCTGAAGTTCGAGTCCGGCGTCCACCGCGTCCAGCGCGTCCCCGTCACCGAGTCCAGCGGGCGCTTGCAGACCAGCACGGCCACGGTTTTGGCGATGCCCGAGGCCGAGGACGTCGAGATCGATGTCCCCGACAAAGACATCAAGCGCGAGCACACGCTGTCGCAGGGCGCGGGCGGCCAGAACGTCCAGAAGAACGAGACGGCGGTGCGCCTGACGCACCTGCCGACCGGCATGGTGGTCACCTGCCAGGACCAGCGCTCCCAGCTTCAGAACTACGAGAAGGCCATCCGAGTCCTGAAGTCGCGCCTGTACGACATCGAGATGCAGAAGCAGAACGACGCCATCGGCGGCACGCGCAAGAGCCTGATCGGGTCCGGGGGCCGCGAGGAAAAGATCCGCACCTACAACTTCCCCCAGGACCGCCTGACCGACCACCGCATCGGCCTGACGGTCCACAACCTGCCCATCATCCTGAGCGGCGAGATTCAGCCGATCATCGACGCCCTGGTCAGCGCCGACCAGGCCGAGAAGCTCAAGCACGAGGTCGGGGCATGAGGCAGCCCGCGCCTACCGACGGCGACACCCGATGGTTCACACAGGCCCGGTTCGGCCTGTTCCTGCACTGGGGCCTGTACGCCCTGCCCGCCCGGCACGAGTGGGTCAAAAACCGCGAGAAGATCACCGACGCCGATTACGACGTCTATTTCAAGCACTTCGACCCCGACTTGTACGACCCCAGCCTGTGGGCGGACGCGGCCTCGGATGCGGGCATGAAGTATTTCGTGGTCACCACCAAGCACCACGAAGGCTTCTGCCTGTGGGACTCGGCCCTGACGGACTACAAGGCCACCAACACCCCCTACGGCAGAGACCTGCTGCGCCCGATGGTGGACGCCTTCCGGGCGCGCGACCTGAGAGTCGGCTTTTATCACTCGCTCTTAGATTGGCACCACCCCGACTACCCGGTGGACGACCTGCACCCGCAGCGCGACGACGCTGCTGCCCGCGCCGCGAACGCCGGGCGCGACCTGGGGCGCTACGTGGACTACCTGCACGGCCAGACGCGCGAGCTGCTGACCGGGTTCGGACCCGTGGACATCCTGTGGTACGACTTTTCCTACGGCGGCATGGGCAAAGCCGAGTGGCGCAGCGAGGAACTCATCGCCAAGATTCGGCAGATGCAGCCCGGCATCATCCTCAACGACCGCCTGCAAGTCGGGTGGGACATCAAGACGCCCGAGCAGGTCCAGCCACGGTCGTGGGTGATGGTGGAGGGCCAGCCGGTCGTCTGGGAGGCCTGCCAGACGTTTTCCAGTTCGTGGGGCTACCACCGCGACGAGGACTCGTGGAAGAGCGTCGAGATGCTCCTCCAGATGCTCATCGACACCGTCTCCAAGGGCGGCAACCTGCTCCTGAACGTCGGACCGACGGGCCGGGGCGAGTTCGACGCACGCGCCCTGGACCGGCTCGCGGGCCTGGGTGAATGGATGAAGCGGCACGGGCGGTCGATCTACGGCTGCACCCAGGCCCCCGACGGGTTCAAGACGCCCCAGGACTGCCGCCTGACGTTCAACCCCGACACGAACCGCCTGTACGTCCACCTCTTCGCCTGGCCCTTCGGCGAGCTGCACCTGGACGGCCAGGCGGGCCGCGTGGCCTACGCCCAGCTTCTGAACGACGCCTCGGAGATCAAGCGGGGCCAGGGCGAATGGGCCGCGGGCCAGCCCGGCGGCGCGGCGGGCACGGGCGCGCTGACACTCCAGCTCCCGATCAAGAAGCCGCCCGTGACGGTGCCGGTGATCGAGATGTTCCTGAAGTGAGCGACATGACCGTCGCCGCCGCCCTCGCCGGGGCGCTGCCGTGCCTGACGGCGGCGGGTGTGGACACGCCCCGGCTGGACGCCCAACTGCTGCTCGCCTGGACACTCAAAGCCCGGCGCGAAGACCTCGCGCGCGACCCGGAGCGTCTGTTAGACGCGCGCGAGCAGATCATCTTCGCCAAGGCCGTCTCGCTGCGCGCCCTGCGCCGCCCGCTGCCGTACATTACGGGCGAGGCCTGGTTCTACGGGCGTCCGTTCAAGATCAACCGGGCCGTGCTGATCCCGCGCCCCGAGACCGAGGGATTGGTAGCCGTTGCGCTCGAAGAGTGTCGCGGCACGGCCAAGCCGCTGCTGGCCGACATCGGGACCGGGAGCGGCTGCCTGGCCGTGACACTGGCCTGTGAGCGTTCGGACGCGCGCGTCTGGGCCACGGATTTATCCCCCGACGCCCTGAAACTCGCCCGTAAGAATGTCGTCCGGCACGGCGTCTTGGACCGCGTTGTGCTTTTGCCCGGCGACCTGCTCGGCCCGCTGCCGTCCGAGACGGCCTTTGACGTGATCGTCAGCAACCCGCCCTATGTCACCGAGGCGGAGATGCCCGACTTGCAGCCCGAGGTGCGCGACTACGAGCCGGTTCTTGCTTTGTCCGGCGCGGGCGAAGCGACCGGGGCGGACGGAACGGCCCTGCACCGCCGCCTGCTGGCCGCGGCCCCGGCCTCTCTCCAACCCGGCGGCTGGCTGCTGCTGGAGGTTGGGCAGGGGCAGGCCGCGACCGTCGCGCAGGCGGCACGGGAGGCGGGCTACGGCGAGGTCGCCGTGGCGGAAGACATGGCCGGGATCGGCAGGGTGGTATCGGCACGATGGACAAATGCGCGCGGCTGATGCTGGCGGCCCTGACCCTCCCCTTCGCGGCCCTTCTCACGGGCTGCTCGGCCAAAGACCCGGTCACGCAGACGCCGGACTACCACGCCGGGACGCCCACCAACCGCTCGTCCGTCAACTCGTGGGAGCTGAACACCGAGCCGGCCAACACGCAGCCGGGCCGGGCCGGGGGCAAGCCGATTGCGCTCGCGCCGGTCGCTTCCCAGCGCGGGTGGGAGCCGGACGACCCCGCCGCGCGGGACGTCCTGGCCGCCCTGCATGCGGACGGCCAGGTGCCGACCGCTTATCTTTCCGCCCGCGCCCGCGCCGGCACGGTGATCTTGATCGGCAGCGTCCCCACTCAAGCCCTGAAGCTCCGGGCGGAGCAGGTCGCGCGCCGGACGCCGGGCGTCAAGCATCTGGACAGCCAGATATTCGTCATCCCGCCGGGGTAGAGGGACATGGCCCGATTAAACGGGTGACATGACGCAGCCCTCCGACGAGGGGTTGAAAACCATCTCGCTGGGGGAGGCGTCCTGTGGACGAAAGAAAAACGCGCCCGGCCATCACCCGAAGGGTGCCTCTCCCAGCGAGTGGTTTTCAACCCCTCGGCTTGGCGCTGACACCGGAACAGGTCGCCGCGCACCTGAACAGCTTCCCATGATCGAGATCATCACCGTCAACCCCCTCGCGCCCGATCCCGCTGCTTTGGAACGGGCGGGGGCCGTCCTCCGCGCGGGCGGCCTGGTGGCCTACCCGACCGAAACCGTCTATGGACTGGCGGGCGGCGCTCTCCTGCCGGATGCCGTCCTGCGCGTCTTCGCCGCCAAGGGCCGGCCCACGGGCCAGCCCCTGCCCGTGCAGATCGCGGGCGTCGATGCGCTGGACGCACTCGCCCGAGACATCCCCGACGAGGCACGCCGGCTTGTCGCCGACTTCTTCCCCGGCCCGCTGACCCTCGTTCTGTGGCGGCAGCCGTCCGTTTCGCTGACGGTCACGGGCGGCACCGATACCGTGGGTCTGCGGATGCCCGATCACCCCGTCGCTTTGGGCGTCCTGCGGGCCTTCGGCGGGCCGCTCGTCTGCCCCTCGGCCAACACCACCGGCCGGCGCGCCCCCATGTCGGCCCCGGATGTTTTGGAAGACCTGGACGGGTTGATTGACCTGGTGCTGGACGGCGGCCTGACCCTGGACCGGACGCCCAGCAGCGTCCTGGACCTGACGACCCGCCCGGCCCGGCTGCTGCGCGAGGGCAAGGTGAGCCGGGCCGCGCTGGCGCGGTATGTGGCGCTGGGGTAGGGGCGGGTATAATCCTCCTACGTGTCTACGTTCCTCCGCATCCTCTCCTTCCTCCGCCCCTACAAGCTCACCCTTGCCCTGGGGTTCGTCTGCCTGCTCGGGTCGGTCGTGCTGGAGCTGTCCCCGCCGCTGGTCTGGAAGGTCGTCGTGGACGACGTCATCTTCCGGCGGCAGGTGTCCAAGCTCTGGCCCGCCGTGCTGGCCCTGACGCTGATGCAGGGCGGCAGCGCGCTGCTCTCCGCCGTCAGGACGCGGCTGCTCGAGTCCGTGGGCCAAAAGTTCGTCTATGACCTGCGGAACACGCTGTACCAGAAGCTCTCACACCAGTCCCTGGCCTACTTCAACGAGGCCCGGACGGGGGACCTGATGAGCCGGGCGTCGTCGGACGTGGACGCGGTGCAGGAAGTGGTCATCCGCGGCACCGACTCGGTGGTCGCCAACTTCCTGCGCCTCCTAGGCGTTTCGGTCATCTTCTGCGCCCTGAACCTGAAGCTAGGCCTGGCGACGCTGCTGCCCGTTTTGATCGTCGGCGTCTTCCTGAAGCTGTTTAACAAGCGCGTCAAGGGCGTCTACAAGGCCGCCCGCGAGAAGCTGGGCCTGGTCAACGCCCGCCTGCAAGATAATCTTTCGGGCATCCGGGTCATCAAGGCTTTCGCCCGCGAGGACGCCGAGGCGCAGGGCTTTGAGGCCGTGAACCGCCGCTACCTCGACGACAACCTGGAGGCCATCCGCGTCCGGGCAACGTTCTTCCCGTTCGTCCGCTGGATCGCCGGCTTCGGCAACACCGTCACCATCGGCTACGGCGCGTGGCTGATCCTGCACGGGCAGTTCACCCTAGGCGGCCTGATCGCCTACCGGGGCTACGGGCGCTACTTCTTCGGCCCCATCGACGACCTGACTCAGATCAACGACACGGTCCAGCGCGGCGTCGCGGCCGGCAACCGGCTCTTTCAGGTCCTCGACGCGCCGGTCTCGGTCGTGGACATTGCCGGTGCCCCCGCCCTGCCGCCGCTCTTGGGCGCGGTGGATTTCGAGCGCGTCTCGTTCCGCTACCGGACGGACACGCCGCCGACGCTGGACGCGCTGACCCTGCACATCGCGCCCGGCCAGACCGCCGCCCTGGTCGGCGAGTCCGGCGCGGGCAAGAGCACCGTCTTCGCCCTGCTGTCGCGCTTCTGGGACCCCGACGCGGGCCGCGTTCTGCTGGACGGCCACGACCTGCGCGATGTGACCCAGGCCTCGCTCCGCAGCCAGGTCGGTGTGGTCCAGCAGGAGACGTTCCTGTTCGCCGCCTCGGTCTCGGACAACATCCGCTACGCCCGGCCAGCCGCGAGTGATGGGGAAGTTGAAGATGCCGCCCGCGCCGCCAACGCCCACGGCTTCATCGCCGAGCTGCCCCAGGGCTATGCGACTCTGGTGGGCGAGCGCGGCGTCAAGCTCTCGGGCGGCCAGCGCCAGCGGCTGTCCGTCGCCCGCGCGTTCCTCGCCGACCCGCGCATTCTGCTGTTGGATGAGGCGACCAGTTCGGTCGAACCCGAATCCGAGCGGGTCATCCAGGACGCCATCGAGCGCCTGATGCGGGGCCGCACCACGATTATCGCTGCCCACCGCCTGTCCACGGTGCGGAATGCCGACGTGATTTTCGTCTTGGAGCGGGGCCGCTTGATTGAGCAAGGAGACCATCACACGCTGATGCGGCAAGGGGGCCGCTACGCCCGCATGGTCGGCCAGCAGCAGGGGGCGGACGCCCGGCAGTGAAAGTGCCGGGCTACCCGGAGAAAGTCCCTCCGGGACTGAGGAGCAACCGTCGCAGGCCGATCTTCAGCCCCGCCCTCCGGGTCTGCCAGTGCAGGGGGGGCTTTTCTTGTATGTGAGTAGCCCGGCACTTCCAGTGCCGGGTCTTTCTGGCCTCGTTCCGGGCTTTTCTGGCCTCGTTCCGGGCTTTTCTGGCCTCGTTCCGGGTCTTTCTGGCCCCGCTCCTACACGAACGCCTGTTTCACGCCGCGCCTACGGCTTCCAGCTCGGCGGCAGGTTGCGGGTGATCTCGATGTTCTCGAAGACGACCGGCTGGGCCGGGCCGTGCGAGAGCACCCAGGCCGCCATGCGCCCGATGCCCGTCTTCAGGTCGGTCGGCGGCGGCGGCGCGAACGCCGCGTTGATCTTGGCATGATCCGAGAACGCATGGACGACCTCGTTGCGCGCGTCCAAGTGCCGCAAGAGGCGCGGCCTGCCCAGGGCGTCCGCAATCTCGGTGGCAAGCTCCAGAATCGTGTACGGGGTGTCCGCGCCGACGTTGAACGTCTCCCCCTGCGCGGCGGGCACCAGGGGGCTGCGCGCGATCAGCGGGGCCACATCGTCGATGTAGGAGAACGCCCGCGTCTGCGAGCCGTCGCCGAACACACTCATCGGCTGGCCCGACAAAAGCTGGTTCATGAAGATGCCGATGACGTTGCGGTACTTGTCGGCGATGTTCTGGCGCTCGCCGTAGACGTTGTGCGGGCGGAAGATGATCGAGTTCAGCCCGAACATCTCGTGCGCGGCCTTCAAATCAAGCTCCACGGCATACTTGGAGACGCCGTAGGGGTCCTCGGGCAGCGGGGTCAGCGCCTCGGTCATCGGCAACTGGTTCTTGCCGTAGACGGCGATAGACGAGGCGAACACGAAGCACCGGACGTCGTTCTTGATGGCCTCGTTGATCAGGTTCATGGACGCGACCAGGTTGGTCTGATAGTTGAAGCGCCGGATGAAGTGCGACAGCCCCTCGGCGGCGTAGGCGCCCAGGTGATAAACGTACTCGAACGGGCCGTCGTCCCACAGCGAGGCGACGAAATCCGGGTCTTTCAGATCGCCCTGCACCCAGCGGCAGCCTGCGGGCACGTTCTCCCGGTAGCCGCCCGACAGGTCATCGGTCGCCACCACGTCCATGCCCAGGGCAAGGCAGTGGTCGGCGACGTGCGAGCCGATGAAGCCCGCCGCGCCCGTGATTAGAACCCTCGTTGGTTTCTCATTCGCCATAGTTCGATCCGTCCTTTTTTGTAAGCTGCCTCACCCAGAAGCCGAGCAGGACCGCCCCGGCCAACAGGCCGAAGCGGACGGCGGGGGGGCGACTGAGCACGTTGCGCGCGGTCCAGATGCGGACGAGCGAACCCGCGAGGCTGCCCTGGATGCCGGTCCAAACCGCTGCCGACGTCAGGGGCGACGACTGCGCCTGGAAGTATTTGCGGTAGAACACCCACATCGCGTAGTGCATGTTCTTGGTGACGTGGTAAGGGACCGCGTGACGCCCGCCTTTGCCTTTGAGGTGCGTGATCACGCTTTCGGGATTGTACCAGACCTCCCAATCGGCCTTCTTAGCCCGGACGCACCACTCGATGTCCTCGCCCCACTGCTTCAGGTCCTCGTCCAGCAGGCCGATGTCGTCCACGACCTCGCGCCGCGCCATCAGGCAGCAGCCCGAGACCGCATCTACCTGGTTGGCCTGGTCCTCGGGCAGGTAGCGCAGCAGATACTGGCCCAGGGTGTGGTTTCGGGGGAACAGGCGGTCCAGCTTGGCGTAGTAGGCCAGCGACGCCCCAGGCGTCGGCATACCGCGCTTGCACTGGGGCTGGAATGACCCGTCGGCGTTGAGCACGCGCGGCCCGACGATGCCCGCCTTCGGGTGCGCCTCTAAAAAGCCCACCATCTGCCGCAACGAGTCGGGGCGCAGGATCGTGTCCGGGTTCAGCCACAGCACGTACCGACCCCGGCCCAGGCGGATGCCCTGGTTGGTGCCCTTCAGAAACCCCGCGTTTTCGGAGTTCTCGATCAGCGTGGCCTCGGGGTACTGCGTCCGGGCGTTTTCGCGCGTCCCGTCGGTCGAGCCGTTGTCCACCAAAAACAGCTCGTGCGTGACGGACGGATCGCTCGCGCGCAGCGAGTCCAGGCAATCTTTGAGCACCCCCCAGCAGTTCAGCGAAACCATCGCGATGGAGACGTCGGGCATAGCGTCAGGCATCCGGTCAATATCGGTCATCATTGCTTCTATTCCTTCCCCCTATCTTTTTTCAGGCGAGGGACTTGCCGTGCCGGCGCCCCGGCTTCGGGGCGTCCAGGCAGGCTTCATAAACGGCCAGCGTCTCCCGCGCGCAGCGCTTCCAGGTGAAGCCTGCTGCCTGCGCCAGACCACGCGCAATTAGATCGCGTGCGAGTCCGTCATCCGTCAGCAGCCGGGCCATCGCTTCTGACAGTCCGCCGACATCGTCCGGGGCCGCCAGCAGCGCCGCCTCCCCCGTGACTTCCGGCATCGAGGAAACATTGGATGTGATGACTGGAACCCCGCACTGCATGGCTTCCAGGACCGGCAGGCCGAAGCCTTCGTAGCGGGACGGGTAAACAAAGGCCCTCGCCCCGCGGTACAGCCGGGGCAGGTCTTCCTCCGGCACGTATCCGGGGAAACGGACCTGCTTTTCCAGCCCCAGCGTCGTGACCCGCTGGAAGATCGCATCGTGCATCCACCCCTTTTTCCCGGCGATGACCAGCGGCACCTCAGGAAAACGCGCGGCAATCCGCGCATACGCCTCCAGAAGGTGCGGCACATTCTTGCGCGGCTCCAGCACCCCGACATAAAGCAGGTAGCTGCCGGGTGTCAGGCCGTAGCGGGAACACGCGCCGCCGACCTCCGCCGCCGGCGGGACGTAGAAGGCCGGGCCGGCCGCCAGGGGCGTGGCGGCGATCTTGTCCGGGGACAGTCCGAGCAGTCGGATCATGTCCCGGCGCGTACTCTCTGAAACGGCGATCAGCCGGTCTGCGCGCCGGGCGCTCCGGCGCATCATGGCCGGGAAGAAGCGGCGGTGGAACCGGGGATGCAGCTCCGGCATCATCAGATAGGTCATGTCATGGAACGTCACCACCGTCCGGCAGGGCACGGCCAGCGGCATCGTATAATGCGGCGAATGCAGAGTGTCGGTGCCCCGTCGGCGGATTTCGCTTGGCAGCGTCACCTGTTCCCAGAGCAGGCGGCGCAGCGTGGAGGCTGCTGGAACCGGGACAAATTCGAAATTGGGCTGCGTGATGTCGAACTCCTGAACGTGTTCCGCCTTCGCGAAGATCACATACTTGTTGACCGCATCAATTCCTGCCAGCGCCTTGACCAGCGAAAAGATATAAACCCCTGCGCCCGCCCGATTCGGCGGAATCGCCGTGGCGTCGAATGTGATACGCAAACAAATCCCTCCCCGGCGGTTTGAGAAAAACGGAAATCCCCGCGCTGGTCACTCCGCCGCGTGGGCGACGACGATCCCCGGCTCCCTTTCGCCCGAAGGCGAGGCCACCGAGGCTGGATGTCACAACGGCCTGCACCCAGACGGCCCCTGAGATCAGTTTCCAAGCAAGCGAGGTCCTGTGAGAAGGTCTCTTGGAGTTCATCTGATACTTCTATCCGATACTTCTATCCGATTCAGTGAAACATTCAGTGAAACATTACAGGACTGAGGCGTGAGATCAGGGTTAGAAGAACCGGTCACCCTGCGGGATCCCGAGGCGCGGCGGGATCAGACGCGACTTCCCGCCCGCGTAGAGATTGAGTAACCAGATTCGCGCTCACCACCAGGAACACCGGCACGAGGATGGAGAACTGCAGGATCACTTTAACCAGCGAAATGGAAAAGTTGTCTCGGAAAAAGCTGGTCGCCAGCCAGCCGCAGACCATCACGTAGAACGTCTTGGACAACACGGTCTGACGCTGCGTTTTGAGGCGTTGCAGCCACAAAGAGAAGAAAAAGAACGCCAGCATCGTTCCGATGACCCCGAAGTTGATCATGAAAGAGAAGAACGAATTGAGCGCCCCGATAGGGGAGAAGGCCACATACCCGTAATCCTCGGGATTCGCGATGAAGCCCAGCTTTCCGGGGAACAGCGCGGTCGGCACCAGGTTGACCAGGCTGCTGAGCAGAAAAATGGGGAACTTCAGCAGCTCCAGTGAGCCGTAAGCGAGGAAGTGGATCAGGGAGAAACTGTTGAACAGCGGCTCGACGAACAGGTTCAGCACCAGGTCGCCGAGGCTGACGTTGATCCCCTGCCGCCCCAGCCCGGCCAATCCGATCAGCCCGATCACGAGTGCCGCCAGCCCGAGCGCGGCCTGCGGCCGGAAGCGCCGGAAATAAACGGTCCGGTACACCAGCAGCATCAGCACCGCGGACAACAGATACAGGCGACCCCCCAGGGAGAGGACCAGCAGAGCGACGACGAAATAGGCAACGAAGAAGCGGTTGAGGATTATCCTAAAAAAAGGAATCCTCGCACGGATGGTCTCCTCCCATTTGACCGTGTACGTCATCGCCACCGACAAGAGGAAGGTGCTGGAAGCGGTGAACGCGCCGCGCGTATCGGTGTCCAAGTAGATGCTGTCAGTCGTGTACCCCTTAAACAGTTGGTCGCGGAGCACGAAAGCATAAATGCCCGCGATGATCACGCCGGCCACCAGCGGGATGTTCAGCAGCTGCCGGTCGAACATGATCTCCCGGTACTCCACGGCGCGGTTCACAAACAGCGCCCCACAGGCCAGGGACCCCGCGCCGAAGCAGAAATAACAAAGCAGGCAGATAAGAAGATAGACCGCCAGAACTGTCTCAGGGATGGCATCGAATATCTGATACCAGAGAGCCATCGCCGGCGCATCCTGAAACAAGCGCAACAGCCCGATCACGATAGGCAGCACCCAGTAGATAAAAAATCCGAGGCTGAACAGCAGCACATGGTTGACCTCAATGCCCTCCGGCGTAAGGCAGCGGCGGCGGACGAACGCCAGAGGCACCAGGATGTTGGACGCGAGCAGGGCGAACAGGAGGACGGTCATCGCGCGGCCTCGCCGGCGGCGCTCGGGGGCCGGATGAGCCGGGAGCAGGCATCAAGCGCCTGTTCCACGTCCAGGTCCCGCAGGCACTCCATCCCCGTACAGCCGTAGTTGCGGTGGCAGGGCGCGCAGGGGACGGGTGCCATGAGGACCCGCGACGGTGCGCCCGTCGGCTTCCAGAGGTACGGGCTGGGGCCTGCCGTGAGAACCGCGCTGGGTGTCCCGACCGCGCCGGCGATATGCCCCGCCACGGTGTCCACGCAGGCCAGTAGGCGTGCCTGCTGGATGACACCCACGACGCCCTGCCAGGATATGCGCCCGCAGAGGCTGGCGCATCCCGGTACGCCCCTGATGATCCGCTGAATCATTGCCTCTTCCGAAGCCCCATGGCCGGTGAAGACAATGTCGCAGCCCGCCCCTGTCAGGCCCAGCGCCAGCGCCCTCCATTTCTGTTCCGGCCACTCCTTGAAGCGGGCGCTGGCTCCGGGATGGAAGACGACATAGTTCTCTTGGTTCACCCCCATCTCCCGTAGCCTAGCCGTGACGTCCGCCAGTGTCTGCGAAGAGGCCGGAGGAAGCGTGGGCCTCATCAGGGAAAGGCAGTGTGCATCCACTAAGAGCAGGCCGAGCAGCACCCGATGCCGTTCCAAGACATGATCGCGCGCCTCTGAAAGCTCCAGGCAGTGCGTCGCAAGCGGTCCGAACCCGGCGCTGCCGTAGCCTACCCGCACGGGGATGCGCGCCTGCCACAGGAGCGGCAGGGTGTTCGGCATATTCCAGTACAAATCGATGGCGAGGTCGTAGCCGACGGCTCGGATCTCGCGCAAGGCCTGCGCCCGCGTCCGCCGGTGGACGCGCCACTTTTCCCGGCGCGGGGCCGACGCCCGGCTCTGCATCCAGTGATCGAAGACGTGGCGGCGCGTCACCAGCGGGTGGCCTTCCAGCACCGGCAGGGACCAGCTCCCGATCAGGAAGCCGAACTCGGCCTGCGGGTACGCCGCGTGAAGCGCCGGCAGCACCGAAGTCGCCACGATGACGTCTCCCAGGTGCGCGATGTTGGAGATCAGGATGCGCCGGGGGGCGGCCACCGGCCCCGACACCGGGCGCGCGCGGACGAGCAGGCGCAGGGTCGCGTCCAGGGCGCGGAGCGACGCGTTCGCGGCCGGGTTTCTGATGCTGTAATGCCCGCGCATGGCGGGGAGTGGCGTATCCATTCCGTTTACCTTAAAACGATCTCGGCGGGCCGGGCGGACGCGCGCCGCATCACGAACGGCTTCTCGAACGCCAAAAAGAACAAATAAGACAGCCCGACCGCGAGCGGCACACCGACCGCGTAGATGCCCACCAGTCTTTCGGCCAGGGGCAGGTGCCTGGCCGAGAGCAGCAAGGCGATCTTGTTCAGGACCGGGTAGTGAACGAGATAAAGACTGTAGGAGAACGCCCCCAGCAGCAGTGCCGGCCGCGTCTCCAGCGCCCGGATAGCCCAGGGGCGAGGCTCTGACGGGAGCTTCGTCGCATGGACCGTGCCGCAGAGAATCAAACAGAGCGTCGCCGCCCCCATCAGAGCATCCGTCTCCCAGACATAGGGGGCGATCCAGACGTCCGGCACCAGCACGTTCAACAGAACCCAGAGAGAAAAAAGAAGCGCGGCAACCGAGGCCCACGGGAGCCGTTCCCGCCGGACGACCGCCGCCGGCTGCGACGAGAACGCCGCCGCCGCCCCGACCATGCCCCCCGCGAAGAGGCCGGCGTACCAGGGACAGGCCCAGTCGAAGTTATGGCCGGGCGCGAGCAGGTAGTGGGGCAGCAGGCCCACGACGAACCCTGACGTGAGCACGGCCGGCCCGCCGAAGCGCCGCCATAGCGGCAGCAGCACGAAGGGAAACAGGAAGTAGATCTGCCACTCCGTGGCGACGCTCCACAGGGGGACGTCGATGGTCTCCACCCAGCGCTGGTTGAAGTTATGGACCAGGAACAGGTGCGAAACGAGGCTGCCGGCTGAAAGCTGCGCCGCCATCACCTTGTCGTGCAGCGCCGAAGTGGACCGGAACCGGGCGAGGTGTCCCGCGACCAAGACCAAGACGCCCAGCCCCAAGGCCGCATAATACGGGGGCAGTATGCGCCGCGCCCGCCGCTTAAAATACTCCGACACCCCCCCCCGCAGCCGGCCGTCGCCCGACCGAATGACCGGCAGCATCAGGCAGAAGCCCGAAAGGACGATGAACACGGACACGGCGGGGTGGCCGAGGCGGGAGAGCAGGTCGCCGTCGACATGGACGTCGTCCAGCACGGCCCCCTGGGAACCGTGGAACAAGACGACGTAGAGCGCCGCCAGGCCCCGCAGGCCGTCGAGAAATTCAAGCCGAAGACGCGGACGGGCGGACTCGGCGGCGTCGGCCCCCTCGGCTGCAACGGGGAAGGTCATTCTGCTCTTCCTGACCCCGGACTGGCCGCGCCCCGCAGGGGGAACGGGGATTGACTCGCGACTCCCTCCGGCACCTCTCCAGGCCTGGGGGGCGCGTGGGTACGCCGGCCCCCGCCCAGCAGATCATGGCCCGCCTGATAGACCCGCTCGACTTCCAGGTCGCGGATGCACTCCATGCCGGCGCACCCCAGGCCACGGTGGCACGGCGCGCAGGGGACCGCGTGGGACAACACCCGATGCCCGTGCCCCAACGGGTGCCACAGGTAGGGGTTCTGGCCCGTCATGATGACGGCGCAGGGCGTTCCGACCGCGCCCGCGATGTGTCCGGCCACCGTGTCCACGCACACCAGCAGACGCGCCTGGGAGATGACCGCCACGAAACCGCCCCAAGATAGGCGGTCGCACAGGTTCACGCACCCGCCCAGGCCCGCCGTGATCTCCGCGATCAGGGCCGCGTCTTTGCTCCCATGGCCCGTAAACACCAGACGCCGTCCGTCTTTGATCCATTGCTCCGCCAGTGAGCGCCATTTGGGCGGGGGCCATACTTTCAGGCTGCCGCCGGACCCGACATGGAAGACGATGAAGTCCTCCCCCGCCAGGCCGCCCGCTTGTAATTCCCGATCCAGGGAGGCGATGTCCGCCGCGTCCACCGGCGGCAGATTGGAGGCGGCCTGGACCAGGTCGCCCTCACACACCGGGAGTCGCCGCACCAGCCCGAGATGGCGCGCTCCGACGGACAGGGGCCGCGCGTCGAAGCCAACGCAATGGGTCGCAAGCGGCCCGAACCCGGCGCTGCCATACCCGATGCGCGCCGGTATCCGCGCTTGCCAGAGGAACGGCAGTGTGTTGGGGAAGTTCCAGTGCAGATCAAGAGCGGTGTCGTAGCGGGCCGCCCGGACTTCCCGCAGAGCCTGCCGCCGCGTCTCCCGGTATTGCCGCCACTTCTGCCCGTGCGAGAGCGGGGCACGGTTGGTGGACCAGTGATCCAGGATGTGGATGTCGTCAACCAGCGGGTGACCGTCCAGCACTGGTAAGGACCAGCTCCCGATCAGGAAGCCGATGCGGCACTCGGGGAACGCGCTTTTCAGTACGGGCAGGACAGAGGTCGCCACCACCAGGTCCCCCAAGTGCGCCATGTTAGAAATCAGCAGGCGGCGCGGCGCGGCGATCTCCCCGCCCCGCACGCGCAGCGGCAGGCAGGCCGTGAGGAGCGCATCGACGCCCCACATGGCGGAGTTGACCAGGCGGTGGCGGCGGCAGTACCTTCCCCGCATGACAGGCAACGGCGAGTCCATCTGTATTACCCCAACTCAAGATTGCCCTAATTCAAGGCCTCGTTGCGTCCGGCCCCCATCCTCCCCGCGCCGCCCTCTCCGCGGCGGCTTCGGGCCGGCCGAGCAGGCGGCGCACCAAGGGCACCAGCGGGCGCAGCGGGCGCGGGAAGAACATCAGCGGGACGAGGACCAGCCATATGTACGGGTTCCACCCGTACACGCCGAACAGGCGCGAGATCGCGTCCCGGCGCGAGGACCACATCTCCCGCTCACGCCCGTAGATCATAACGCGGCTGATAAAATGGCGTGTCTGTGTCAGATTCTTGGCCTCAATTTTCCGGACCACCGAGCGCGAGAAACCGATCCGCTGGGCGTAGGTCATCAGGGCGTGTATCTCCGTGATGAACACCTGGAAGTAATTAAAAGCCGTGGAGTTCTCTGCGCGCTGTGCAATCATCGGCGTCGCCGCCGCAGCGAAGCCATTGCCTCCCAAAAGAACATCAAGAAAAACGTAAGACTGTAGGAAATGAGTGCCGATCTTGTCTGCGTACATCCCGGCGGCGATTCTGTCCGCGATGCGGGCCTTTCTGAAGGCCATGATGGACATAAATCCGATAGAAGTCTGCGCCATCTGTAGCACCTCGTCCTTGTCCTGAGTAGCCAGATCCTCGGAAAGCACCAAATAGGGGACGCCAGGCTCCTCCGGGCTGAATTGAAACCCCTGACAGTTCAAAGAGAAAGCGTCAAAGTCCGGGTACCGCTGGATCATTTCCAACAATTTCCTGACGCCGCCAGGCAGCAAGACGTCGTCATCCGAAATCAGGTACACGAACTCGCCGCTTGCAAGACATATCGCCTCCAAAAAGTTGGCGTCCGGCCCGATGTTGTTCGCGTGTCGAACACGCCGCAGCGAGACATGCGGCGACCGCCGTGCGGCATCCTCGATCACTGCGGGTGTGCCATCCGGCGAAGCATTGTCCAGAATCAGCACTTCGATTTGCTGGGCCTCTTCCGGGCCGATCTGAGTTAGGATCGCATCGAGCGCCTGGGTGAGCAAGACGGCGCGGTTATAGGTAGGAATGCAAAGAGAAAGCAGGGGCGTTTCAGGATTCATAGTCACCAACATGCACAGTATATCGGCACCGTTGCGGCCTCTTACTCAGCCTCATGCCAGAGGCGACGCTTCTGGACAAAGATCCAGGTCCCGCCGCCCAAGCCGACGGTGAGATAAACGACGAGATAAGTCAGCATCATTCCCGTCGCGCCATAAGGCCGTGCCACTAGGAAGTCCCCCAGGCCGATCAATCCGGCCACGGTCAGAGAAAGCCAGACGAGCGGCTCCTGCTTGTGCGCGCGCAGATAAAGACCCTCCGCACCCACCCCTTGGCTGATGATGGAGGCGGCAACGAGCAGACCCATCGGCAGTGGCCGAAGCAGCCGATGCGCCAGTGGATGCCCCTGGTGATGTACGAATGCCACAGCGAGCCACAACGCTGCCCCGGCCAAGGCCGCCAGGCCCCAGGAACGCCACAGTGTCGGGAAAAACAGGTGGTCCAGGTCTTTCCAGCGGCGCTGGGCGATCAGCGTACCGAACGGCTGCATCTTCGTGTTCAGCCACGCCTGAGGGAAGTTGAACAGGGTCGCAACGAGAACGAGGCTCAACCCCAGCTGCCCGGCCTCCTCCTCGCCGCGCGCGGCGAACAAGATCAGCGGCAGGGAGGAAAAGATCAGGAAGGCGCTCAGGCTGGTCAACGCTATCTTCCACTGGAACGGCCAGAATTCTTCCCGCCAGCGTAACCCGCCCGGGCGCGCCGTCGACGTCCGTCGCGTGAAGAGGTCACACAGGAACAGCCGCTTCCGCCGCCACAGCCAGCCCAAGCCCCCCAGGGTCCAGGTTGTGCCGAAGGCGGCGGCGGCATACAGGCCGCCGTGCAAAAGCAGAACAGCCCAAAGCACTAGGCTGGTGACGACGTTGAGGCCGGTGCGGAGCAGCCAGATCTCGGCCACCAAGCCGCAGCCCTCCAGCAAGGCCAGCAACGGGGTGAGCAGCATCTGGCCCGCCGCGCCGCAGACGACCAGGCACCAGGCACCCCGCCAAGCGATGTGGCCGTGGGTCCGCTCGTAATGCGCGAAGAACCACAGCCCCGCCGGGAGAAGCACGAGCAGCATCAGCAAGGCGACCACGCCGTACCAGAGCAAGCTGAACCGCAACAAGGCGGTCAGCCGCGCTTTCGCCGCCGGGTCGCCGTCCAGCGTCCCTACCGGGGTCCACTCCAGCTTCGCCCGCTCGTGGCTGGCAAAATTGAGGATAATATAGGACAGCCCCAACTCGAACACCAGGGCCGCCCCCAGGAAGTTGTTGAAGGCATAATAGAACCCCTGCTGCGCGAGCGACAGAAAGTGGATCAGGAGCAGCAGCGTCAGGGGGCCGGAGAGGGCCGTCCAACTACTGTTGAGCAGAGCCATACCGACCGAGCGGTCTACCCCGGCCCTTCTCAGCAACAGGGCGATCATGGCGGCTCCGGGGCATTCGGTACCCCCCCACCCTGCGCCCGCTGCGTCAGATGCCGCTTCCAGGTACGCAGGACCGGGACCCAGCCGGTGCGCTTGAGGGGCGGCACGACGGCCCGCAACACAAAGCTGGGAGTCAGCAGCACCGGAAGAGTCGTTACCCAGAAAACGGGCAGAAGGAAAAGGCATCGTGTCCACACGACCAGCGCCCGCGCCTCGTCCGCCGCCGTGCAGGCATAGCGGCTTTTATAATCCAGAAGCGCGAGGCCGTTCCAGAACGGGCGGAAATTTGTGTGCATTAGCGATTGGCAGGTTGCGCTGGAAGGCCCAAACAGCCTCCCCCAAATCCGATGCAGCTCTTCCATGACCTTGGTCTGGTATTTCAGCGCGTTGTGGTTTAACTCTTCGCTGAGAGAGTCATTGTCGGTCCGACTTTGGATCAGTTTCTCCGGCAGCCACAGCCAAGCCGGTCGCTTCTTGACCATCCTGCCGAACAGGTAAAGGTAAGGGAAATACCGGAAGCTCGCCCATTCCGTTTCCCCGATGTCTTCCAGTGTCTCCAGCCAGAGTTCCCGATCAAAGACCTGCATGGAAAGGCCGCCCTGTACCGAGCCGCACTCACGGAATATCTGTTGCGGTGAGGTGAAGACCTGCATCCGATCCGGGTCACGAGGCAACAGAGTAGTAAGCATACCGCCTCGGATGGGATGCGTCATGTCGCGGTCGTAGTAGCTCAGATCAACCGTCAGCCCCGCCAGCGCCGAACTCTGCGACAGCACAGCCAGCACCTGTGACAACCCACGCCCCGCCATCCGGTCGTCCGAGGAGAGCAGCCAGCAGTAGTCGCCTCGCGCGATGTTGACCAAGGCCATCAGATTCCCCGCTATGCCACGATTCGTCGGATGACGATGGTATACAAAGGTGTCAGGATTTTCCCGGCTGTAACGCGCCACCAGCGCCTGCGTCCCGTCATCGGAGGCGTTGTCGCTGACGCAGATCTCGACCTGCCCGCGCATGTCCTGTGTGATCTGAGACAGAACGCTGCCGATTGCTTCCTGGAGAACTTCGCACCGGCCATGATGTGTCGGGATGCAAACGGATAGTCGCATGTAGGTCTTAAGTCCCTTCCATCTCCAGCGGCTTCGCCAGAGGCTCCATCTCGGTCAGCGGCAGGCCGAAGGCGAGCTTCGGGTAGGCGTTGGCGTAGGTATCGATCATCACTTGCAACAGCGCCGGCTTGCTCGGATCGGCCCACAGCGCGGCCAGGGCGTCCTCCAGGCCGTCCTCGCGGTCCACGGTGCCTGACGCGATGCCGTAGCTTTCGGCGACGCGGGCGAAGTCCGGCGCGCTGTAGCCCCAGAGCGTGGACTGGTACCGCTCATGGAAGTAAGACTGCTGGAACTGGCGCACCATGCCGTGACACTGGTTGTTGACGATCACCATCTTGATCGGCAGGCCGTAGCGGGCGACGGTCTGCAGCTCCTGGATGTTGGTCTGGAAGCCGCCGTCGCCTGCGATCAGCACCACGGGCCGGCTGTCCACGGCGGCCACGCCCACCGCAGCGGGCAGGGCAAAGCCCATGCTGCCCATGCCGCCCGACAACAGGAACCGCTGGTCCGGCCCGACCTCGACCGACTGCGAAGCCCACATCTGGTGCTGCCCGACATCAATGACATACGCGCCTGCAGCTTTGGAGTGGCGCGAGAGCGTGTGCATCAGGGCGTTGGGGTTGATGCCCTGGATGTCGGGCAGCTCGGCCGTATCCGGCCACTCACGCCGCAGGGCGTCGATGCTCTCCAGCCACGCGGCCCGGTCCGGCCACGTCCGCACCCGCGCGGCGGGCAGGGCCGCCTCGAAGAACACGGGCAGGTCGGCGATGATCGCCTCGCAGCCCGTGACACGGTTGTTGACCTCGCCCGGCTCGACGTCCACATGGTAGACCACGCGGTCGCCCTTGAACGCCTCGGTCTCGGAGCCGGTCTGGCGCACGTCCAGGCGGCTGCCCAGGACGAGCAGGAAGTCGCTGCGCCCGATGGCGTGGTTCGCCCAGCGGTTGCCGTAGGAGCCGTGCAGGCCGACCCGCAGCGGCTCATTGTAGGGCAGGGCGTCCACGCCCATCAGCGAGTTGACGGCGGGGATTTTGATCGTGCGGACGAAGGCGCGCAGCTCGCCAGCCACGCGGGCGGACCGGATGCCGCCGCCGATCAGCAGCAGGGGCCGCTCGGCCTGGGCCAGGCGCGTCAGCATCTCGTCAAGCCGCAACGCGTCGATGGCCGGCCCGGCGGGTGGGGCGGGAGGGAATGCCGCTGGCGGCGTGATGTCCACGCGCTGCACGTCCATCGGGATGTCGAGCAGGACCGGGCCGGGCCGCCCCGAGGTCGCCAGCGAGAACGCCTCGTGCAGCATCTGCGGCAGGGCGTGGGCGTCCTCGACCATCCAGGCCGCCTTGGTGATCGGCCTCGCCATCGCCACGATATCGGTCTCCTGGAAACCCAGCTGCCGGATCGCCCGGTCGCCCTTCTGCTCGTGCCGGTTGACCTGGCCGGTGATGAACACGGCGGGGGTCGAGTCGAAGTAGCAGCTCCCGATACCCGTGAGCAGGTTGGTCGCGCCCGGCCCGCTGGTGGCGAAGGCGACGCCGGGGATGCCGGTCATGCGCCCGGCGGCCTCGGCGGCGAAGGCCGCCGTTTGCTCGTGGTGGACGCTGACGATTCGGACCCCGCCGCCCTGCTGGATCGAGTCCAGCAGGTGGGTGATCATGCCGCCGGCCATCTCGAAGACGGACGCGACGCCGCGCTCCTTCAGAAACTGTGCGATGTAGTCTGAGGCTTTCATTGTAGTGCCGTCCTTGTGGTGGCCGGCCCTTCATCAGGGCCGGAGATTTGCCCGGTGCCAGTCAACGGTGCGGCGTAGCCCTTCCTCCAGGCCGACCTGCGGCTGCCAGCCGGTCGCCGCCGTCAGCTTTGAAATATCCCCCTGCAAATACATCACCTGGTTCGGACGGTACGGGACATCGCCCAAGCCCAGCGGCAGGGCTGGGTCAATCAGATCACGCACCCTCTCCACCAGGAACCGGACAGTGCGCGCGTCACCCGATCCAAGGTTGAAAACGCCCTGCGCCGCCGTTTCCAGTGCCAGGCGGCAGATGGCCTCCGCAACATCCTCAACATAGAGGTAGTCACAGCACTGCTGTCCCGGCGTCAGAGCGGGCCGGACGCCGTCCAGGAGCTGATTGATCACGGACGGCAGCAAATGGCGCGGGTCATCCATCGGCCCATACGCCGCCAGCAGACGCACCCAAAGAAAGCGCGTGCCCGTCATGGCGCACAGCTTCTCAGTCATCAAACTCAGGCCGTGCTTGGCGACGCCGTAAGCAGTGACCGGGTTGGGTGCCAAATCCTCCCGCAAAATGCCGTCCACCGTTCCGTACTCCGCCTGCGAACCGACCCCGACCCAGGCTTTCATGCCGGCCTCCTGCGCCGCCTCAAACAGCTCCAAGCTGCCGGCGACATTGCGCGTAATCTGCACCGTGTCGTTGTGGAAGCCTCCCGTGACGCCCGCCCAGGCCAGATGAAAAACGATCTCTGGTTTCCACGAGTTCAGCGCGTCACGCGCCTGCCCCAAGTCGCCCAGGGTCCCGTAGAGGACCGTGACTTCGCTCAGAACGTCTTCAGTGCGCCAAAGGTCGCTTTGCGGGCGAACCAAAACGGCGACTTCGCAGCCCCGCGCCAGCAGCGCTTTTGTCAGGAACGCCCCGACATGGCCGGACACGCCCGTCACCAAACAACGCATCTTAAAGAACCGCCAGTTCTCGCCGGGCGGACCGGGCGTAGCCGCCGATGGTCTCGATCATGTAGTCTTTGTGCGCGTCAGTCAACCCCGGATAGACGCCGACCCAGAAGACATTGTTCATCACGAAGTCGGTGTTCTTCAAATCGCCGATCTTCCGGTGCTGGATGTCCTTGTAGGCGGGCTGCTTGAGCAGGTTGCCCGCGAACAGGAGCCGCGTCCCGATCTTCTTGGAGTCCAGGTGCCGCACCAGCGCGTCGCGCGTGAACGGGGCACCCTCGCGCACGGCCAGGGGGAAGCCGAACCAGGACGGCTCGGAGTTCGGCGTGGCCTGGGGCAAGATAAAATGCTCTTGGAGGTCCTGAAGCCCGTCGTGCAAATATTGGAAGTTGCGCCGCCGGGCGGCGATGAACTCGGGTAGCTTTTTGAGCTGCGAGACGCCCACGGCGGCCTGCATGTCGGTGGCCTTGAGGTTGTAGCCGATGTGCGAGTAGGTGTACTTGTGGTCGTAGCCGCAGGGCAGGTCGCCGAGCTGCCACTCGAACCGCTTGCCGCAGGTGTTGTCCTTGCCCGGCTCACACCAGCAGTCCCGGCCCCAGTCGCGGTAGGACTCGGCGATGACTTTCAGCTTGACGTTGTTCATAAAGACGGCCCCGCCCTCGCCCATCGTGATATGGTGGGCGGGGTAGAAGGAGGCCGTGGCGATGTCGCCGAACGTGCCGACCTTCTGGCCGCCGAAGCTGCCGCCGATAGCGTCACAGCAGTCTTCGACCAGCCACAGGTCGTGCTTTTTGACGAAGGCGCTGATCGCGGCCATGTCGCCGGGGTTGCCCAGCGTGTGCGCGAACATCAGGGCGCGCGTCCGGGGCGACAGGGCCTCTTCGAGCTGCTCGATTTTAAGGTTATAGTCTGGGACGCTTACGTCCAGGAACACGGGGACAAGGCCGTTTTGGATGATCGGGTTCACCGTGGTCGGGAAGCCCGCAGCGACCGTGATGACCTCGTCGCCGGGCATCAAGCGCCGCTCCCCCAGCGTCGGCGAGGTCAGCGTGGTCAGGGCGACAAGGTCCGCGGACGACCCCGAGTTGACCAGCAGGGCCTTGCGGACGCCGCAGAAGCGGGCGAACTCGCGCTCGAACTGGGCGGCGAAACGGCCGGTAGTCAGCCAGAAGTCCAGGGTAGAGTCCATCAGGCTCTGCACGTCGGCGGCGTCGAAGACGCGGCCCGAGACGGGGACGGGGGACACTCCGGGCACGAAGGCCTGGGCGGGGAACGCCTCGGCGTGGTACTCGGCAACGAGTCCCGAAATCTGCGCCCGCAGGGCGTCTGCTTTCTCGGTCATGTGGGTCTTTCTAAAGCGTCGGGGCCTTATCCCCGGCCCTCTTTCCGCAGCGAGGGGGTCGCGCAGAGCGCGGGGGAGGTTCCGAGAATCTACTTCGCCAGGAACTCAGTATACCAGGCGATGGTCTTCTCCAGCGCCCCGTCGAGCGTGAACAGCGGCTCCCAGTCGAGCATGCGCCGGGCCTTGGCGGCGCTCAGATACTGGTGCTTGATCTCGTTGCTGGCCTCGTTGCGGACATCAGGCTTGAGGTCAGACCCCATCACGCTGAGTATCCGCTGCGTCAGCTCCAACACCGTCACCTGGATCTCGTTCGAGAAGTTGAAGGCCTCGCCGCGCAGGGCCGGGTTCTGTGCCATCGCCTCGGCCAGAAGCATGTAGGCCGCCGCGCCGTCCTCGACGTAGAAGTAGTCGCGCACGAACGAGCCGTCGGAGCGGATCACCGGGGCCTGGCCGCGCAGGATCGAGCGGACCGTGCCCGGCACGATGCGGTTCCAGTTCAGGTCGCCGCCGCCGTAGAAGTTGCCGCAGCGGGTGATGGTGACGGGCAGGTCGTAAGACTCGGCGTAGGTATACGAGATCAGATCGGCGCAGCTCTTGGAAACGTCATAGGGGTGTGTGCCCTGGAGCGGCGTTGTCTCGTCGTAGGGCAGGACATCCTGATCGCCGTAGGCCTTGTCGGACGAGGCAATCACGACCTGCTTGACGCGGGGCGACCGGCGGCAGGCCTCCAGGAGGCACCACGTCCCGGCGATGTTGGCCTCGAACGTCGAGACCGGGTTGCGGTTGGCGATGCCGACGATGGTCTGGGCGGCGAGGTGGATCACGGTATCCACCTCGTACTCGCCCAGGGCGCGCTCCAGCATCGCCTGGTCGGTGACGTCGCCCCGGACGACCTTGACGCGGTCCAGGTGCCCCGAGCGGACCAGCTCGCAGTCGGGCACCCAGTCCCGGATGAGGCAGACCACGTCCGCCCCCGCCGCCACCAGGGACTTGACCAGCCAGCCGCCCACCAGGCCGGTCGCGCCTGTCACGAGCGTGGGACGGTCCCGCCAAAAAGTGCTGTCTGTCTCTCTCATTAAACCCTCCAAGGAGCCTTGCCCGACTGCCAGAGGGTCTCCAGTATCTTCTTCTCGCGGAACGTGTCCATGCACTGCCAGAAGCCCTCGTGCTTGAACGCGGCGAGTTGGCCCTCCGAGGCGATCTTCTCCAGGGCGTCGACCTCCAGGATGCTCGCGTCGCCCTCCAAATAGTCGAATATCTGCGGCTCGAAGACAAAAAAGCCGCCGTTGATCCAGCCCTCGCCGATCTGCGGCTTTTCGCTGAACTCGCGCACCAGGTCGCCCTCGAAAATCAAACCGCCGAACCGTGAGGGGGGGCGGACGGCCGTCACGGTCGCCAGTTTCCCGTGCGACCGATGAAACTCCAAGACGCGCCGGATGTCCACGTCGCACACGCCGTCGCCGTAGGTCGCCAGGAACGTGCCGCCCTTCAGCCACGGCTCCAGCCGCTTGATGCGCCCGCCGGTCTGCGTCTTCTGGCCCGTGTCCATCAGATGCACCGTCCAGTCCTCGGTGTCCTTCTCCAGGTCCTCGACGCTGCCGCTTTTGAGGTCCACGCGCAGGCTGCCGCCCAGGCTGTAGTGGTCGAGAAAAAAGCGCTTGACCACCTCGCCCTTGTAGCCCAAGGCGAGAAAAAAGTCCTTGAAGCCGTAATAGGCGTAGGAGCGCATGATGTGCCAGACGATGGGGTGCTCCCCCACCTCCACCATGGGCTTCGGCTTGATCTCGGTTTCCTCGGCCAGGCGCGTCCCCAGCCCCCCCGCCAGAACGACGACGTTCATCGCTTCTCCTTCAGCTCGGCGCTTCTCGCCGCCTCCGACGCCCCTGTGGCCAGATGCGAGCCGGTCCCGTTAGCGACCGGCCCCGCTCCGGGGGTGTCCCGGCCCGCGCCTGCCGTCCGCAGGTAGCCGTCCGCTACGGCCGCGAGAAAAGCCAGGATGACCAGGAGCAGGCAGCCGGCCGCCAGCTTGGCGACGCCCGGCTCGCCGCCCTGGGGCGGGAAGGCGGGGTCGAGGATGGTCATGCGGCTCAGGGCGGAGGCGTTGTCCAGACGGACCCTGGCACCCTCCGCGAGGGTCGTCCGCAGCACTTCGAGCCGGAGCTGCACCTCAGCCTCCAGCCGCCCGTACTCGCCCGAGAGCCGCCGCGTCGTGCCCAGCCGCCGCTGGGCCGCCCCGATCTGGCGCAGCAGGACGGCCTGCCGGCTGTACAGCGCCTGGATCTGCGTGTCGCTGAGGACGTTCGGGGTCGTCAGGCGCAGGTCGACGCCCTGCACCTGCTTCTGGAGCTGGGCCTGGGCCGTGCCCAGGGCGGTCTGCGCCCGGACGACGTTCGGGTTCTCCGGCCCGTACAGACGGCTGGCCGCCGTGTAGTCGGCCTGCGCCTGCGTGTACCGCTGACGGGCGTCCGCCAAGAGCGGGTCGTCGGTGGGGACGTCGGGCAGGTCGTTGAGCTGCTGGGCGACGCCGGTCTCGCGCGTCTGCCGGGCCGTCTGCTGCGCCTTCAGATCCACCTGGACCTGGCTCAGGGCCGTGTACAAAGCGGCCAGCCCCGATGTCGCCACTGCGGAGCCGGGCGAATCGGTGGGCGAGGCGGGCGCAGAACGCGGGTCCACGTCGCGCAGGCCACGGCTGAAGTTCAGGACGCGGTTCAGGGCGGTCTCATAGTCGGCGCGGGACTGGCGCTCTTGCCGGTCCGCGCCGCGCAGCAGGGCCGCGCCCTGGTCCGTATCGCTGGCCGCGTAGTATTGCTTCAGGGCCAGCGCGTAGTCGTCAGCGGCCTGGGCGGAGGCGGCCTCGATCTGGGCAGGGCGGGGGCCGGCTTTGCCGAGGCTGAACTTGGGCGGGCCGGGCAGGGTGACGGCGATGTAGAGCAGGCCGTCGGCGTTGTCGTCGGGCTTGATGCTCTTGCTCAGAAACGTGACGGCATCGTCCTCGATGCGGAACCGGCCGGGGTAGAGCCGGCTGAGCTGGACGTGGCGCTCGACCGACGCGGCCAGGGAGCGGCTCTTCAGCACGCCCAGGTAACGCTTGCTCGTCCCGGTACTGGCCCCCAGCAGGGCGAGGGCACCCCCGCCCCCGCTCGGCTGCTGGATGGCGGCGGAGGCGGTGGCGGTGTAGGTCCGGGGGATCAGGAGCAGCGCAAGAATGAGCAACAGCCCGAAGAGCAGGGGGCCGAGGAGGAGCCAGAGCTTGAGCTGCCGGCGGAAGACGCGCGACAGCAGCGGCCCGTCTACGATGAGTTCATCTTGTTGCACGGTGTTGAAACTTGGACATTGTCGGAGCGTCGGCCACGGGAAGTCGAGGCCCGAGTCTGGATAGGGACCACCCGCGCCCGGCACGGGTGGCCCGGTAGGAGCAGAGGGTTATAACCGCAGAGTATAGCCCAATCGGCTTTGCTTTGTCAATTGAAGGCCGGGGAAGGCCCCGGCCCATGCCCTCTCCACCCCGGTTGTTACAGCCCGAACACGCTGCTCAACACCTTCAGGGTGATGGCCGAGCCGAGCAGGCCCTGGAAAAAGCTGCTGAAGCCGCCGCCACTGCGCCCGACCTTTTCGGCCAGGACCTTGGTCGGCACCAGGATCAGGTCGCCCGGCTGGATCGCGCCCGCCTTGCCTGCGGGGATCAGGCCGCCGCCGGCGTGGATGACCTCGATGCGGTCCTTGGCGGCGTCCGGGGTGTAGTCGCCGGCCTGGTCGACGTAGTAGCCGATGTCCTTGCCGGGGCGGTACACGACTCCGCGCCCGTAGACGACCGCCCCGACCACCTGCACCGTGGTGGGCGTTTCGGGGACGACGATGGTGTCGCCGTCCTTGAGCAGGGTGTCGTCCATCCCGCCGGGACGCCGGATGGCCTCGGCCAGGCGCACGGCGACGCTGCCGTTGGGCTGAAGCTGGCTGGTGGTCAGGACGCGGCCACGCGAAACCGGGTTGATCTGCGTCAGCGGCGCGATCAGCGGCGCGACGTTGGTGTTGGGGGCGGCGCTCGCGCCCGACGACAGGCCCGGCAGGGCGATCCCCGACGACCCGCCACCGCCCGAGGCCGCCGCCCCGGCGGCCTCGATCAGGGCGAGGCTGGCCTTGGCCCGCTCGCGCTCGTACTGCGTCAGGTTCAGCATGTCGCTCATCTGGCTGATCACTTCGGCCAGGTTCGTCTGCCCCGCCGTCGCCAGCGAGTCCGCCGTCCGCGTGAACTCGGCCCCCTGGGGGAACGCCTCGGGCCGCAGCCCACCCGCCAGCTTCACGGCGTCCGAGAGGCGCATGCTGCTGGTGACGAAGAACGGGCCGGGCCGGTTGACCGCCCCGGTCACGGTCACGACCGCGGGGTGGTCCTTGATGTTGCCGTTGCCCTGCACGGCCACGACGTCGCCGTCCTGGAGGGCGGCGTCGGTGCCCAGCGGGCTGCCGCCCTGCCCGTCGAAGGCAACGACGACTGGGGCGACCTGCGTGGGCTGGTCGGTCGCAGGCCGCCGGGCGTGCGCGACGGTCACGCGCGTCCCGCCGCCGGGCTTGAACGCGCCGGCGAGCTTCAGCAGGTCCGAGAGCTTCATGCCGTCGCCGCGCGCGTACAGGCCCGGCGCGACCACGTCCCCCAAGATCTTGACCGTGTGGTCCGGCGTGAAGTGCGCCTCGCCGATGCGGTACACGGCCAGGACGTCGTTGTCGCGGACGGCCTTGTCCTCGTCCGCCTCCCCGCTCAGGATGCCGCGCAGGTTGACGTCCTCGTAGGCGTAGGTGCCGTCGCCGCGCTGGTGCAGCAGGATGGCCCGGTTCAGGTAGGCGTCGGGCAGCGGCCCGCCCGTGTCGAGCAGCAGGTCCGAGACGCGCATGTTGTCCGACTGCGTGTACAGGCCGGGCCGCTGCACGGCCCCGCGCACGGTCACGGTCCGGCGCCCGAGGTACGAGACGTCGGAGCGCGAGAACAGGCGCAGCGTGTCGAAAGGACGCAGGGTGATGTTGTTCAGCGGGTCGCCGCCCGAGGCGGCGGCGATGTTCACGGGGACGACCGACGTGGTCAGGTCCGGGTTCTCCCGCGTCAGCTCGGCCCGGCCCAGGTAGGCGTTGAGCAGAGGCCCACGCGCACGCGCCAGCAGGTCGGCTACGCGCATGCCGGGCGTCAGGGCGTAATCGCCCGGCTGGTCCACGGCCCCCGCCACGGTGATGCGGTTGGTCAGGAGGGCGCGGACCGAGGCGATCTCGACCGAGTCGCCGTCGAACAGCGCCGTCCGGGCGACCTGCGGCTTGTCGCGCAGGTTGACGTCCTTGATGACGCGGCTGGTCTGGCTGACCGTGTCGATGTGGACGTTCTGGTCCACGCCGGACGCCTTGACCCCGCCCGCGTAGGCCAGCAAGTCGCGCAGCGTCTCGCCGCGCGCCAGCTCATAGACGGCGGGCTGGCGCACCTCACCCCGGACCGAGACGCGGGACAGCACGGCGGGGACGTAGATGTTGTCGCCCGCCCGCAGGACGATGTCGCCGCCCTGGGTGCGCGGGCTGCCGCTCGTCGCCCCGATCAGCGGGTAGATGTCCAGGACTCCGGCGGGGCGGCCGCTCCGCAAAACGCGGATGTCGCGCAGCGAGCCGTTCGGCTGAGGGCCGCCTGCGGCGTTCAGCACGTTGAAGGCGGTCGCCGTGGCCGGCACGGTGTAGGTGCCGGGCGCGAAGGCGGCCCCGCTGACCGTGACCTGGATGGTGCGGAGCTGGCGCAGGCTGATCGAGACGTCCACGTTCCGGTAGAGCCGCGCGAGCTGCGCGCGCAAAACGGCCTCGGCCTGGTCTGAGGTGCGGCCCACGACGCTGATGCGGCCGACACCGGGCACGGACACGCCGCCCTGCGTGTCCACGTTGGCCGTGACCTCGCGCGGGGCCAGCGTCAGGGCGCTGTAGCGGATCGTCAGCGAGTCGCCCGGCTGGAGCTGATAGTTCGGAGGCAGCGAGGCCAGCACGTCCGTGCTCAGGCTCGAAAGCGGGTCGGCGATCTGCCCGGTGACGGCGTTGACGCTGTACGGGCCGCCCTGGGCCGAGGCGTCGCCGCCGGGGAACTGCCCGCCCGCGTTCTGCCCCGCATCGCCCGCGGAGCCGTCCCCCGAGAAGTTGTCGCCGCCGTAGGCCCCGTTGCCCAGCGAGTTGCCCGCGTTCCGGGCGGGGCGTCGGCGCAGGGCCGGGCCGCTGCCGTAGCCGCCATTATCGTAGCCGCCGCTGCCGTAGCCGCCATTATCGTAGCCGCCGCTGCCGTAGCCGCCATTATCGTAGCCGCCGCTGCCGTTGGTGCTGTCGGACGACTGCCTTGCCGGGCCGCCGCTCTGGACATCGCCGGGCTGATCGCCGCCGTACTGCGTGTCGCCGCCCTGGCTGTTCCGATTTTGGCCGTTGCCGCCCTGGCCGCTGTCGGGCTGGCTACCGCCGTACTGGCTGCCGCTGTCGCCGTACTGGCTGCTGTTACCCTGACCGTTGTCGGATTGGTTGGCGTCGTATTGGCCGTTGCCGGAAGCCGCATAGGCCCCGGCTTCGTAGGCACCGGAAGAAGTGCGCCCCTGGCCGGCCCCCGCCGCCCCGATGCCGTCGAACCCGCCGTTCACGCCGGTGTTGTCCGAGCCGTTGAAGCCGTTGGCTGCGCCCTGATCGCGGGTGACAGTCGTGCCGCCGCGACCCGACAGATTCGTGCGGCGCGGGGCGGGGCGGGGCGGGGGCAGCAGGGACAGGCGGCGGGTGATGATGATCTGGCGGGCGGGCTGGAAGAAGTCGTAGCCGAACAGGGGGAGCGGTCTCAGCGTACGGCGGGTGGGCGTGAACGGGTCCGTCTGGAGTGTGTAATCGCCCGGCCTGCGCGGCGCGACCGGCGGGGCCAAACGGTTGTCAGTGCCATAATTGTCAGCGCCATAGGGGGAGGGGGCGCTCTGGCCGCGCCCGCGCCTTGCGTCGGCGGGGACGGATCGATCCGAATAGCCGGGGTAAGCGGGGTCGGATCGGTCCGGGTAGCCGGGGTCGGACGGGCGCAGTGGGTCGGCCGGGCGGGTGGGGTCTAGAATGACCAGCGGGTTGACGGGGTTCGGGGTCCGGCGGCGGGTGGTGCGCCCATTGCGGGTCGCCGTGGCGTCGCCACGCCCGGCCGGGTCCACGCCGACGGACGGGTCGGAGGCGGCCCCGCCGCCGGGGCTGATGGCGCTGCCGCCGTCCGCCCCCTGCTCGTAGTAGCCGCCGTCGCGGCCCGTGGGCGTACCCGCGTCGGCGGGCGCATCGCCCTGCCGACTGGGCGTCGTCATCCCCGCGTCCTGCGCCAGTCCGCGCGGGGCGAGCCAGAGGGCGGCCCCGCCCGCCGCCAGCAGGGAGGCGGCGGAAGCCAGCAGGCAGGCTTTGACGGAGCATTTTCGAAACGGGTGGGCTTTGGAGGGGCGGGGCTGATGCATGTTCTGTCCTGGTGGGTGTGAATTATTCGGTGGGTGTGAATTATTCGGAGAGCAGAGGGCGGCGCGGCGCGCGGGCGGGGCCGTCCCGAAAAGCGGGCGTGAGGCTAGTGCGCCGTGCCCAGCGCATCCTCCGGCGACCGCTCGGCGGCCTCCGGCGCGGATTCGGCGGCGGGCTTGCCGTGCGAGGGCGCGTGGTGCCTGCGCCGGCCTTTCGCCTGGAGGACGCGCTTGACGGGAGCCACTGAGAACATCCAGGCGGTCTGAGTCAGGATGCGGAGGTCGGAGCGCAGGGTTCGGTTCTGGACGTACTCGACATCCATCTCCAGCTTGACCGGCAGAATCTGCTCGATGTAGAAGCCCTCGCGGTCGTCCTTGTTGGCTAGGAGTGACTCCTCGTGGCGGAAATGCAGGGCGGTCGGCCCGGTGATGCCGGGGCGGACGTGAAGGACGATGGAGCGCAGGGAAGGGTCAAAGCAGTCCACGAAGCGCGGCACCTGCGGGCGCGGCCCGACCAGGCCCATGTCGCCCCGGACCACGTTCCAGAGCTGCGGCAGCTCGTCGAGCTTCCAGTTGCGCAGGAAGCGCCCGACGGGCGTGATGCGGTCGTCATCGGCGGACGTGACCGAGGGGCCGCTCCGGTCAGAGCCGGGGCGCATCGTGCGGAACTTCCAGATCTCGAACAGCTTGCCGCCGCGCCCGACACGCTTCTGCTTGTAGAACAGCGGCCCGTGCGAGGTGCAAGAGACGAGGACCGCGACCAGCAGTAACAGCCCGCTCAGGGCGATCAGGATCATCAGGGCGATGGCCGTGTCGAGCGAGCGCCTCGCCAGATGGTCAGTCGGCGGGATCGCTGGCAGCCGTAGTTCTTGAGGCGGCATGAGGCGAATTACTCCGAAAACGGCGAGGCGCCTCGGGACTTCCCCCGTCTCGGCTCCCAGAGCATCAGGGATGGATAAGGGTGGAGGGGGTTGGGTGAAAAATCCGGGCCGGCACCGCCGTGCGGCAAGCGCCCCGGAGCGCGATGCTTCAGAGTCCAGTATACTGCATTTTTTGCCGAATTGCACGTCTTCGCTTGCTGCGGCGTGGGCACCGCGAAAAACAGCGCACCAGGCGGGGGCGGCAGGATTCGTCCGCCGCCCCCTGGAATAACCCACAGCCGAAGACCGCCGAGGACAATGCCCATGCTTACCCCCACCCAAACCCGAACCCTGCGCGCCGCCGTGGACCGAATCATCCCCCCGGACGAATTCGCCGGGGGCTGGGATGCGGGCGTGGGCGACTTCCTGCAAGCCCTGTGGGCGCGCGAGCCGCGCTTCCTGGCCGACGCGGTGCAGGGGCTGGACGCACTGGACCGCGAGGCGCACCTGGCGGCGGGGATGGCCCTAGCGGATTTGCCCCCCGACGCGCAGGACGCCCTGCTGCGGCGCGCCGAGGCGGGCAAGGCGGGGGCGGACTGGCCGGTCGACTCCGCCGCGTTCTTCGCCCAGTTGATCCGGCAGTGCATGGAAGGCTTTTACGCCGACCCAGGCAACGGCGGGAACAAAGACGGCGTTTCGTGGCGCATGATCGGCTTCGAGGTGACGGCATGAGCGACTCAGCTATGAATCGATACGACGTGATCATCGTCGGGGCCGGCGCGGGCGGCGGCGTCGCGGCGGGTGTGCTGGCCGAGGCCGGCAAGCGCGTCCTCCTGCTGGAGCGCGGGCGGCACCTCTCTTTCGCCGACATCGGGCGCGACCACCTCCGCAACCAGCGCCTGTCGCAGTACGGGGTGAACGTCGGGCCGAACCTTGAGGGCGAGCCGCGCGTCTTCGTCACCCCCGAGGGCGAGGTCCGCACGATCGGGCCGCTCGGGGACGGCTACTCCAACAACGCCGCCTGCGTCGGCAGCGGGACGCGCGTCTACGGCGGCATGGCCTGGCGCTTCCTGCCCGCGGACTTCCGCATGGCGACCGAGTACGGCGTCCCGCCGGGCAGCAGCCTGGCGGACTGGCCGATCTCCTACGAAGACCTGGCCCCGGACTACGAGCGCGCCGAGTGGGAGGTCGGCGTGGCCGGTGACGAGGCGGCGGCGGGGCCGCGGCGCCCCCGCCACCGGCCCTTCCCCCTGCCGCCCCTGCCGCTGACCCGGCTGGGGCGCGCGCTGCGGCAAGGAGCGGGGGCGCTGGGCTGGCACACGCAGCCCGTCCCGCTGCTGATCAACAGCGTCCCGCGCGACGGCCGCGCGGCCTGCGTCCACTGCCAGCAGTGCGTCGGCTTCGGCTGCCCCACCGATGCCAAGAACGGCACCCAGAACACGCTGATCCCCCGCGCCCTGGCGACGGGGCGGTGTACGCTCGAAACCGGCGCGATGGCCGAGCGTATCGACACCGACCCGGCGGGCCGGGCGGTGGGCGTCACCTATTGGGACGACAACGGAGAGCGCGTCACAGCGCGCAGCGAGGCCGTGGTCGTCTCCGGCGGCGCGGTCGAGACCGCCCGCCTGCTGCTGAACTCCCGCTCGGACGCCCACCAGCACGGCCTGGGCAACGGCCACGACCAGGTCGGCCGCAGCCTCCAGGGGCACTATTATGCCGGGGCCGTCGGCTGGTCGCCCGAGTCGGTGTGGGACGGCGTCGGCCCCGGCCCGACCACCGCGACGATCAAGTTCAACCACGGCAACGCGGACGAGCGGGGCGCGCGGGTCATCGGCGGCGGCCTCCTGGCCGACGACTTCATCTCCCTGCCGGTCATCTTCCAGAAGTGGCGCGGGGGGCCGGATGCCCCCCGCTGGGGCCTGACCCACAAGCACTGGATGCGCGACGGTTACACCCGCCTGATGATGGTGACCGGGCCGATCCAAGAGACGCCCAGCCCCGACGCGCGCGTCTCGGTCGATCCCGGCGTTAAAGACCGGCGCGGCATCCCCGTCGCCCGCCTGTCCGGCACCACTCACGCTGAGACGCTGCGCTCCTACGACTTCCTGAGTGCCCGCGCGCGCGAATGGCTGCGCGCGAGCGGGGCCGAGGGCGTCTGGAGCGGGCAGGCCAGCCTCTGTCTCAGCGGCGGCCAGCACCAGGCCGGGACCTGCCGCATGGGGCTGGACCCGCGCACGTCGGTCTGCGACGAGTGGGGCCGCGTCCACGGCCACGACAATTTGTACGTCTGCGACGGCTCGCTGCACGTTACCAACGGCGGCTTCAACCCGTCGCTGACGATCCTGGCCCTCGCCTTCCGCGTCTCGGCCCACCTCGCCCGCACGTGGTAGCCGGTCATGGTACCGCCGCCTCATCGTCGGTCAGCCGGTCGGCGCGGCGCAGCGCCATCCCCTGGGCAGGCCGCATCCCCAGGCGCTCATAGAACGGCTGGAGTGGCGCATCGCACGACAGGTCCACCATGTAGAACCGGCGCAGCCGGTCCAGCATCCGGCGCATGAGTTCGCCGCCGATGCCCCGGCCCTGGTGCGCCGGCAGGACTTCCAGCAGCGGGATGAAGGCCGACAGGACACCATCGGTGATGGCGGTCACGAACCCGACCACCTGAGCCGTCTCATCCTCCACCGCCAGAATGACCTCGTCACTGCGTCGCAGCAGTTCCAAGTGTGTTGCCGCCGAGGGTGGGTGAGGCCACCCGACGAAAAACCCGCTCAGGTGTTCCGGGAGCACATCGGACGCGGACGTTTTGTAAACGGTTGCCACGTCAGACCAAGCCCCACGCCTTGAGGATGCTCATCAGCGGCGGCAGGGGCGTCTCCCAGAGCCAGTCAGCTTGCAGCCACAGGCCGGGCAGAGCGGCGCTGTGGTAACGGCCCTGGGCATCTAACGCGACAGGGCGGTAGATGCCGTCCGCGCCTAATTGGTAGAACTCGGCCTGCTCGCGCACGGGGTCCAGGAGCCAGTATTCGGGGACGCCGCCCTGCTCGTACTCGTAGAACTTGTCACCCCGGTCCCGCGCCCGGCTTTCCGGGCTGATGATCTCCACCACCAGATCCGCCGGGCCGTCCAAGAAAGTCTTCTTCATCCACGAGAGGTGCGCGTCGGCGACGAAAAAAATGTCTGGGGCACGTCCCGGCAAAGTCGACCCCGGCTTCATCTGGTATGGCTCGTTGCGGACCTCGCCCAGATGCCGCGCTTCCGCATAAAATCGGAGGGCAGCCAGCAGAAACCCCGCCACGTCTTGATGCCGATTAGAAACCGGACTCATTGGAACTACCTCCCTGTCCACCCACTCCACATGCTGACCGTCGCATTGCTCCAGGAACTCATCGTAGCTCAACCCCGCCTGCGCGATGACTGTCATAGCACCCTCCGGGAACAGTATGGGCGGCGCGCTTTGCCCTTGTCAAGCCGGTGGTACAATGGGCTATCGACGCAGGAAAAGAGGCAAGCACCAATGGCGCATTACTACGAAGAGAACGATCTGAACCGCTTCGGCGAGGTGGGGCGGGAGCGGCCCGACCTGTACGCCAAGTTCATGGAGTGGTACGGGGCGACACTGGCTGAGGGGGAACTGACGCGGCGCGAGAAGGCGCTGATCGGGCTGGCCGTGTCCCACGCCCTGCAATGCGCCTACTGCATCGACTCGTTCACACAGCAATGCTTAGAGTCGGGCGCGAACGCCGGCCAGATGACCGAGGCCGTCCACGTCGCGGCGGGCGTCCGAGGTGGGTCAGCCCTGGTCCACGGCATCCAGATGATCAACTCACTAGACAAAGTGAGTATGTGAGACGGGCGGGGGGCGTCGCTCCTACCAAGGCACGACGCCGTCCTCGTCGAAGTAGCCGCCCGTCGGACCGTCGGCGGGCAGGGTGGCAAGGCACACGGCCACTGTCGCCCCTTGCGCGACGGTGCGGGTGCCCCGGTGCTGGTTCATGTCAGTAGCGGTGAAGCCGAGGTCGGCAGCGTTTACCTTAATGCCCGCGTCTTTCAGCTCGGCGGCGAAGATAACCGTGATCATGTTCACGCTGGCTTGCTGCCTTTCAGATGACTCTCGACGCGGGACTTTTGCTCTAAGAACTCTTCGTACTTTTGTTGATACAAGCGGTCCTGCTTGCGGAGGAACGCCCTGCTTACAGAGTAGATGCCGGCAAGTGCCGCACCGACACCAAATGCAGCCACGAGGTACATCACCCACTCTATAATTCTTACTGTTGCAGTCATATCACACCTTTACTTTGACCGCCCAGCTTCTTGGTTCTGCTGATGAAAACCTCAGCAACCAGAGCCAGCACGAGGAACAACCCGGCAATCACCCATGCGACTAGCAGAATGTGTGGCAAGAAGTTCTTGTTGGACGTGCCCAGCGTATCCACCACGAGATAGCCCCCGAACAGCACGGAGGCTATCACCATGCCGGCCATCAGCAGATTATGCCAATTAGTCAGCGTCTCTTTTAACGCCTTTTCCGGCTGTTTCGTTTCGTCCAGAACGTCCCCTGCTCGTTCTACATCATCGGCGGTCCCAAGATTAACCATAGCCACCAAGAACATCAGCTCGGGGATGTTCTTTTCCGAGCCAAATGTATTCTGTCCGGCGGCCCAGCGTATCACGAGTTCTGCAATTAGCGGGATCGCACCAAGAACCACGTTTTTCAGGAACCAGTTGACGAGACTACGGATTATTCTGTCACTGGTTCCTGCTCATCGTCGCCCATACTCCTGACGTTCTACCCAAACACAACGCAATACTAGAACTTCGCCACTGTGACCGCGCCCTCGGAGGCCGACGTGACCGAGGCGGCGTATTTTGCCATCACGCCGGCCGTGTAGCGCGGGGCGGGGGCGGACCATTCGCCGCGCCGCCGGGCCATTTCTTCATCGGCGATGTCGGCCTGGATGCTGTTGGCCTCCACGTCCAGGGTAATCTGATCGCCCTCGCGCAGCTGGGCGATGGGGCCGCCGACGAACGCCTCGGGGGCGACGTGGCCGACCATCAGGCCGCGCGTCGCGCCCGAAAAGCGGCCGTCGGTGAGCAGGGCCACCTCGCCGCCCAGGCCCTGCCCAACCAGGGCCGCCGTCACGCCCAGCATCTCGCGCATCCCCGGCCCGCCCTTGGGGCCTTCGTAGCGGATGACCACGACGTCGCCCGGCTGTATCCGCTGGGCCTTGACGGCCTCCATGGCGTCCTCCTCGCGGTCGAAGATACGGGCCGGGCCACTGAATTGAGTCTTCTCCGTGCCGGCCAGCTTGATGACCGCGCCCTCGGGGGCCAGGTTGCCCGTCAGGATGACGATGCCGCCGCGCGGCTTGAAGGCATGGGGGACCGTGGAGATGACTTTCTGACCTTCGCCCTCCTCGGCCAGCGCGGCTTCCTCGGCCAGCGTCTTGCCCGACGGGGTGGGGCGGTCGCCGTGGAGCAGCCCGGCTTCGAGCAGGTTCTTCGCAACGAGCCGCGTCCCGCCCGCGCGGTGCATGTCGGTGGCGACGTAGTGCCCGCCCGGCGTCAGATCCGCCACCACGGGCGTCCGGGCCGAGACGCGGTTGAAGTCGTCCATCGTCAAGGGTACGCCGGCCTCGCGGGCCAGGGCGAGCAGGTGCAGGACCGAGTTCGTGGACCCGCCCGTCGCCGCCGCACCCGCGATGGCGTTCTCGAAGGCCTCTTTGGTGAGAACATCGCTGGGCCGAACGCCCCGGTGCAGCAAGTCAACCACCATGCGGCCCGCCTCGATGCCCACATCATCTTTACGCGGGTCAGCGGCGGGGACGCCCGCCGAGCCTAATGCCGCCAGGCCCAAGAACTCCATTACAATCGCCATGGTGTTGGCGGTGAACTGGCCGCCGCACGAGCCGGCACCGGGGCAGGCGGCGTCTTCCAATTCGCGCAGGTCGTCGTCGGTGATCTTGCCCGCGTGGGCCGCGCCCACGCCCTCGAACACGTCCTGGATGGTGATGTCGCGGCCACGGTAGCGGCCCGGCGCGATGGAGCCGCCGTAGAGCAGCATGCCGGGGACGTCCAGCCGGGCCAGGGCCATCGCCGCGCCCGGCGCGGTCTTGTCGCAGCCGACCAGGCAGATCACGGCGTCGAACATGTGCCCGCGCGTGACCAGCTCGATGGAGTCGGCGATGACCTCGCGCGAGATCAGCGACGTCTTCATGCCTTCGGTGCCCATCGTGATGCCGTCGCTGATGGCGATGGTGTTGAACTCCTGCGGCGTCGCGCCTGCCTCGCGGACGCCCTGCATGACCTTCTGGGCCAGGGCGCGCAGGTTGAGGTTACACGGCATGGTCCCGATCCAGGTCGAGGCCACGCCGATGATCGGCTTCTTGATGTCCGCGTCACTCAGGCCGGTGGCCTTCAGGTAAGAGCGTGCGGCGGCGCGGTCACGCCCCTCGGTGATGACGCGGCTGCGCGCCTTGGGGTCATAGGTCATGGGGAAACTCTCCGTCGGTGTCAGCGGTTCTGACGGAGAGTATACCTGCGGAGACGGGGGGTTAGCAAGAAGGGGTGAGCAGAGCAGGCAGCTCAGACGGACCAGTCTTCGACATGGAGGTTTGGGACTTTGCCGAAGTCAGCGGAGTTACGGGTCAGCAGAACAGCGTTGTTGGCAAGGGCGACGGCGGCGATTTTCATGTCCATCGTGCCAATGCGTAGCTTTAAAGCGAGAAGCCGCTGAAACTCATCGGCGGCTCCCATGTCGTAATCCACAACGGCGAAGCTGCAATAACTTTGCAGCAGTTTTTTCAACTCGCTGTAGTCGAAAGTTTGCCGCTCCGGCGTGGTCGCCCGCGCGAGTCGTGCGAGCCACCCGCGCATTTGCTCTTCATAACTGACAATCGTCGTCGCGACATCATCCTGCGGCAAGGCGCGAAGGCGCAGATGGATTCGGCGTCCTTCCGCACCGGCACGCTGTAGCAGGCTCATATGGTCGGTGTCCAGAAGAACCACTAGGCGGCTCCCGTATCCTCTTCCGGGCGTTGCGCTTCGCGATACTCCCGCCCAAGCCGCGTTGCCTCCTCAAAACCCTCACTGCCGGCGAAAATGCCGAACATTTTCTCCCAACTCGCTGGCCTGGTCCGAGGATTCTCCTCAGCGAGTTGACGCTTGATCTGAGCGAGTTCGCTTTCCACCGCGGCCAGACGCTCCTCTAACGCTTCCGTTGCCATGTCCCCTTGTCTCCCTTCCCCGTTTCGGAGAGTATACCAGTGGGGACGGGGGATTGGCAAGAATAACCGCCTCTGCGCCTGGCTAGGCGGTCTCGCTTGCGAGACGACGCAGTTGAGCCTTCGCCTGACGGTGCCCTTGATGGGCGGCTTTTTCCAGCCAGTAACGGCCCCACCGCGTGGAAGCCGCGACTCCATCACCGTCCAAGTAGGAAAGCCCTAAATTGAACTGGGCCTTCCTGTCGCCCTGACGTGCCGCCGCCCGATACCAGCGTACCGCGCTGGCGTAGTCCACGGATACACCTGCGCCCTCGTGGTAGCACCAGCCTAAATCCCTCTGGGCGTCGGCATCGCCCTTCTTGGAGGCTTTGACCAGCCAGTACAACATCTGCTCATAGTCCTGCGTCACCCCGTCGCCTTGACGGTAGCTAAACGCCAAGTTGTACATGGAAGTCGTGTGCCCCTGCCGGGCCGCCTTCTCATACCATTGCAAGGCCAGGGTTAGGTCTCGCGCGACTCCATGGCCGTGTTCATAGCAGGTGCCGAGATAGAACATCGCCCGCTCGTGTCCGGCTTGGGCGGCTTGCTCCCAGTACAGAAAGACGGTGGGCCAATCGGTAGGGCGCGGGCGGTTGCGCCCAAAGGCGTGGCGGTAGCCGAGCCGGAAAAGCGCACCCGCGTCTCCAGCTTGGGCCTGACGCTCTAATGCTTTTGTCGTTTTCATGGCTCTGTTGTCTGTGCCCCCGCCCGTAGCGGGCCGTCTCCTCGGAGTCGCCATACAGCCTTCCGGGCTTATGGTTTCGCCAGGGCGGTGCTGACGGCGGCGGGCAGGTCCAGGTTTTCGCCGGGGTTGCCCGCAGCGGCGACCTTGCCGTCGCGCCCGATGACGACGGCGAAGGGGATGCCGCGTGCCGCAGCGGCGTTGGCGACGACGCCGTCCTGGTCCCACACCTGCCGCCAGGCCATGCCGTGCGCCTGCGTGTATGCGGGCAGTTTGGCTTTGTCTTTAGACTGCTCCAGGGCGTAGCCGATGACCTCCAGGCCGCGCGCGTGGCCTGTCTTATAAGCCGCAACCAGGGCGGGCATCTGGCGGCGGCACGGGCCGCACCAGGTCGCCCAGAAGTCCAGCACCACGACCTTGCCCGTGTAGGCGGCCAGCGTGACGGGCTTGCCGCCCGTGTCCGTCATGCCGAACGCGCGAGGCGGCGGGGCGTCCCCGGCGCGCAGGGTCGGGCCGACGACGGGACGGGGCGGGATCAGGGCGTCGGGCGTGTCCACGGCCAGGCCGTGGGCGGGCGGCGTCCACGCGAACGCCGACGCGGGCAGGGCGGGGTCGGCCTGGACATTGGTATAAGTCTCGGTCGTGGCCGCCGTGCCGTCCGGGCGCACCCACTCCTGGCGCACCTGGCGCAGCAGGTGGTCCTGGGGGCTGATCCACAGCGTCAGCGTCCCCCGGCTGTCGTCGGGGATGCCGCCCAGATAGCTCGACCCCTGGGTGAACGTCACGATGTCCATCGGGTCCCCGTTCAGCGTCCCCGGTGCCCCCACCTGCCAGCCGTAAGAGCCGTCGGCAGGCATGAAGTCCGCGCCAAAGACGACTTCGGGCACCCAGTCCCGCGTGTCCGAGATGCTGTACTCGGGCAGGCCGCCGAATCGCGCCAGGTCCAGCATGTCGTTCCAGCCCGCTCCGGTCGGGGCCGGCTTCTTGAGGTAGTGCGGGCGGGCGCGCCATTCTTCGGTCCCGCCCTTGTCCTCGGTCGTCTGCGCGTACAAGAACTTGCCGTCGCAGAAGGCTGAGGCCGTCCCCATCCGGCTCGACCGGGTGAAGGCGATCAGGTTGGGCTTCCGCACGGCGTAGGTGGCCGACGAACTCTGGCGCAGGGTCTCGCGTGCGCCGTGACTGCCGCGCACGGGGAGGGAGGCATCGACCTGGGCGGCGCAGGAGAACGAGTGCAGAGCCTTGTAGGCAACGTACATCTGTGTCATCAGGGCCACGGCCTTGGGGTCGGCTTTGGTGTCGGAGGCCGGGGCGACGGCGACCGCACCGGGGGGCGGGGTGAACACAAAGGCCGAGGCTGTCAGGGTGGGGTTCGCGCGGACATGAGTGAACGTCACGGTCGTGGTCGTCTCCGGCTGGCCCCCGTGGCTTTCGGTGACGTCGGTTCGCCGGAGCAGATGGTCGGCCCGTCCGATCTCGAACACGATCCGCCCTCGGTCATCCGGGCCTGTTGCCTCTTCCAGGACGGTGTCAATGGCCACGCCGTCCGCCGTGTCCGGCCTGCCGAGACTGAATCGGGTGCCGCTTTTGGGGTCTGTCATCCCTTTGAGCCAGTCCGCCCCGTGTTCCAGCAATATGGCCTGCATCGGGAACTTGATGTCGGAGCGCAGCATCGCCTCTTCCAGCGCGCTTGACTTTGACGGCGGCGTGGTCTTCAAGTACCGCTGGGGATACTGGCTGTTGGCGGCAAAATAGTGGGTGCCGTCGGAGACGATGTGAATCGTCATCGGCTTGCCGCCGAAGCCGTGCGTCACCGTCAAGTTTACGTGGCCGGGCAGGGCATAGGTCAGGGCCAGCGTGTAGGGCAGCCCCATGTTCGCCGGCCCCTCCGCCGTCTCCGTCGCCGAGTACGACTTCAGCCCCTGGTAGGCCTGGAACATCCGTGTCATCAGCGCGACGGCCCGCGGGTCACTGTGTACGACCGGGGCTGGGGAGGCAGCGGGCAGCGTCTGGGCACGGGCGAGCGGCGCGGCGAGGAGCGACATACCGAGGGCGGCTGCCGGAATGGAGGATGTCAGGCGGGGCATGGGTCGGTTCTCCTGAAGGGCACGGGTGATGAGCGAGGAGCCTTTCGGCCATTATACAAGAACAGGGCCAAAACAGCAAGCGGGCCGGGAACCCTTCGCGGGCGCAGGGCTGTTAGTCAGGGGCGACCTCGCCCGAGAAGGCGATTGAAAGCGGCAGCAAAGAACATGGCAATAAAAATCGGAATAATGGGATGCGGCATGATCGCCGAGTACGGGCACCTGCCCGCCATCCTCGCCACCCAGGGCCTGGAAGCCTGGGCCGTCTACGACCCAGACCCCGCCCGCGCCTACGGCTTGCAGCACAAGTTCGGCATCCCGCACGGCTACGCGGTCAGCGAGATGTTTTTCGAGTCGGGCATCGAGGCGGTTGTCGTGGCCTCGGCCGCCCCCGCACACCGGCAGAACGTCGAGGACGCCGCCCGTCACGGCCTGCCCGTGCTGTGCGAGAAGCCGCTGGCGATGAACGACGCCGACGCCGAGGCGATGATCGGGGCGATGGATTCGGCGGGCAAGACACTGGCGAGCGGCTTCTGCTATCGGTACAGCCCCGTCGCGCAGAACATCAAGCGCCTGGTTCAGGACGGGGCCATCGGCGAGGTCCGGTCTCTGCGGCTGGTCTACATCTGGAACCTGCACGGGCGCGACCGGGTCACGCCCGAGGGCGGCCTGGTCTCGAACCCCTACTGGCAGGGGCGCATGGATGAGGGCGGGCCGATGGTGGACTGCGGCGTCCACCAGATCGATCTGGCGCGCTGGTGGCTCGGGTCGGAAGTCGTAGCGCACCAGGCGGCGGGGGCGTGGGTCGAAGACAACGAGGCCCCCGACCACATGTGGCTGCACTTGGACCACGCGGACGGCGCGCACACGACCGCGGAGATGAGCTTCTCCTACGGCCACACGGCTCTGGACCCGCGGGCGCATTTCTCCTACCACCTGATCGGGACGGAGGGGCTGATCCGCTACGACCGCGACGGGTGGCTCTTCGAGGTGCGGACGCGGCGGGGGACGCACCGGCTGGCCGGCGCGAGCGAGAAGAACTTCGAGGGGATGTATGCCGCCTTCGCCCGCGCCCTCGAAACCGGCGACGCGGGTGACCTGCCGACGGGATGGGACGGCCTGCGCGCGACGCAGATCGCCCGCCGCGCGACCGAAGAGGTCATCGCGCGGCGGCACTGGCAGCGGGGCAAGTAGGCTGGCGAAGAAGCGGCGGCAGCCGGGCCGCTAGCGACGGAACGAGAACGGCGTTGAAAGCGGCTTGAGGTCGCCCAGGTCGTCGCTCTCCTCGCGGACCGGCGCGGTCGCAAAGGTCGGCGGCGGGGAAGCCGCAGACGGATCCGGCGCTTCCGGCATCAGGGTCGGCGTCCCCAGACGCAGGGAGTTCAGCAGGCCGGGGTCCAGGCCCTTCGCGACCGCGCTTTCCGGGGTGATCTTACCCTGGACGATCAGCTCCTGCAAGGCCTGGCCCAGCGTCTGCATCCCGATGTTGGAGCCGGTCTCGATGACGGACGGGAGCTGGAACGTCTTGCCCTCGCGGATCAAGTTTTTTACCGCCGCGGTCGTAGTCATGATCTCCAGGGCCGCGACCCGTCCCCCGCCGATCTTGGGGATCAGCGTCTGCGCGATCACCCCTTGAAGGGACTCCGCAAGCTGCGTCCGAATCTGCGCCTGCTGGTGCGGCGGGAAGACGTCGATGATCCGGTCCACCGTCTGAGCCGCGCTGGACGTGTGCAACGTCCCGAACACCAGGTGCCCCGTTTCCGCCGCCGAGACGGCCAGCGAGATCGTCTCCAGGTCCCGCATTTCCCCCACCAAAATCACGTCCGGGTCTTCGCGCAGGGCCGCCCGCAGAGCCGAGGCAAACGACTCGGTGTGGACTTTGACCTCGCGCTGGTTGACCAGGCACTTCTTGTGCGGGTGGACGAACTCAATGGGGTCTTCCACCGTCAAAATATGGGCGCACCGCTCCGTGTTGATCAGATCGACCATCGCCGCCAGAGTCGTGGACTTCCCCGAGCCGGTCGGCCCCGTCACCAGCACCAGGCCCCGCTCCTCGCGCGCCATCTCGGCCAGCACCGGCGGCAGGCCAAGCTCCGCGAACGACTTGATCTCGGTCGGGATGACGCGGAAGACCGCCCCCTCCCCCCGGCGCCCCACGAAGAAGTTACAGCGGAAGCGGGCAAGGCTCGGGATTTCGATGCTGAAGTCCAGGTCGCGCGCGGCCTCGAAGCGGTTCTGCTGCTCGCCGGTCAGCATCCCCAGCATCATCATCTTCAGCCCGTCCCGCGTTAGCTCGGGGTAGGGGAGCCGCTCCATCTCGCCGTGCAGGCGGATCGTCGGCGGCGCACCGACGGTCAGGTGCAGATCGGAGGCCTTGCGGGCGACAGTCTGACGGAGCAGTTCTTCGATGTCCATAAGAAGCCGTGTCCTCTCAAACGCGAAGGGCGAACGCTTTATTATTGGCTGTTTTATACCACAACGAAAGGGCAAAAGGGCGGCGGAGAATCAACGCGCGGAAGCGGCGTCCTTGAGGATGCTTCCCACCATGCCCAAATAGCGGAACAGACAGGGGAGATACTGCGGAGAGAACGAATGCCCTTGTGCCCGCGCGGCGTCAGCCGCCTCCGCCACGGTGCGGGCCAGGCCCCGCAGACGCTCCAGCTTGTCCAGCGGCTTTTCTGGGACGGACCAGTCTATCGGCAGGAGGGTATCCTGCTGACCCAGCAACGCCGCTACGTCTTCGAGCGCAGGACGTGGATACAGCATCAGCGCCATGTCGGATTGCGGATCGCGCGCGAGACACTTGGCGGTGACGCCGATCATCAGCCATGCGAACCAGAGGCCGCCCTCAACCGGGGACTCGACGATGTTCCTGTCCAGCTTGACTACAGGCAAATGGGGAACGACCATCGGAACATCCTGCCCGTCCCGCTCAATCAAGACCGTGACCTCAGCCGGGAGCGTGAGCGCCGACTGCGGCTGCCAGGACCAGTCTATCCCCAGGTAGCCGTACCTCCCTTCATGCCGGGAAGCGAGAAAGCCGCCCCCCGGCGGGGCGATGTCAGGGGACCGCTTCGCGCCAATCAAGTTGCCGGCAAGCGCCGCGTGTCCGCAGAGCATGGCGTCGGCCTCTAAGCCGGCCAGGTCTGAAACAGCCACCCAAAGGTCCAGGTCGCTCAGGTCATCGGCTTCACCCCGCCCGAAAGAGCCGTGGAACCAGACAGCAGAAACGCGCGGGTCGGCCTGTAGGGAAGCGGTCAAAGAGGCCAGCAGCGCGGCCCGGTCTTCGCGGTGCTCTCGGAGGGCGTCGGCGGTCGTAGCGTCGGTCATCCGCTCGGCAACGACGGCTGTACGTGGCATGGGTTCTTCTTTCGGGAGCAGCGGAGAAGAAGGCTGAGGTTTAGCGTACCACAACGTGTCATAAACCAGAAGAAGCCGCTATGCTCGGTTGAGCATAGCGGCTTCACAATCATCTGGCGGTGACCTATTTTCCCGGACAATTGCTCGTCAAGTATCTTCGGCGCTGGAGAGCTTAACTTCCGTGTTCGGAATGGGAACGGGTGGACCCCTCCGCGATAACCACCAGAATTCTTCAGAACGGCCCTGACCCCCGGAGGGAAAAGGGCACTGTCCTTAGACAACTGCATATTGAAAAGCAACGCGCATTCAGCAATGATTGCTGAGGAGTAATCAAGCCCTCGACCGATTAGTACTGCTCGACTGAACACGTTGCCGTGCTTACATCCGCAGCCTATCAACCCGGTAGTCTTCCGGGGGTCTTACCAGCTTCTGCTGTGGGAAATCTTATCTTGAGGTCTGCTTCGTACTTAGATGCTTTCAGCACTTATCAGAACCAGACGTAGCTACCCAGCGTATGCTCCTGGCGGAACAACTGGTACACCAGAGGTCTGTCCATCCCGGTCCTCTCGTACTAGGGACAGCTCCCCTCAAATTTCCTGCGCCCGCAACGGATAGAGACCGAACTGTCTCACGACGTTCTGAACCCAGCTCGCGTACCGCTTTAATGGGCGAACAGCCCAACCCTTGGGACCTAATCCAGCCCCAGGATGCGACGAGCCGACATCGAGGTGCCAAACCTTGCCGTCGCTGTGAGCGCTTGGGCAAGATAAGCCTGTTATCCCCGGGGTAGCTTTTATCCGATAAGCCTTGACGCGCCCACGCGCAATCAAAGGGTCACTAGAGCCCACTTTCGTGCCTGCTCGACCTGTTTGTCTCACAGTCAATTTCCCTTATGCTCTTGCACTCTACAGCTGATTTCCAACCAGCCTGAGGGAAACTTGGCGCGCCTCCGTTACATTTTGGGAGGCGACCGCCCCAGTCAAACTACCCGCCTGCTACGGTTCCTCTGCCGGATAACGGCGAAGGTTAGTGTTTCAACATAACCAGGGTGGTGTTCCATTGTCGCCTTGCGGCTCCCACCTACGCTCTACAAGCTATGTCAAAACACAATAACAGGGTGTAGTAAAGCTCCACGGGGTCTTTTCGTCCAGTTGCGGGTAACCGGCATCTTCACCGGTACTACAATTTCACCGAGTCTCTCGTTGAGACAGTCGCTAAGTCGTTACACCTTTCGTGCAGGCCGGAACTTACCCGGCTAGGAATTTCGCTACCTTAGGAC
>JAABUJ010000528.1_pt1:0-20000 | contig 74422 bp, 69 predicted proteins | sample 5559131 | NCBI WGS metagenome assembly JAABUJ01 (sample SAMN10711875, study PRJNA513366) | rock metagenome | isolation source: Antarctica rocks | place: Antarctica: Victoria Land, Mt New Zealand nord | collected 2016-01-07 | reverse complement strand
CTCGGATTATTTTTCCGCCCCCGCTGCCTTACCCTTGGCCCGTGCCCGCCGCGCCTGTTCCGCCAGGCTCCCGGCCTGCGGGTCATAGGTAAAGAAGACGGTGTTTCCGTCCGAGCTGTCGGAGACACTCGCCCCTTTCGCGAGATAGGTGTTCACGTCGAAGGCCGGCGCGTCCAGTGAAGCGTCGCGCGCTTCGGCGAGATGATAGTCCGCGCGATAGGTGGGCGTGGCCGACTCGAAGGCAGCCATCCGCATCCGCGTCCCCACCCAGTGGCCCTGCACCAGCCGGAACGCCGTCATCCGCCAGGCCTGCTCCGGCGCAGCGGCAGAGCCGACCGTCAGCGACACCACCTTGAGGCGGCCCTGAGAAAGCATAGCCTCCAGTTCACCTGGTTTGTAAGGCGAATCGCCGCCGCTAATCAAGTTGATGCGTGGCACCAGCCCGGTGAACCGTATGTGCCCGCCGGATGTCACGCCCGCACGGATAGGGGACTGGATCAAATCGACGCCGGGCAGGCCCACACCGGGCAGGGGGCAGAACACCAGCCGGTCCACGTTCTCATCCCGATAAACGGGTGCCTCCGCCACCCGTCGTTCTCGATCTCCGCCGACGATCCGTACAGCCCGTACTCCTTGTCGCCATCCAGCAGGATCGCCGTCTTCATGCCCTCTTTCTGATCCCGCGCCGACCGTGTACTCATAGAGAGCAGCCGCCCGCCCTCAGCGGACAGGGTGAGGGAGAAGTTTTCGGTCGGTCTGGGCTGGGCCAGGTCTTCGGCCTGCTTCTTGAAATAGCCCGCCATCGACTTCGCGATACGCCCTGAGGCGATCTCCCGTTCGACCCCCTGCTCCTGGTCCGCCGCCTCCTTTGCCCGGAAGGCCGGCGGGCGCAGGTCCTGCACCGTCACCCGGTAGACGAGCGTGAATCCACCAACAAGGCGCATTTGCATAAGCTGCCGCACCATCGGCTGTACGTCACCTGCGGCGGAAGCCGCGAGGACAAGCGGCAACAGAAAGGCGGCGGGAAATGACACTCGCATGGCAAGGAAGCTCCTAATCGCCCTTCTCGGCAGAGGCTTCGCTTTTCTCGGCGGCTCCCAGAATCGTCACCGGCTCAGTCATCAGGGCCGCAATCGCCCGCGTGGTCGTTTCGCCGATGATCTGCAAGGCGTCCTTGTCCGGGTCGGGGTTCGCCGCCAGCATCTCCTGCGCCGTCATCGGCTTGCCGACCGTCGCCGTGACGTGCGCCCGGTGCAGCCATTTGGCGTGCTTGGGGTGGACCCGGTCCGTCCCTTCCAAGGCGACAGGGACGATAGGCACCCCGGTCTGCCGCGCGATCAGCGCGAAGCCCTTCTCCGCGGGCAGCAGCGTCCCCGGATCGGCCCGCGTCCCCTCGGGGAAGATGCCCACGACCTGCCCCGCCTTCAGCGCAGCGATGGCCTGCCGGATCGCCCCCCGGTCCGCTGCCCCGCGCTTGACGGGGAACGCGCCAAGGCCCGTGATCCACCGCCCCAGCACGGGCATCTGGAACAGCTCCGCCTTCGCCATCATGTGGAGCTGACGCCGCGTGATCATGGACAGGTACGGCGGGTCCATATAGGCCCGGTGGTTCGGGGCCAGCAGCACCGGCCCTGTCAGGGGGATGTTCTCCGCCCCCCGGACCGTGACCCCGCCCAGCAAAGGCATCATGAAGCGCACCAGCAGCCGTGTCCACGCATACGTGCGTGAGGGCGGCGCATCCGGCCTGAACCCCTTCGGTTCACTCCCCTTCTCGTCTTTCGTCGTCACGCCGCCCCCCGGCAGAGCATCAAGATACGCTCCACCACTTCTTCCGGCCCCAGGCCATCCGTATCGACCGCCACGGCGTCAACCGCCATCGTCAGCGGGGCCACGTCGCGCGACCCATCCCGCGCGTCCCGCTCCCCGATCTCCCGCTCCAGCACCCCCCGCGTCGTTTCGACCCCCCGCCCGGCAAGCTCCAGGCGCCGCCGCTCGGCCCGCGCGCCCAGGGAAGCTGTCAGGAACACTTTGACATCCGCCTCCGGCATCACCACCGTGCCGATGTCCCGCCCCTCCATGACCACGCCGCCGCGCCGCGCCATGTCCTGCTGCAACGTCGTCAGCCGCACCCGGACGCACGGCAACGCCGACAGCGCCGATGTCAGCCCGCTGATCTGCGGCGTCCGTATCAGGGCCGACACCTCGCGCCCGTCCGCCCAGACCCGTCCGCCCGGCTCCAGACGAATCCCGACCCACGCCGCCAGCGCGCACACGCCTTCTGTATCCTCCGGCGCGATCCCTGCCTCCAAAACCGCCCACGTCAGCGCCCGGTACATCGCCCCCGTGTCCACATAGGTCAGCCCCAGCGCGTCGGCTACCCGCCGCGCCGCCGTGCTCTTCCCCGCCCCCGCCGGCCCGTCAATGGCGACCCGCAACGCCCCCACTTTAACTGTCTGTTCCAACACGCTCATGCCGCCATTGTAACCCGCCCCGCCCCGCCTTGTCAACGCGGGTATACTGGGACCGTCACGGGGAAGGGAACACACCATGCGTCAGCCACTTCATCTCGCGGCCGTCGCCTTGACGGCGCTCCTGCTCCCGTCGCCGGCCTCCGCGCAGGCACACAAGGCCACCGGGCAGGACCGGCATCAGAAGCTGACTTCCGGGCGGAAGTCTAAACTGTCCGCAGACCCGAAGCAAATCTATCGGAGCTTCTGGCCCCAAACCATCCCGCTCACCGTCGCTTACAAAGACGGCCACCGAAGCGTCGTCCAAGTCAAGGGACCCGCCTACTGGGACACGCTCTCGGCATCGACGCGGCTGAAGCTGGACACCTTCAACAAGCTGCAAGGCTACTGCCAGACCCACGAGGGGTCGACGAACTACTAGGTTTTCAGCGCCCTCCGCCGCCCGCAGGACGCCTCTCCGTGCGAGGGGTTGAAAACCCCTCGCACTTCCGTCCGGCTGTTCCTATTCCATCACGTTTTTACAGAAAAGCATCCATGAGCGTTTACCCTGACCAGACCGGCAAAGTCACCCTCGCGGCCCTCGCCCAGCGCAAGCGGCGCGGCGAAAAGATTTCCATGCTGACCGCCTACGACTACCCTACCGCTCTGCTCGTAGACGGCGCGGGGCTGGACATCGTCCTCGTCGGCGACTCGCTCGGCATGGAGGAACTAGGCCTGGACACGACCCTGCCCGTGACGATGGACATCATGATCCACCACACCCAGGCCGTCCGGCGCGGGACCCGCCGCGCCCTGCTGGTCGCCGATATGCCGTTTCTGTCCTACCAGGTGAACGCCGACGAGGCCGTGCGGAACGCGGGGCGGCTGTTACAGGAAGCGGGAGCCGAGGCCGTCAAGCTCGAAGGCGGCGCTGCCATCGCCTCGACCATCCGCCGCCTGGTCCAGGCCGGCATCCCCGTCATGGCCCACATCGGCTTCACTCCTCAGAGCGTCCACCAGATCGGCCTGCGGAAACAGGGCAAAGACGAGGCCGGGGCGCGTCAGGTGCGCGACGACGCCCTCGCCGTGCAGGAAGCCGGCGCGTTCGCCGTCGTGCTGGAGCTGATCCCCAACGACCTCGCCGCGCAGATCACCCATTCCCTCGCCATCCCCACCGTCGGCATCGGGGCCGGGCCGGGCTGCGACGGCCAGGTCTTAGTCACTTCCGACCTGCTGGGCCTGCGCCCCGACCGCGCGCCCCTGAAGCACGTCCGCCGCTACGCCCAGGTCGGCGAGGACATCGCCCGCGCCCTGCGCGCCTACAAGGAAGAAGTGGAAAACGGCTCGTTCCCTTGATCGAGGCCCCTGTCCCGGAGGGACAGCCAGCCGCAGGCTACTCAGCCACGGGTTTGAACCCGTGGGCCAGAGGCTCGTTTCGTTACTCTATAATTATGTACCAGCGTAAAGTCAGGTGCATTGACGCCTGGCGCGTGGCCGCACCCCTCCGTCGCCCGGACTCGGGGTATAATCCCCATTAAACCACCCTCCCTAAAGGAAGCTTCACAATGCCGAAACTGATCTTAGTGCGACACGGCGAATCGCAGTGGAACCTCGAAAACCGCTTCACCGGCTGGGTGGACGTGCCCCTGACCCCGCGCGGCGAGGGCGAGGCCCGCATCGCCGGCGAACACCTGCGGGATCTGCCCATCGACAAAGTCTATACCAGCGTCTTGCAGCGCGCCGTCAACACGTCCAAGATCGCCCTGGAAGCCGCCGGCAAGCCGGACAATCTGCCAACCGAGCGCGACCAGGCGCTCAACGAGCGCCACTACGGCGACTTGCAGGGGCTGAACAAGGCCGAAACGGCGGCCCAGTACGGCGACGCCCAGGTGAAGATCTGGCGGCGCTCGTTCGACGTCCCCCCGCCCGGCGAGGCGGGCGAGTCGCTCAAGGACACCGCCGCCCGGACCCTGCCCTACTTCCAGGCCCACATCCTGACCGACATCAAGGCCGGCCTCAACGTCCTCGTCGTGGCCCACGGCAACTCACTGCGCTCCATCGTCATGGACCTGGATAAGCTGACCCGAGAGCAGGTTTTAGAGCTGAACATCCCCACCGGCATCCCCCTGGTCTACGACCTCGACGCCGCCGGGAACGTCCTCAGCAAGAAGTACCTGTTCACCCGCGAGGACTGACAAGGGGGCAAGGAACCGCAAACCTGGCACGGACGTGAGCGAAGCATGATAGCAGTCCACGATCTCCACAGCACCGCCCGCGAATACCTGCGCGCCGCCAAGCTGCTCCGCACCCGGAAAAGCTACGACGCCGCTGTCTACTTGTGCGGCTATGCTGTGGAGATCGCTCTGAAAGCCCGTATCTGCCGGACGCTGAACTGGACGACCGGCTTCCCAGAGACGTCGGCGGAGTTCCGAATTAAAGGCAACCTCAAGACGCATGACTTGGAAACGCTGCTGGATTACACCGGAGTACAAAGCCGCATCCGCTCCCCTGACGCGAGAGGCTTTCTCTGGGACTGGTCGGTCGTGAACAAGTGGAACCCGGAACAAAGGTACAACCCCAGAGGAACGAAGTCGCAGTCGGACGCCGACAGTATGATCGCTTCTACGCAGATATTGTTGAGGATATTGTTATGAACACCCGCAATGACGTCCTAACGATGGCGCAGGCATTCTGCGCCGCTGAGGAGAAGGTTTCAGCGGAACGGGGGGGGTTCTGTCTCTTCGGCCTGTTTGAACGCGAGCGAACACCCGGCAGATGGGACCTAGTCGTCTCAGCCCCGTGGCTAAAGACGGACCGTGACGCAACTCTGGAGATCATTGTTCTTCTGAGAGATCACATGGAAACCCGCGACTGGCAGATGGTTGCCACTGTTCTTCCACTGGAACACACTGCCGCTTATGTCGAGTGGATTACAAGCAACTACACAATGGAACACCAGGTAGAGGAAGTGTTCGGGACTGATTTCAGCAACGTGCATCTAGGCCACGCCATCCTCATCACGTCCAATCTCAGCCCGTCGCCCGCGCGGGTGATGCCGCAGCCCGTCGCCGCTTAGAAACTGAAGCCGTGCAGACTTTCACCGAAATCGCCCCGCTCAGGGCCGCGCTCGCCGACGCCCGGCACACAGGCAAGACCGTCGGACTCGTCCCCACGATGGGCGCGTTCCACGAGGGCCACCTGACGCTGATGCGCCGGGCCAAGGCCGAGAACGATATCGTGGTCGTGACGCTGTTCGTCAACCCCACGCAGTTCAACGACCTGGACGACTTCGACCGCTACCCGCGCGACCCGGCCCGCGACGCGCAGATGGCCGAGGGCGAGGGCGTGGACTTTCTCTTCACGCCCATGCCCGAGGCTATTTACCCCAAGGGTTTCGATACCGTGGTGGTCGTCCGTGCGCTTTCTGAAAGGCTCGAAGGCGCATCCCGGCCCGGCCACTTCGCCGGTGTCGCCACCGTCGTCGCCAAACTGCTCGGCATCACCCAGCCGGACCGCGCCTACTTCGGCGAGAAAGACTGGCAGCAGCTCCAGGTCATCGCCAGCTTTGTCCGCGACTTGGACATGGCCGTCGAAATCATCGGCGTCCCCACCGTGCGCGAGCCGGACGGCCTGGCCCTCTCCTCGCGCAACGTCCGGTTGATGCCCGAGCAACGCGCCGCAGCCCTGGTCATCGCCGCAGCCTTGGACAACGCCCAGGCCATCGCCGACACAGGCGTACAGGACGCCTACCAGCTCGCCGCCTGGATGCGCCAGACCATCGAGGTCCAGCCCCAAGCCCGCGTGGACTACGCCGTGGTCGTGGACCCGGACACGCTCCAGGAGATCGACACCATCGACAACGGCGCGGTCGCCCTCGTCGCCGCCACGTTCGGCAAGGTTCGCTTGATCGACAGCCGCCTCCTCCGCGCCTCCGCCGGCCCTAACATACGCCGATAGGATGCTGGCCCCCAGACACCTTTCCCCGGAAGAAAGCCTGTCCTACCCGTGACCCTTTCCTAACACCGTGCCCCTTCCCTAACAGGGGTTCTTCCCCCTACCTCGCCAGCCCCAGCGCGTACACCAATGTCGCGTCCGCCGTCACTTTGATCTGCTGGTCCGCAATTGGCGTCTGCGGGGCGGGCGCGTCCGCCGCCATCGCCCGCATCGCGAACTGCGGGCGGACCGGCTGGAACGTCGGGACGCTCCCTTCGGTCACGGTCAGCAGCCGCCCCAGATTCACGCCCGCCGCCGAGGCCATCACGCCCGCCTTGCGCCGCGCCGCCGTCACGGCCAGCGCCAGCGCCGCCGCCTCCGCCCCCGCCCGGTCGGAAAGGTCGAACGACACGCCGCCGATCTGCGACGCCCCCGCCGCCGTCACCCGGTCGATCACCGGACCCACTTTCGTCAAATCACGCACCGTCGCCTGGACGCTGTTCTGCACCTCATAGCCCGTCAGGACGGGCGGGCTGGGTTTATAGTCGTACTGCGGCTGAACCGAGTAGGACTGCGTCTCCACATCTTTGTCGGCGACGCCCACCGCCTTCAGCGCGGCCAGGACGCTCTTGGTCTTCGCCGCGTTCTGCCGCCCTGCGTCACCCTGATCCTGCGCCTGTGTCGTGACCGAGATCGTCACATAAGCGATGTCCGGTGCGACCTTGACTTCGCCGTGCCCCTGCGCCGTCAGCCCCTCCGAGGAGACTTCCGTGATTACGGGGCGGACGATGTCCGTCTGCCCCCAGGCCGGTCCCAGTGCCGAAACCGTCAGCGCCAATGCCGCGCCCGCGATAATTCGCCGTGTGTTAATTCGCCGTGTGTTCATGTCCCTCTCCCTTTACCGCCATTACCAATACTGCCACTGCCCCGTGTGTAGAATGTAAATCCCCAGCATCAGGTTCGTCACCCCATGCATCAGCACGCAGGCGAACAGGTTGCGCGTCCATCGCAGCAGCCCGCACTGCGCCAGCGCGAAGATCGCCGCCGCCAGCCACTCCGGGTGCGACAGCGCGAACAGGCCCACGTTTACCAGAAGCGCCAGGGCGGAGAATGTTCCCACCGGCACACGCCGGAAGTCGTCGGGGTCCGTCACGAACCGCAGCAGGAAGCCGCGATACAGCAGCTCTTCCACCAGAGGCACGACGACGACCAGCCCCAGAAAGCGCACCAGGAGAAACAAAACCGTCCCCAGGGGCGTTGCGATCTCCCGACTCGGGTTGAAGCCGATCCGGTTCCCAAACAGCTTGGGGAAATGCGGCGTGTGCATGTCGATCCACGCCCAGCTTATCCCCAGCACGATGCCGATTGCCGTCGCTGCCGCCCAGCCCCCGCCGCCGGGCCGCGCCTCGGGAAACGACCCGCGCAGCGCGAGGAGCAGCCCGCCGACCAGTGCGATCTTGACGGCATAGGCGAGCGGGTAGGCACCCGGCGGCACGTGGCCCTCCAGAGCCGTCAGCAGCAAAAACAGCGCGAACGGGGCCACATAAGCCGCCCACGGCGGCAGAAATCGCAGTGTCATGGCCCCAGTATAGAGGACGGTACCGGGCGGCGTCAAGTGGCCCGGTTCCGCCTTCGGGTACAATAGACCTATGACTGACGCCGCCCGCAGTCCTATCGGCTGCTACGTTCACATCCCGTTCTGTGTCCGCAAGTGCGCCTACTGCGACTTCAACTCGTATTCAGGCTACACAGATGCCCACATCGCCCGCTACGTCCGCGCACTGACTCAGGAGATCCGCCTGCCCCCCCCGCCTCACCCTGTTGACGCCGTCTTCTTCGGCGGCGGCACACCCACCGCCATTCCTGCCGATGACGAGGCCGCCCTGCTGCGCGCCGTTTTGGAGACCCTGCCCGTCACGCCCAGCGCCGAGATCACGACGGAGGCCAACCCCGGCACGATGGATGTCCGCCACCTCGCCGTCTTGCGCGCGGCAGGCTTCAACCGCATCTCCTTCGGCGTCCAGTCCTTCGACTCAGGTCTGCTCCGCACCCTGGACCGCATCCACACCGCCGACGAGGCCCGCTTGGCCGTCCGCGCCGCCCGCGACGCGGGCTTTGACAACGTCTCGCTCGACCTCATGTTCGCCCTCCCGCGTCAGACGCTGGCCCAGTGGAGCGACACGCTGGCCCAGGCCCTCGCACTCGAAACCGACCACCTTTCGCTGTACTCGCTGATCGTCGAGGAGGGGACGGGCTTCTACTCCCTCCAGCAGAAGGGCCGCCTGCCCCTGCCCGACGACGACCTCGCCGCCGACATGTTCAGCCTGGCCCGCGAGACCGCCGAAAGCGCGGGCTACCGCCAGTACGAGATCGCCAACTTCGCCCGTCCAGGCCGCGAGAGCCGCCAGAACATTCATTACTGGCGCAACGATCCTTACTACGGCTTCGGCTGCGGGGCCGTCTCTTACCTCAACAGCGCGCGCCGCATGAACGTCAAATCCCCCACCAAATACGCCGAGGCCGTCGAAACCGGGGGCGATCTAACGCTGTCCACCGAGACCCTGACCGTGGAGGAAACGATGGCCGAAACCATGATGCTCGGCCTGCGCCTGACGCGCGAAGGCGTGGACTGCCGCCGTTTCCAGGCCCGCTTCGGCATCGACCCCCGCACGAAGTTCGCCGCCGAGGTCGAGACGTTCACGCGGCGCGGCTTGCTGGAAACCGTGGGTGACGCCCTCCGCCTGACTCCGCAGGGCGTCTTCCTCGCCAGCGAAGTCATGGTTGCCTTTGTCTAATGGGGATTGCCTCTTTCTCCGGCACCGCTACCTTTCTGGGGCAGGGGGTGAGGAGCTAGGTTCCTCACTCGGGTACAATGGGCACACGAATGCTCTATCCCCTCCATCTGCAACTGCGGAACCGCCGCTGCCTCATTATCGGCGGCGGCCCGGTCGCCGAGCGCAAGGCCGCCGGCCTCGGGCAGGCCGGCGGGGCCGTCGCCGTCGTTTCGCCTCGGTGTACGCCGACGCTGCATGCATCCGCGCAGTCGGGCGAGATCGAATGGCTCCAAGAGTCGTATCAGGACAAGCAGTTGAGCGGAGCATTCCTGGTTTTCGCCTGCACCGATGATCGCGCCGTCAACGCCCAGGTGTTGCGCGATGCCCAGGCGCGCGGCCTGCTGACGCTCGTGGCCGACGACCCCGAGACGGGCGACTTCGTCTCGCCGACCGTCGTGCGCCGCGGCGATCTGCTGCTCACGGCCTCGACCCAGGGGAACAGTCCGACCCTGACGGCGGTTATACGAGAGCGCCTGGAAGCCGAGTTCGGACCCGAATGGGCCGAGCTGACCGCATTGATCGGCGACGCGCGCGGCTTGCTCCAAAACAACCGGGACGAAGCGGCCCGCAAGGCTGCCGTCCGGCGCGTTCTGGATGATGCTCAGGTTCGCCGATTGATCCAAGACGGCAGACAGTTAGAAGCGGGGGCCAGGGTTCGGGAATGTCTCTCCTCGTCCTCGGAATAAATCACCACAGCGCACCCGTGGAAGTGCGCGAAAAGCTGGCCTTTTCGGAGCGCGACCTGCCGCGCGCCCTGGCCGCGTTCGCCGCGCTTCCCTCGGTCCGCGAGGGGGCATTGCTCTCGACGTGCAACCGCACCGAGGCCTACGCCGTCGCCGCCGAGGGGGCCGGCCCCCTGGAAGACGCCTTCGCCGACTTTTTGGCCGGCTGGCACGGATTGGGCCGCCACGAGTTCGACGGCCACTTGTACTGCTACCGCACGGGGGCGGCGGCGGGGCACCTGTTCTCCGTCGCCGCCGGGCTGGACTCGATGATCCTGGGTGAGCCGGACATCCAGCGCCAGGTCAGAACCGCGCTGGAAGCCGCCCAGAAGGCACAAACCGTGGGCACGGTCCTGAACCGGCTCTTCCAAGACGCCCTCGTCACCGGCAAGCGCGCCCGGACCGAGACCGGCATCGCGCGCGGGACTTTTTCTGTCGGGGCCGCCGCCGTGGAGCTTGCCACCCAGATCTTCGGCGAGAGCCTGTCCGGGCACACGGTCCTGGTGCTGGGCGCGGGCAAGATGAGCGAGGTCACGGCCCGGCATTTGCAGGCACGGGGCGCTCCCGCGATTTTGGTCGCCAATCGGACCTACGAGAAGGCCGTCGCCTTGGCCGCCCAGTTCGGTGGGCAGGCGCGGCGCTTCGACGATCTGGCCCAGCTCCTGACCGCCGCCGACATCGTGGTCTGCTCCACCGCCGCGCCGCACCCCATCGTCAGCCGCGCGCTGATACAGGACGTCATGCGCGCCCGCCGGGGCCGCCCGCTGTACCTGGTGGACATCGCCGTCCCGCGCGACGTCGAGGCCAGCGTGGACTCTTTGCAGAACGTCTATCTCTATAACATCGACCACTTGCAGCAGCTCGTGGCCGGCGCGCGCCAGTCCCGGTCGGGCGAGGTCGCCCGCGCCCATGAGATCGTGGACGGCGCGGTCCGCGAGTTTCTGCGCTGGGAGCGGTCGCTCGACGTCGCCCCCCTCGTCGTCGCCGTCCGCCAGAAGCTCGACTCGGCGCGGCAGACCGAGATGGCCCGCCTGCGCGCGCGCCTGCCGCACCTTTCCGACAAAGACTGGCGCGCGGTCGAGGCCGCCATGGCGTCGCTGACCAACAAGATCGCCCACCCCACGACCGTCGCCATCAAGGCCGCCCCCGAGTCGCCCGACGGCGCGGCCAGCCTGGAAGCCATCCGCCGCGCCTTCGGCGTGGAAGAAGACTCTGACCCGACAGAAGCAGACCCTTCCCGCCCTCTCCTTTCTGAAGGAGAGGGCCGCCGTCCCCGGCGGGGTGAGGTTCTCCCGGAGGTCAGCCCGTGACCGAAGCCGCTTTCCTGGTCGCCGCTGCCGTCGCCTACCTGCTCGGGTCGGTCGCCTACGGCGCACACCTGTTGCTGCGCCAGCCGGCCCTGGCGACGACCGGCCGCCTGGCGGCCCTCTTAGGGGCCGCCCTGCACACCGTCGCCATCGGCCTGCACTGCGCCCGGACACATCAGACGCCCTTCACCACGCCCGCCGAGGCCCTGTCCGCGTCAGGCTGGGCCGTCGCGCTGGCGTACCTCGCCCTGGAGCTGGCCCGCCGGCCCCGCCCGACCGCACTGGGAGCCGTCGCCCTGCCTGCCGCGTTTCTGTGCCTCTTCGCCGGGGCGTTTCTGCGCCCCGCGCAGGCCGCCGCCCCGTCCGCGATGCTGCCGCTGCTGAACTCGCGCCTGATCAGCCTGCACATACTAGCCCTGCTGTTTGCCTTCGGACTCTTGGTGCTCGCCTTCGGATGTGCGGCTTTGTACCTGGCCCAGGACCGGACATTGAAGCGCAAGCGGCTGGCCGGCGGGCTGTTCGGGCGGCTGCCGCCCCTCGCCAGCCTCGACCAGATGGGCTTCGCCCTCGTCGCCTTCGCCTTCCCCCTGCTCACCGTGGGCCTGGCCGCGGGCGTCGTCGAAGCCCTGGCCGGCGGCATCGGCGTGTCCTGGGGCGCGGACCCGATGGTGCTGACCTCGCTCGTCACCTGGCTCGTCTACGGCCTGTACCTCCTGCTGCACACGATGGCCCGGTGGCGCGGGCCGCGCGCCAACTACCTGCTCCTCGGCGGCCTGCTCGCCGCCCTGGTGACGTACTTCATTCCGTCCTCAACCCACCGATTCGGCTGACAACCTCGGTTAGAACACACTTATGCTCAAACGCGGACTGTTCAAAGGCATTTTCCAGAAGGTGGACCAGATGGTCACCGGGCGGGGCAAGATCGACGAGGCGCTGTTCGAGGAACTCGAAGAGGCGCTCATCGGCGCGGACCTCAACGTCCACACCACCCTGCGCGCCATGGAGTCGCTGCGCGGCATGGTCCGCGAGAACCGCCTGCACACGGCGAACGACGTCACCAACTACCTCAAACGCTTCCTGTGGGACACACTCATGGCCGAGGGGGGAGGGGACCGGGCGCTGGCCGTCTCCGCCGACGCCCCGACCGTCTATCTCATCGTCGGCGTCAACGGCGTCGGCAAGACCACCAGCATCGCAAAGCTGGCCTATATCTTAAAGCAGGAAAACAAGCGCGTCGTCCTGGCCGCGGCCGACACGTTCCGCGCCGCCGCGACCGAGCAGCTTGCCCTCTGGGGCGAGCGCGTCGGCGTCCCGGTCGTCCAGGGCCGCGCCGGCTCCGACCCCGCCGCCGTGGTCTTCGACGCCCTCCAGGCCGCCAAATCCCAGCGGGCCGACTATCTGATTATCGACACGGCGGGCCGCCTGCACAACAAAGTCAATCTGATGGAGGAGCTGAAGAAGATCGACCGCGTCATCAAGCGTGAGCTGGGCGGGCGGCCCGCCGACGAGACCCTGCTCGTGCTGGATGCCACGACCGGCCAGAACGCCGTCAGCCAGGCCCGCGAGTTCAAGCTTGCCGTGGCGATCTCCGGCCTCATCCTCGCCAAGCTCGACGGGACGGCGCGGGGCGGCATCGTCGTCACCATCAAAGACGAGTTGGGCGTCCCCATCAAGCTCATCGGGACCGGCGAAAAGCCCGGCGACATGGAGCGATTCGACCCCCAGGCCTTCGTCGACGCCCTGTTCGAGTAAAGGCCAGAAGAGACAAGGATGTCGTGCGTGGCAGCGGGTTTGCTTGGCTATCTGATGGACACCGAGACGGTCCTGCCGGAGCCGCAGGATTTAGACGCTATGGCGGGGCACATTGCCCGCATGCACCAGCAGAACGGCGGCGCGACTTTCAACCTCTATTTCGGCGATATGTCCGGCCAAGCGCTGTTTGCCGTCTCTGTTTTTCCTAACGGAACCGTCGTTGAGTCGGGGAGGCTGGTCAGCCCCAGTGTCTTGAGGCAGTACATGAGAGACACGGAACGCCTGCTGCGCGATCCCCGCAACAACGTCGGGACGTGGTATAATCCGGCTGACGACTCAACGTATCTAGACGTATCGACGACACTGCCCGAGCGTGAAACAGCCGTCGCCCTCGCGGTTCGATGCAACCAGATCGCGATCTACGACCTGGCAGGGCGGGAAGAACTGTCCACGTTCGGCACGGGCGAAGATTTGTCAGATCTGCCGCCGGAGGATGAGCGCCTTCCTCCACTCAGCTCGGTTCGCGGGAGCGGATAACATGGAGACATCACGAGTAGTTACGCTGGTCAAGGTCATCGCGATGGCGAAGGGAGAGGCCCCGTCCATTACCGTCCGCAAGCGCACCATCGGCATGGGTGATGTGACGAGGCATTTCACGCTGGTCTTTCCCGTGCCTGACTTGGGCCTGTTTCAACGGCTTCTGGCACAGGTCTATGTGGGTGACGAGATCGAGGCCACAGTCGTAAACGAGTGGCACGAGACGGGGCGCGTTACCTTTCTGGAAGATTTTCGCAAGCTGACGGAAACCGGTAGCGCACATCCCGCCAAAGAGCTTGCCTCCCAAGCCGCCTGAACTTCATCGGAGATGGCTGTCATGCGCCGCCTACGCGCCGGGTTCACCTTCTGGCAGATCGCCGCCGTTCTCGCTGTCTTTCTTGCGGTCGTCGCCGTCCTATTCCCCGTGTTCCAGAAGGCAAGGCACGCCGACCGTCAGGGGAGATGCCCATCTAACCTGAAGCAGCTTGGCCTTGCCTATGCCCAGTATCTACAAGACAACGATGGAGAATATCCGCCTAGTGTGAGCGCGGCTGGCAGCGGCTGGGCCGGGAAGATATATTCGTACATCAAAGCTACTGACGTTTACAAATGCCCCAATGATACCGCCGAAGGTCAGCACATCTCCTACGCGCAGAACCTGGCATTGACCGGCCAGCCCCTCACCATCCTTACCAGCCCTGTCCACACAGCCGCGTTATATGAATTTACGACCCTGAACTGCGACCCGTCTACCCCGGAGACCGTCAGCGCGACAGGTTTGGCCGCGCCGCAGGACAGCACACGCTATGACCCACAAACGCTTGCGCTCAACTTCCTCGCCGCCGACGGCCACGTCAAGTTTCTGAAGCCCGCCCAGGTCTCGTCCGGGCCGGGGGCACTGCCCACGCGCAGGATCACGCGCAACAGGCCTGCACTCCTGACGTTCGCCATCAGGTAGGGACGCTGCTTGCCGCGCCCTCTTGATCCCATCACCGCGCCTTCTTGGCCTCGTCGCCAAAGAGGGCAGAGGCAAGCCCTGCCCCTACACCAGTTCCTCCAGCCGGTCCACCAGGCGGGATAGAACGCCAAACGCCCGCTCGATAGGGGCAGGCGAGGCCATGTCGATGCCGGCCACCTTCAGCGCGTCCAGCGGGTACAGCGAGCCGCCCGTCTTCAGGAAGCTCAGGTAGCGCTCCGCGGCGGGCGCTCCTTCGGTCCGCACGTCCTCGGCCAGGGCGTTCGCGGCGGCGATACCTGTGGCGTACTGGTACACGTAAAACGGCGAGTAGAAGTGGCCGAAGTGCGCCCAGGTGATGCCCAGCCGCGCCTCGTCCGCCTCGTCGGTCTCGACCACCCCCCCGTAGCCCTCGCGGAACAAGCCCGCCAGTGTCGCCCCCAGGCCGTCCGCCGTCAGCGCCTCGCCGCGCTCGATACGCCCGTGGCAGTCCAGCTCGAACCGCGCCAGCGTCGGCATGACGAACAGGTAGCGGTGGAAGTTCGAGATGGCCTCCTCGATGATCGCCAGGGTCCAGGCCGCGTCCGTGCTCTCGTCCAGCAGATGCCCCCGGACCAGGGCCTGGTTGAAGTTCGACGCGACCTCGGCCACGAACAGCGAATAGTCGGCGTAGACCGGCGGCTGAGTCTGCCAGGCCAGAAGCGAATGCATCGAGTGGCCCAACTCGTGCGCCAGCGTGCTGACCGAGAACAGATCGTCGCGGAAGTTCATCATGATGAACGGGCGCGTCCCCGGTACCCCCGTCGAAAACGCCCCGCTGCCCTTGCCCCGGCTCGGCGTTCGGTCCACCCAGCGCTGATCGGTCAATCCCGCGCGCATGGCGGCGACGTAGGGTTCGCCCAGCGGGGCCATGCCCCGGCAGATCAAATCGGTAGCTTCGCCAAAGAGAATGGGCTTCTCCGAGCGCGGCAGGGGCGCGGGCACGGCGTAGGCGGGCACGTCCGCGCAGTGCAATTTTTCGACGCCCAGTCCCCGGCGCAGCAGCCCCCAGTACCGGTGCCAGATCGGCAAGTGGGCCTGGAACGTGGACAGCAGCGTGTGGAAGACTTCGTCGGGGATCGCGTTCGGCGCGAGCGAGGCGGTCAGGGCGGACGGGTAGGAGCGGGCGCGCGCCTCCCAGACGGTCTGTTTGACCCACCCGCTCAGGCACGAGGCCAGCGTGTTCTTGACGCCCAGATACCCGTCGGCGTAGGACTCCCACGCCCGCCGCCGCAGCCCGCCGTCGGACGCGCGGACTAAATCGCTGATCGTCCCCTGCGCCACCTCGCGCGACCCGCCCGCCGCGTCTGAAACCGGCGCGAACTTCAAATCAGCCGCCCCCAGCACCTGTGCCGCCGTCGCCAGCGCCCCCAGCGGCTCGGACACCTGGGCCAGCAGGGCCTCGACCTCCTCCGACCGCACATGCGCCCGCCGCCGGACCAGCCGGTCGAAGAAATGCCCGTACACGGCTAGCCCCGGCTCATCGCGCGCCCACCCGGCCAATGTCTCGGGCGACAGGGCCAGCATCTCCGGCTCGAAGAACGCCGATGCCGCCTTCCAGCGCGCGTACAGCCCCCGCGCCCGGCTTTCGAGCGCCCCCGCCGCCTGGTCGCCCGTGTCCGCCGCCGCCTGCATCGAGGCGTACAAGTAGACTTTGCCGACCGCAAGCTCCAGCGCATCGCGCCGCATCAGCGCGGCAGACAGCGTGGCCGCCGACTCGCCCAGCTTGCCCGCGTGGTCAGTGATGCCCGCCATCTCGCCGTCCAGGCGGGCGTATTCGGCCTCCCACGCCTCCACGTTGGGGAAGACGCTTTCGACGCTCCACTTCTGGTCGTCCGGCACGTCTTGGCGGCGGGGCAGAGTCTTAGGCGATGTCTCAGGCATGGTGCGTCTTTCTAGCGGATGTGGCACGGGGGGAACCGGGGCAGTGGAATGTCGCGGCATGAGCGCGGCATAACATCATCATTTTGATGTCAGTGTGAGCTTGATGTCAGTGTGAGCACAGTCACGGAGAGGGCGGGGCAGGCGAGGTCGCGGACGGTGTTCTTGGTCAGCGGCAGAGTCCCCGCCGGCCCCCAGTGCGGATCCGGGTCGTCCGCCCCGGTCCCGGTCAGGCGATAAACGGAGGCCCGCCGGTAGACCGAATTCGACCGCAGGACCACGCGCACGTCGTCCACGTCGGCGTGGCCCCGGTTCAGTATCCAGACCGTCATCGACTCGCCGCCGGGGGAGCGGCTCGCATAGGCCGAAACCGCGTCCGTGCCACCGCCCACGGCGACCAGGTCTTTCCTGACGAACCGGCCCCAGAGGGCCACTGCCCGGCCCGTCGGCAGAATCTCGTTGGCCGGGCCGAGCGCGTACCACTGACTGCCTTTGGCTTCGGCGTCATTCATCCAGCGCGACGTCCAAACCATCGCCGCCCGGACGCGCGGACGTGCCATGACCCGCCCCAGGGTGTCGAAGCTCACCAGCGTGTGCCCCAGCGTGTTCGTGCCGGCCCAGCCGCCTGGGGAGTAGTCTTTGGAGTTGGTTTCGGCGACGACCACGCCCAGCCGGGCGCGGTCGGTGGGCGGGGCATACCTGTCAATGGCATTCAGGGCCGTCTCGACATCGCCGATGGTGTCTTCCGCGGGGTGCGTGACGAAATGGTCGTAGCCCTTCCAGTCCCAGCAGTTGTAAAGGCTCAGGGTCAGGAAGTCCAGCGACGGGGCCGCCGTGGGCAAAAACTTCGACCACCAGCCGTCGCCGTTGCCGCTCGCCCCGATCTGGATGCTCGGGTCCACGGCCCTCATCGCGCGCGCAAAGTCGCCCACGATCCGGGCCATCTCGGCGGGCGTCGCCTTGCCGTTGTTCCAGTTCTCGTTGCCCACCTCCCAGTAGCGGACGCCGTACTTCTTCGTGACATTGGCGTAGCGCACCCAGGCCGCCGCGCTCTCGACCCACTGCGCCTCGGTGCGCCCCGTCTTCTTCTCCGCCTCGTACCCGGCGACGAGGTACGGCTCGGCCCCGACCGCGCGGCAGTGGGCCATGTATTCGTCGAAGTCCATCCGCCGGCCGGCCACCCCGCCGTACCAGCCCAGCGAGACCGCGTGCGGGCGGGCATAAGGCGGCTGTGCCCACGAATAGTAGTCGGACTTCTCGCCGCCGGGGTAGCGCAGCCAGCGCGCGCCCATGTCCCGCAGGGCGGCATCCAGCGGACGCGCTTGCGGGCGGTTGGCGTCCGAGTCGCGGATGTAGTTGAGGTTGAGGCCGACGAACCGGTTCGCGCCGCGCCGCAGGACATGGCCCGCGTCTACTGTGAGCACGACGGGCGGGGCGGCCAAGGCCGCCGGGCACGGAAACAGCAGGCACAGAAAGCAGACGAAGGAAGGGAAAAGAGCGTTTCTCATGGCGTTGCCTGGAGCGCGTACAGAACGCCGTTCGTCGCCGTGCAGATGACCCAGTCACCATACAGCGCCAGGCCTGCCGACGCCAGCCGCGTGCCGGGCGACGTCTCATAAGCCCGCAGCACGGCGTAGTCGGCATCCAGCGAGTACACGTTGCCGTCGTCCGCACCCACGAAGACCGTCTGCCCGCTGCACACCGGCGCGCACCGCAGCGGCGACCCGCTGGCCCGGCGCGAGCGGATCAGGCTGCCCGAGCGGGCCGCGACGATGTGCATGAACCCGTCTTCACACGCCGCGAACAGCAGCGCGCCGTCCGGCGAGAGGGCGGGCGACGCCGAAACGCTCCGCGCGGACACGCTGGTACGCCAGAGCACTGTCCCCGTTCGCGCCTCGAAGCCGAACACCGTCCCCGCCATCGTCGCCGCGTAAACCGCCCCGTCCCGCACCAGAAGCGCGGCGTTGAACGGCCCGTCCGTCTCCGCCGCCCAGACCGGCGCACCCGTTTCCAGATCGAACGCCGACACGCGCCCATCGTCCCCTGCCGTGAAGGCCAGGCCACCCGCCACGGACGGGGCCGTGTCCAGCCGCCCCTCTGTGGGCAGTGTCCGCAGCAGCCGGCCCGTCTCGCGGTCCAGCACGGCTAGAGACTCGCCCGCAGGCACCAGCAGCAGGCCCTCCCAAACGGTGACGCCGCCATAAACGGCCCCGTCCACGCGCCCTTCCCACGCCCGTGTGCCGCGGATCGCATCCAGCGCGACCACCGCCCCGCCCAGTGTCGCCGCGTACAGCATCCCGTCTTCAGACAGCGCCATCGCCCCCCGGTCCGGGTACAGCCCGCGCGCATCCGGCAGGTCGAACTCCCACAGCGCCGCCCCCGTTTGGAGATCGAAAGCCAGGACCGATGCCCGCCCGCCCGCCGCGTCGATGGCCGAAGCCGCGACCAGACCGAACGCGGCCAGCGGCGCGCTCCACTCCAGGGCCTCCGACGCCCGCGCGGGCGCGAACGAGGGGAAGCTCCAGCGCCGCGCCAGCCGCGTTCCCAGCGCCCGGTCCGGGGTCAGGCCGCGCGATTCGTCGCCGCCGGGCGTCATGCGCCAATCAAGCTCGGGCCGCAGGACGTGGGCCGCACTCAGCCGGCACGCGCGCGCGAGCCACGTGTTCGGCGTCCCGCAGGCCGGGCACAGCCGGATTCGCTCCCCGCACTGACGGCATTCGCGCCCCCCATCCGGCAGATCGGCGGCGCAGCGCGGGCAGTTCGCGAGCGGCGGCAGGACCGCGATTGCGAGTTCAAGGTCGGCGGGCAGTGCGCCCGCGTCCGAAGCCCGCATCGCTAGGAACTGCCCGAACAGCGAGACCGACGCCAATGCCAGCGCCCCGTGCCCCGCCCGTTCGGGCCGCAGCTCCGCCACGACGGCCTGCGACTCCAAGGGGGCCAGTGCGAACTCCGCGGGGTACACCGTCAGCCACGGAACCAAGGTCTTCAGCCCGACGTGCAGCACGGCCCGCGATTCGTCGTTCCGCACCGTCACCGTCCGCCGCGCCACACGGTCCGCGCCCAGCGCGTGCTCACGCGAGAAGTCAAACTCGGTCGTGTCTAAAACGGGCATGTTGTTTTGGTAGTGGCCTAGATTAGACAGTTTTTGTTATGCTGGTGCAGAAACAGCAGTAAGCACACCTCGTGCATCTGGTCTGTCTTCGAAAACGAGAGTGTCCTGCGGACAAAGCGGCCTAACCGTTGGCGCAGAATGTTGTTGAACCGCTCGACCATCAAAGCTTTCCCCGAGGCAAAAGGCCTGAATTAGAGAGTATCGAAACAACTAGTGGTGAGGACACTGTATCCGGCGAGGGTTGAGCGTACTTAGATGCCACAGCGACGAAAACATTATGAAGGTCGGGGGCGTGAACATTTAATACCAGACCTGCATCTGTCATGTAGCATCCCAGCACGAGGTAGTCATAATCGCGCTCATTACTGCTAACATTGATCCTACTAGAACTCATCTCATAAACGGTTTGTTATAGCTCCAGAACTATTCTGGAGCCAGCACTTTGTTCACGCACCTGACCGATGACCAGTGGCAGAAGATT
>JAABUJ010000527.1_pt1 | contig 74516 bp, 76 predicted proteins | sample 5559131 | NCBI WGS metagenome assembly JAABUJ01 (sample SAMN10711875, study PRJNA513366) | rock metagenome | isolation source: Antarctica rocks | place: Antarctica: Victoria Land, Mt New Zealand nord | collected 2016-01-07 | reverse complement strand
GGATCTGCTGCCGGGCGTTGAACATCATGACCCACCTGGGGATGCCGGTGAGCGTCAAGCTCGCGTGAGGCCCTCATCAAAAGGGGACAATGCGTCCCCCGCGACTTCGTGCAACAACGCCTGTCGAGCAGGGTCTTATTCATCGAGGCCCCGCCGCCACGACGGATCTTCCCGGGCCCGGAATGCCTCCTCGACGATCCGGTCGAGTACCTCGGCGTCTCCCCGCATCGCCCCGAATACCGGGTCCGAGCGGGAGTCGGCGGCCCCGGTCCGCTGCGTCTGCTTCAGCTTCAGAACCGCGTCCCGGATCACGTCGCCCTCCGTGGGATAGTGCCCTGCGCGGACCTGATCCCGGACGAACTGCTCCAGATCAACCGGCAAATCAATACTCATGTCGTCATCTTTCTGATTCATCCCGAGGAGATCCCGGCGGACCCGCCACCCTCGGCCGCTTGAGGTGGACCAGGAGGGTGGCCACGTCGGCCGGGTTGATCCCGCTGATCCGGCCGGCCTGGCCGAGGGATCGGGGGCGGACCCGGGCGAACTTCTCGCGGGCCTCGGCGCGGAGCTGGGCGATGGATTGGTAGTCGAGGTCGGGGGGAAGGGGCTTGTCTTCAAGTCTCCGGAACCGCTCGACCTGCTGGGTCTGGCGGTCGATGTAGCCGCCGTACTTGGCCCCGATCGTCACCTGCTCGACGGCCGAGGCGTCGTCGGAGAGCCCGAGGAGGGCGGGGTGGAGGGCGAGCAGGTCGTCCCAGGTCGTCGGGGGCCGGCGGAGGACCTGCTCCAGGGTGTCGCCTCCGACCCGGGTGGATTTCAGGACGGCTCCCAGCTCGTCGATCCGGCCGCGGCGGGCCTTGAAGCGGGCCCATCGGGCGTCGTCGACCAGGCCGATTGACCGGCCGAGGTCGGTGAGGCGGAGGTCGGCGTTGTCGGACCGGAGGAGGAGGCGGTACTCGGCCCGACTGGTGAACATCCGGTAGGGCTCGTCGACGCCCCGGGTCACGAGGTCGTCGACGAGGACCCCGATGTAGCCCCGGGATCGGTCGATGACCATTGGTGGCTCACCCCGAACCAGGAGGGCGGCGTTGACCCCGGCGACGAGGCCCTGGGCGGCGGCCTCCTCGTAGCCGGTGGTCCCGTTGATCTGGCCGGCGAAGAAGAGGCCGGGGACGGCCTTGGTCTCCAGGGTGGCGTGGAGCTGGGTCGGCGGGGCGAAGTCGTACTCGACGGCGTAGCCGTACCGCATGATCTCGGCGTGTTCGAGGCCGGGGATCAGCGGGATGATGGCGTCCTGGACGTCGCGCGGGAGGCTGGTGGAGATCCCGTTGCAGTAGTATTCCAGGGTGTTCCGGCCCTCGGGCTCCAGGAAGATTTGATGCGAGGGGCGGTCGGCGAACCGGACGACCTTGTCCTCGATCGACGGGCAGTACCTCGGGCCGGTGCTGGCGATCTGGCCGGAATACATCGGGGCCCGGTGGAGGTTGGCCCGGATCCGGTCGTGGACCTCGGGCGTGGTCGCGGTGATGTGGCAGTCGAGCTGAGGTTGCTCGATCCGGTCGGTCAGGAACGAGAACGGGACGGGCTCGGAGTCGCCGGGCTGGGCTTGGCAGCGGGCGAAGTCAATGGTTCGGCCGTTGAGCCTGGGGGGCGTCCCGGTCTTGAACCGGCGGAGCTCGAAGCCGAGCGAGCGGAGGCTCCCGGAGAGCCCTTCGGCCGAGGCGTCGCCGGCCCGGCCGCCGGCGGTCTTGACCTCGCCGGTGTGCATCAAAGCTTGCAAGAACGTCCCGGTGGTGAGGACCACGGCCCGGGCGTGGTAGACAGCCCCGCCCCGGCAGCGGACCCCGGCGATCCGGCCGCCCTCGACGGCCAGGGATTCGATGATCTCCTGGCGGAGCGTCAGATTGGGCTGGCGCTCGGCGGTCAGCTTGGCGAGGGCCTGGTACGCCTTCTTGTCGGCCTGGGCCCGGGGGCTGTGCATGGCCGGCCCCTTGCCCCGGTTCAGGAGCCGGAACTGGATGGCGGTGGCGTCGGCGAGGACACCCATCGCGCCGCCGAGGGCGTCGACCTCGCGGACGATCTGCCCTTTGGCGACGCCGCCGATGGCGGGGTTGCAGCTCATCTGGCCGACGGCGTCGACGTTGATCGTCAGCAGAGCCGTCCGGAGGCCCATCCGGGCCGGGGCCAGCGCCGCCTCCAGGCCGGCGTGCCCGGCTCCGACGACGAGGACGTCGAACCGATACGGGTCGTGCTGGGGGGCGGGCATGGGGGGTTGACCGGGCCGGCGGTCCGGCCTCGATGGCCTGGGGATGGGTTCGGTCCGCGACCTCCATCTTACCGGATCGGGCCGCCCCTGAGGAAGCCGGGACGGGCGGTTCAGGCCAGCGCGTTTGTCGCCGGTCGGGCCGGTCGGAGCCGGCCGAAGAGGTTCCGGGTGGTCTGCTTGACCATGTCCTCGAAGTACCAGTAGCGGCCCACGGCGCCGGGCTTGCCGTGGGTCGGTTCGTAAGATGGCGCCTCCAACCGGGTGACCTCGCGACGGCGGATCGACTTGAGGATGTGGTGGATCCGCCAGTCGGGTCCCCGGCTCGCCTCGAAGGCGGCGAGGTCCCGGGCGAACTCCGGCGGGAACGGCCCGACCGGTCGGATCGCGCCGGAGGTCCGGCCGAGCTGGTCGCGCGTCCCCGGGTTGCCGAAGAGGTTGTGATGCGGCCTCGACCAGAACCGCTCCTTGCCGTCGAAATAGGGCAGGTCGGCCACCCGGCAGAGCCTCACCAGGTGCGCCGCGGGGGCCCGGACGAAGTCGTCGTAGCGGACCGAGGCGAAGGGGAGCCCGAGGTTGACGAAGCGGTCGTGATAGCGGACGAACCGGCGGCGGGCCTCGGGGATCGGGGTTCCCCGCTTCCAGTGCGAATAGGCGTGGGTGCCCGGGTCCTTCCAGATCAGGAGGTTGACCACCCGGACGCCGGCGGCGGCGGCCCACCGATTGGCGTCGACCACCCAGGACAGCCGCTTGGTCGAGTCGACGAGGTGGCGGACGCCCCAACGGTCGAACGCCTCGCGGTGGAACCGGGCCTCGGGGATCCCCGCGATCGGCCCCCAGCGCGGGCAGGGGTCGGACCCGCAGGGGCAGCTCAGGGCGACCCGGTCGTGCCGCCTGGGCCGATACCAGGCCCCGACCTCGCCGCAGGAGGCGGCGTCGTCGGCGTTGCCGAGCATCAGGTCGAGCATCGTGGTCCCCGAGAAGCTCGCCCCGCAGACATTGATCAGAGTCCTCATGAGGGCCGCAACCTTCCTTGGTTGAGGGTCGGCGGGTCGGCCGCGGGCCACGGCCGACGGAGGTTCCCGCCCCGGGATTGCCCGACGCCATCCCTGGCGTCTCGTCGGTCGGATCGGGATCGACCTGGATGCCTCAAAAATACGGGTCGAGGCCGACGGACCTTACATGCGGGCGGGAAAGTCCGATCCCGGATCCGGGCGGCTGGCCGAGTCGCCTCGACAACTCCGGGCCGATCGCTATGATCGCCGGGCGGTCGGCCGGGGACCTCGGAGTCCTCGCGACCGGGACTCGGGGACGAGGGAGCAGGGACTTCGCCGATGGATCGACCCGCCGAAGGATCGGCCCGGACCGGGATGGGCCGTCGCTGGAGCCGCCCGTCGCGGGCCTATGGCCCGGCCGTCTCCGGGGAATTCCACGCCTCGGGCCGATCGGGCCGGGCCCGGACGCTGGCCCGGACCACCCTGGCCCTGATCGGGCTCGGGGTGGCCTGGCGGGTCGCCCGGTACGCGGCCTGCCCGCCGCTCTGGGGGGACGAGGCGTTCCTGGTCGTGAGCCTGCTGACCCGCGACTTCGCCGGGCTCCTCGGGCCGCTCGAGTACTACCAGATCGCCCCGGTCGGCTTCCTCTGGGCCGAGCTGGCGGTGGTCCGGCGGCTGGGGGCGTCGGAGTGGGCCCTCCGGCTGATCCCGTTCCTGTCGGGGATCGCCTCGCTCCTGCTGTTCGACCGGCTGGCCCGGCGGCTGGTCGACCGCCGCTCGGCGCTGGTGGCGGTCGGGATCTTCGCGGCGTCGTTCTACCCGGTCCGGCACGCGACCGAGGTCAAGCCGTACGCGACGGACCTCCTGCTCTCGATGGCGGCGACCGGGTTGGCCTGGTCGATCTGGCTCGATCGCGAGTCGGCCCGCCGGTGGCTGGCGTTGGGGGCCCTGGTCGCGGCGGGGGTATGGTTCTCGTACCCGATGGTCCTGGTCGCGTCGGGCCTGGGGATAGCCCTGGGCGTCCGGGTCGCCTCGGGCCCGAGCCGGCGGGGGATCGCCCTGTACGCGGCCTTCGGGCTGGCGACCTCGGCGAGCTGGCTGGCCTCCTATCACTGGGCGGCCCGGCCGCAGGCGCGGTTCACGCCGCTCTACGCCGAGCTGGAGACCTGGCGGAATGCCTTCCCGCCGCTGGCCGAGCCCTGGCGGCTCCCGTACTGGCTGCTCGACGTCCATACCGGGAACATGCTGGCCTACCCCAACGGCGGGAACAACTTCGCCAGCTCCGGGACGGCCGCGCTGGTCCTGGCGGGCTGCCTGGCCCTCCGGAAGAACCGGCCCGCCTTGCTGGCCCTGCTCCTGGCCCCGCTGGTCCCGACCTTCCTGGCCTCGGCCCTCCACCGCTACCCCTACGGGACCAGCGCCCGGGTCTCGCTGTACATGGCCCCGGCCTTCTGCCTGCTGGCGGGCGTGGGGGCGGTCGCGCTGATCCGGCGGCTGAGGGGGGGGCGTCGGCCCCGGTTCTACCGGCTGGCGGTGGCGTCGCTGGTGGCGATGATGGCCCTGGCCTCGGTGGTCAACGTCGCCTGGCCGTACAAGAACTTCGAGGACCGCGAGAACCGCCGGGCCGTGGTCGAGCTGGCCGCCCTGACGCGTCCGGGCGACTGCTGGGTCGGCTTCGACGGGCTGGCGGAGCTGCCACCTTCGAAGAAGCTGATGCTGGAGCACTGGCTCCAGCAGATGGCGGAGGTCCGGTACAACGTCCTGGCCAGGGCCCCCGTCCCGGTCCGATGGATGCCCCCGGCGGGAGAGTCCCTGGAACCGCCCGAGGGCCGGACCTGGTTGATCGTCCACCGGAGCGGCTGTCCGGGGTTCGACGAGGGGCGGCTTTCCCGGCTGAAGATGGACCTGGGCCTTCGCCTGGGGATCCCCCGCGTTCACGCCTGGCCGCTCACGCTGGGCGAGTCGATCGAGGCGTTCGAGTTCCCGCCCCCCGGGGGTCGTTGATGGTCCCGGCGACGGCTCCGACCCGGGCCACCAGGCCGAGGCCGATCATCCCGGATCCCCCTTGGCGCGGGCCGATCGAGGTCGGCCCCGGGTCCCAGGCCGAGCGGTGGTCGGCCTCGGCCGTGGCGTCGGCAACCTGGGCTTTCGTCGGGCTCGGGGTGTTCCTCCGGCTGACCCGCTTCCTCCTGGGGCATCCGCTCTGGGGCGACGAGAGCGCGCTGGCGGCGAATTACCTGGATCGGGGCTACCTCGGGCTCCTCGGGCCGCTCGACTTCCAGCAGGTCGCGCCGGTCCTTTTCCTCTGGGTCGAGTTGACGGCGGTGAAGGCCCTGGGATTCTCGGAGTGGTCGCTCCGGGCGTTTCCGACGGCCTGCGCGGTGGCCGGGATGTTCCTGTTCCGGCACGCGGCGGCCCGGCTGATCCGGGGCTTCCCGCTGGTCCTCGCGGTGGCGATCCTGGCCGTCTCGACCGACCCGATCCGGCACGGCGGGGAGGCGAAGCCGTACGGCTCGGACTTCCTGGTGAGCCTGGGGCTGGTGGCGATGGCGATCGAGTGGTGGCGGGACCCCCGGCGTTCCCGGTGGCTCTGGGCGCTGGCGGCGGCGATCCCAGCGGCAATGGGCCTGTCGTACCCCTCGGCGTTCGTGGGCGGGGGGATCGCGCTGGCGATGGCCCCGGAGGTCGTCCGGGCCCGACGATCGGATGTGGCCGGGGCTTACGCGGCGTTCCTGGTCTCGATGGTCGCCTCGTTCGGGGCGGTCCTGGCGGCCTCGGCCGGGGCGCAGGGGGCGCACGTCGGCGACTTCATGGCCAACTACTGGGCCCCGTTCTTCCCGCCGATCGGCGAGCCGGCCCGGCTCGCCCTCTGGCTGGTCCGGGCCCATTCGGGCTACCTGTTCGCCTACCCGGTCGGCGGGTCGTGGGGGGCGAGCGGCCTGACGATCGCGGCGGTGGTCGCGGGCGTCCTGGCCTTCCGGCAGCGGGGCGGGGGGGCGATCGTCGGGCTCCTGATCGCCCCGCTCGGCCTGGCCCTGGCGGCGGCGGCGGCCCATCGCTACCCATACGGCGACAACGCTCGGATCATGCAGTTCGCCGGACCGATGACGTGCCTGACGGCCGGGCTCGGGGGCGGCGTGCTCCTGGGGCGGCTCCGCCGGCCGGGCTCGTACCGGCGGGCGACGGTCGCCGTCGCGGCCGGGCTCGGGATCCTTGGGCTCGGCGAGTTCGGGGCCGACGTGCTCATGCCGGCCAAGACCCCCCACGACCTCCGGGCCCGCGAGTTTGCCCGGTGGTTCTGGTCCGAGGCCGGTCGAGACGCCGAGCTGGCCTGCGCCCACGTCGACCTCGGCCTCGACTTCCAGGGGACCCCCAGCCACTACGGCCGGCTCTCCGACTACCTCTGCGCCCGGGCGATCTACCGCGATCGGCGGGGGCTCGACTGGTCCAGGCTCACCGGCTCGCACCCCCTCCGGTGCGTCCTCAACGACGGCGTCCCGGCCGACTCTCCCCTCTTCGAGCGCTGGATGGCCGGGATGAACCGCCACTATCGGCTGGTCCGGACCGAGACGTTCCGGGCCAACGCGGGGGTCGCGCCCAGCGGCGTCACGTTCGAGGACCACCTGGCCGTCCTGGAGTTCGTCCCCCGGGGTCGGCCGGTCGGCCCCGCCCGGATCGCCCGGGGAGCCATCGCGGCCGAGTAGCCCCGTCTGCTATTCTGGGACGATCCCCGCCGGAGCGAGATCCCCGAAGCCCGAGGCGCCCCCATGCCCGCGACCACCCCGCTTCCCTCGCCGCTCCTGGCCGACCTGTCGAGCGTCGTCGGCCCCGAGGATCTCCTCGGGCATCGCGACGAGCTCCTGGTCTACGAGTGCGACGGCTTCGTGATCGAGAAGAACGCGCCCGACGTGGTCGTCTTCCCGACCTCGACCGAGGAGGTGGTCGGGGTGGTCCGGGCCTGCCGGAAGCACGGCGTCCCGTTCGTCCCCCGGGGGGCGGGGACCAGCCTGGCCGGCGGGACCCTGGCCGTCGGCGGCGGGGTGATGATCGCGCTGACCCGGATGAAGCGGATCCTGGAGGTCAACACCCGCGACCGCTACGCCATCGTCGAGCCCGGCGTGGTCAACGTCTGGCTGACCCGAGAGCTGACCGGCAAGGGGTTCCACTACGCCCCCGACCCGTCGAGCCAGGGGGCCTGCACCATCGGCGGGAACGTGGCCACCAACTCCGGCGGGCCGCACACCCTCAAGTACGGGGTGACGGTCAACCACGTCCGGGGCCTGGAGATCGTCCTGCCCGATGGCACCGTGGTCGAGACCGGCGGCCCCGAGGAAGACCACCCCGGCTACGACCTGACCGGCCTGGTCGTCGGCCACGAAGGGACCTTCGGCGTCGTGACCAAGGTGATCGTCGGCCTGACCCGCGACCCCGAGGCGGGCCGGACCTTCCTCGGCGTCTTCGAGACCGTCGAGCAGGCCACCGAGGCCGTCAGCGGGATCATCGCCGAGGGGATCGTCCCGGCGGCCCTGGAGATGCTGGACAACCCGATGATCCGGGCGGTCGAGGCCGCCTTCAGCTTCGGCTTCCCCATCGAGGCCGGCGCCGTCCTCCTGATCGAGACCGACGGCGTGGAGGCCGGGCTGGAGCGCGAGGCCGAGGCCATCGCCGCGATCGTCCGCTCGCGGGGCGGCTCGGTCGCCCGGGCGATCACCTGGCGGACCCGGAAGGAGCCCGAGTACGTGGCGATCTGGAAGAGCCGGAAATCCGCCTTCGGCGCCATCGGCCGGCTCAGCCCGACCTTCTGCACCCAGGACGGCGTGGTCCCCCGGACCAAGCTCCCGCACATCCTCCGGTTCATCATGGCCGTGGGCGAGCGGTATCATCTCCGGATCGCCAACGTCTTCCACGCCGGCGATGGCAACATCCACCCGATCCTCCTGTTCGACGAGCGCGACCCCGACCAGGTCCGCCGGGTCCTGGAGGCCAGCCACGAGATCCTCGACGAATGTATCAACGTGGGGGGGAGCGTCTCCGGCGAGCACGGAATCGGCGTCGAGAAGATGTCGTTCATGCCCAAGCTTTTCTCGCCCCCCGACCTCGCCGCGATGGTCGCCCTCCGGAACGCCTTCAACCCCGACGACGCATGCAGCCCCGGCAAGATGATCCCCGGCGGCGTTGGCTGTATCGAAAGAAAGAGCCCCGGACACAGGGCGTCGGCCTGAAGCTCAGGGCGGGGTCGGGATGTCGCGGAGCCGGACGGAACCGTCGTCGTGGCTCGTCGCCAGGGTCCGACCGTCCGGCGAGAACGCCCCCGAGAAGTAGAACCCGCCCTTCACTTCCGCCCATGTGGCCCGTTCCCGACCATCCTTCGGATCCCAAAGGACGATCTGCTCGGACTCGGCCCGCCGGGTGGCCAGGATCGTGCCATCGGCCGAGAAGGCAAGCGGGTAATGGTCGCCCTTGGTCCAGAGCACGGCCCGGCTCGGCCAGGACGTCCACCAATCGGCCAGCCGGAGCGTCCCGAAGGCCGAGAGTCCCGCCGCCAGGAGGATCAGGCCGAACCTCCGGCGAGGGCCAATGTCCCGCCACCGCCGGATCGGCCCGACGCCGGCCCGGGATTCCGTCGTGCCGCCCATCCGTTGACCCTCGGTGGAGTGTTTAACCTCCGGTCCAGGCTATCGGGGCCGGCGGGCCCCATCAATGACAATTGTCCCTGCCCGCACCGATCTGGTGCCGGGCGGCCGGCTCGGGTAATCTTGGAGCCGTGCGCGGCGGGGCCTCCGTCGTCTCGATCGGCCCGAGGGGGCGAAGACCTTGGCCAAGCGACCCCGGAACCTCTGGCGGAGGCCCAACGGCTCGTTCCGGCTCGGCCAGAGCAAGCCGGCCGACGCGAACCTGGACGAGCAGCGGCTGACGCTCTATCTCCCGGCGTTCGTGCTCGACTGGGCCGAGCAGCAGGCGAGCCAGGCGGGCGTCGCCACGGTCCAGGAGTATTGCGCGGGGCTCCTCCGCGACGCGATCGAGGACGTCCGGAGCCGCGATCGGGTCGCCGAGGCGGAGGCCCGGGGCGGGACGCTCAAGGGCTTCCACGACATCACCGACGACCCCGAATACCTGGCCGAGTGGAGCGCCTTGGTCGCCCCCCGCGACCACAACCCGACGGTTCACCGGTCCGAGATTCCCGACCCAGGCCCCCAGGCGGACGCCATGCCCGAAGGACCCAGCCCGGCCGCGCTCGTGGTCCTCCGCCACGCCGCGGCCGGGACCGAAGACCCCTCGGCCTTCCTCGCCTCGCTCCGGAGGGGGCAGGCCGTCCCGGAGCCGGCCTCGGCCGAGTTGCTCCAGGCGCTGAATGCCCTGGAGGTCGAGTACCGGGTCGCCCGGTCGATTGACCGGCAGGTCGCCTACGCCCTGCATCGGCTGGCCTTCGAGGGCCAGATCCTGCACACCGACGCCTGGCCGGGCTCGCTCGATGCCGCGACGGTGGACCTCATCCGGGTCGTCCAGGAGGCGGTCGACCGCGTCCTGTCCGGCGAGGACATCCGCTATTATCCCGCTAACGCCTGACTTCCGGAGCGACCCCATCGTGGACTGGCCCGAGACACCGGCCGGAGGAACCCTCGGCGACGGCCGGTTCGCATCGGCCACCGACCGCCCCGGGACCCCCGAGGAACTCGCCGAGACCGTCGCCCGGCGGACCGCCGAGGGGCACGCCCTCTACCCCCAGGGCGGATCGACGGCCCTCGACTACGGCGGGATCCCCCGCCGCCCCGGCGTGGCGATCGACCTCCGGGGGCTGGGCCGGGTGGTCGATTATCCGGTCGCCGACATGACGATCACGGTCGAGGCCGGGATCACCCTGGCGACCCTCCGGTCGACCCTGGCGGCCGAGGGGCAGCGGCTCTGCGTCGAGGCTCCCGAGGCCGACCGCGCGACCCTCGGCGGGATCTTCGCGACGGCGACCTCCGGCCCCCGCCGGTTCGGCCAGGGCCGGCCGCGCGACCAGGTCATCGGCGTCCGGTTCGTGGACGGCTCGGGCGGGTCGATCAAGGGGGGTGGCCGGGTCGTCAAGAACGTCGCCGGCTACGACCTCCCCAAGCTCCTGACCGGGTCGATGGGGACGCTCGGGATCATCGCCGAGCTGACCCTCAAGGTCCGCCCCCTCCCCGAAGCCTCGGCGCTGGCCTGGGTCCGGTTCCGCCGGCTCGCCGACGCCGCCCAGGCCGTCGAGCGGCTCAACACCTCGGGGACCCGGCCCGTCGCCATCGAGTTGCTCAACGCCCCGGCGGCCCGGCGGGTCGGCCGGGCGGGGGGACTCCCGGTCGAGGAGTGGGTCCTCGCCGTCGGCTTCGAGGACAACGCCGCTTCGGTCGCCTGGCAGCTCGACCGCCTGATGATCGAGCTGGGCCGGACCGACCTGGTGATCCGCCAGGGGGAGGACTCCGGCCCGCTCTGGGCGGCCCTGGTTGATTCGCAGGCCGCCATCGACGGCCCGCTGACCTTCTCGGCCAACCTGAAACCCTCGGCCGTCCCCGAATTCCTCCAGGGAATCGACTCCGCCCGGTGGGAGGTCCAGTCGCACGCCGGGAACGGGATCGTCCGGGCTCATGCGATCGACGAGCCCGGACTCGACACCCTCGGGCCCGAGGTCGACCGCCTCCGGGCCGAGGCCGCCCGGGTCGGGGGGAGCCTGGTCCTCCCCCGGTGCCCGACCGCCTGGAAGGACCGGCTCCGGGTCTGGGGCTATCCTCGACCCGACTGGCCGATCGCCGAGCGGGTCAAGGCCGCGCTCGATCCCGCGGGGGTGCTGAATCCCGGCCGGTTTATCGGTACGATCTAGGCTGGCCCACGCCCTGACTTGTTCTCGTAGGGTGGCGGGGGGCGGTCCGGTGGGCCTCGCTCCGCTCGACGCCACCCGACAAGATACCCCGGGCTCGAGGAGGGCGGAATCCCGGGCTGATCGACGCGGGCCGACCCTCGCCTTCATCCACCGCCCACCGAGGTTGCTCCCCTCATGGCGATCGCGAACGAACCGTCTTCGAGCCCCGGCGGGCCGGGCGTCGACCTGGCCTGGCTGTCCTCGAAGATTCCCTATAGCCTGTATCAGGACTGCGTCCACTGCGGGCTCTGCACCGCGAGCTGCCCGACGTATGTCGAGACGTCCGACGAGAACGACAGCCCCCGGGGCCGGATCTACCTGATGCGGGCGATCGCTGATGGGCGGATCGGCGCCTCGCCCGAGGTCCGGAAGCACCTCGACCTCTGCCTCGACTGCCGGGCCTGCGAGACCGCCTGCCCGTCGGGGGTCCAGTACGGCAAGATCATCGAGCCCTTCAAGGTCGCCCTCCACGCCTCGGCACCGGCCGGCGACCGGACCGGGATCCTCCAGCGGCTGATCCTCCACCACCTGTTCCCCTTCGCCGGCCGGGTCAAGCTGGCCCTGGCGCCGGCCCGGCTGCTCCAGCGGTTCGGGGCGATCGACTTCGCCGACCGGATTGGCCTGACCAAGCTCCTCCCGCCGCCCCTCCGGCGGTTGCAGGCGATGCTCCCGGCGCTGACGGGCTCGGGATCAAGGCTCCCGACCGTCCTCCCGCCGATCGGCCCGAGGCGAGCCCGGGTCGCGCTCTTCCTGGGGTGCGTGGCCGACGCCATGTTCCCCGAGACCAACGCCGCGACCGCCCGGGTCCTCCAGGCCAACGGCTGCGAGGTCGTCGTCCCGCCGGGGCAGGGCTGCTGCGGGGCGATCCACTACCATTCGGGCGTCGAGGGCCCGGCGCTCGACTTCGCCCGCCGGAACGTCGCCGCCTTCGACGCCGACCGCTTCGACGCCATCATCGTCAACGCCGCCGGCTGCGGGGCGATGCTCAAGGACTACGCCCACCTCCTCCCGCCCGGCGACGCCGAGGCGGCCAAGGCATTCGTCTCCAAGGTCCGCGACATCTCCGAGTTCCTGGTCGAGCTCGGCCCGATCGCCCCGGAGCACCCCGTTCCGATCAAGGCGACCTACCACGACCCCTGCCACCTCTGCCACGGCCAGCAGGTCCGGGCCGAGCCGAGGCAGCTCCTGGCGATGATCCCGGGGCTCGAACTGGTCCCGCTCGACGAGTCCGAACTCTGCTGCGGCGCGGCCGGGACCTACAACCTCACCCAGCCCGAGATGTCCGAGCGGCTGGGCAAGCGGAAGCTTGCCCGGATCCTCGCCACGGGGGCCGAGGTCGTGGCCACCGGCAACGTCGGCTGCATTCTCCAGATCGCCCGCCAGCTCAAGCAGACCGGCCGGCCGATCCGGGTCGTCCACCCGGTCGACCTCCTGGACCTCGCCTATCGAGGGGCCGCCACGAACACGCCCAAACCGCTGGGTGCCCCGCGATGAGGACCGAGACGCTCTACGTGATCCCGTCGGACCGGCCGGTCAGGGCGTCGAGGACCCAGCAGCCCCGGGCGTGGCCGATGCCCTGTCGACAATGCTCGAGGATCCGCGGGTTCGCGCAGCCGGCCTCCTCGATGGCATCGCCGAGGATTGGCATCTTGCCGTAATCGCGGCCGTCGTAGATGTCCCGGGCCAGCTCGTCGACCCTCGGGGTGATCCAGCCCGGGTCGATCGGCTGGTGCCGGGGCGGAAAGCCGAACAGGTCGCGGATCAGGTCGCACTGAGCCGCGGCCATCGCCTCGCGCCGGGCCGGCCGGGAGGCCAACCGGAGGGATTCGCCGAAGCGGAACGCGACCCCGTCGAGATTCCCCTCGCCCGCCAGCGAGCCGGTCGCCGCCATCATCGCCGCCGTTCCCCGGGCGCTCCGATAGGAGAAGCGGGCGACGGCCAGGAGCGCCCGGGCGTAAGCCTCCCGGACCTCCTCGGACCCGGCCCGGTCGTCGGCGAGGCGTTCAGCGACCTCGACCGCCCGGCGGCTCCGCTCGTCGATCAGGAGCGGCCAGCTCAGCCGGCAGCAGCCGGAGAGGTAGAGGCGAGTCTTCCGGGCCGAGCCCGTGACCCATCGCGACATCCGGTAGGTCAAGATCCGGGGCTCGCGGCAGGCCAGCCATTCCGCTTCGGTCATGGCCGGTCAACCTTGGGTGGGCCGGATCCGCGCGACGACCGCCTCGATCAGCGAGCCGAGCTTCACGGCGGCCTCGCGCCCGGCCTCGATCACCTCTTCATGCGTGATTGGGGCCCCGGTGATCCCGGCGGCGGCGTTGGTGACCACGGCGAAGGCCAGGATCTCCATCCCGGCGTGGCGGGCGACGATCGCCTCGGGGACGGTGGACATCCCCACCACGTCGGCTCCCAGGGTCCGGAGCATCCGGATCTCGGCCGGCGTCTCGTAGCTCGGCCCGGAAAGGCAGGCGTAGACTCCCTCGCCGAGCCTCAGCCCGAGCCGGTCGGCCTCGGCCCGGGCGGACTCGCGGAGCCCGGGCGAGTAGGCGGCCGTCAGGTCCGGGAACCGGGTCCCGAGCCGGTCGTCGTTCGAGCCCCGGAGCGGGTTCGACCCGATCAGGTTGAGGTGATCCGAGACGGCGATGAGGTCGCCCGGCCGGAGGTCGGGGTGGATCCCCCCGGCGGCGGCGGTCAGGATCAGGGTCCGGACGCCCAGCGACCGGAGGACCCGGACGGGGAAGGTGACTGCCTCCAGGTCGTGCCCCTCATAATAATGGAGCCGCCCCTGGAGCGCGATGACCCGGGTCGGCCCGAGGCTGCCGACGACCAGGTTCCCGGAGTGGCCGGGGACGGTCGGCCGGGGGAAGTGCGGGATGTCGGCATAGGGGACGATCGTCGGTTCCCCCAGCGCGTCCGCCATCGGGCCCAGGCCGGAGCCGAGGACGACGGCGATCCCGGGCAAGTCGGCGACCTCGCGGCGGATGGCGTGGGCGGCGGCCTCGGTCCGCTCGTGGAGGTCGGACAGCTTCATGGTCATAGCAGGATCCCAGCGATGCAGGCCGAGAGGAAGTTGGCCAGTGTGCCGGCCAGCAGCGCCCGGAAGCCGAGCCGGGCCAGGTCGACCCGCCGATCGGGCGCCAGGGCCCCGATCCCGCCGAGCTGGATCCCGATCGAGCTGAAGTTGGCGAAGCCGCAGAGGGCGTACGTCGCGATCGTGAACGAGCGGGGGTCGAGGCCCGCCCCGAGTTCCTTCAGGTGCTTGTAGGCGATCAACTCGTTGAGCACGGTCCGGGTCCCGAGCAGTCCGCCGACGGCCGGACAATCCTTCCAGGGGACCCCCAGGACGAAGGCGACCGGCGAGAGGGCCCAGCCGAAGATTCGCTGCAACGAGGTCCCGGCAGAGCCCAGGCCGAGGTTGATCAGGGCGATCAGGCCGAGGAACGAGATCAGCATGGCCGCGATGTTCAGGGCCAGTTGGAGCCCCTCCCGGGTCCCACGCGAGGCGGCGTCGAGGAGGTTGGCGTCGGGCTTCTCGGCGTCGGGCCGGGCCCCGCCCCGGGTCTCGGGGATCTCGGTCTCGGGGATCAGCATCTTGGAGATCAGGATCGTCCCGGGCGCGGTCATGATCACGGCCGTCAGGATGTGCCGGGGCTCGACCCCGGCGGCGAAGTAGGCCCCCATCACCCCGCCCGAGACGTGCGCCATCCCCGAGGTCATCACCGTGAGCAGCTCGGACCGGGTCAGCCCCGGCAGGTACGGCCGGATCGTCAGCGGGGCCTCGGTCTGGCCCATGAACAGCGAGGCGGCGACGTTGAGCGACTCGGCGCCGCTGGTGCCCATCAGCCGCTCCATCACGATCGCGATCAGCCGGACCACCCACTGCATGACGCCCAGGTGGTACAGGACCGCGAAGAGGGCGGCCACGAAGATCACCGTCGGCAGGACCCGGAACGCGAAGACGAACCCAGCCGGGCCGTCGGGGTCGGTGAGCTTCTCGCCGAAGACCATGTCCCCCCCCGAGAGGGCGCAGTCGAGGACCCGGACCACGCCCCGGCCTGTCATCTCGATCGCATTCCGGCCCGGCTCCCACCGGAGGACCAGCAGCGCGAACGCCCATTGCAGAACCAGGCCCCAGGCCACCACCCGCCGCGAGATCGCCCGGCGGTCGCTCGACAGGACGTAGACCATGCCGAGGATCGCGGCGATTCCCAGGACGCTTTGCAACCGTTCGAGCGGATGGCTGATGAACGAGTCGAAGCGGATGATCCCCTCGGCCACCTTCTCGGGCTTGGGGCCGTCGGCCGGGGCCTGCCCCACGGCGGACCCCGCCACGAGGAGCCCGAAGCAGGCGCCGAGAATCCCGAGGGTCCATCGTCGCATCGATCCCCGCCTTTCCACCTCAGAGCCGCTCGACGATCAGGGGCTCCACCGCGACCGGCCCCTGCTCGATCCGGTACGCCTCGCCGATCATCGCCAGGGCGACCTCGATCCCGGGCTGGTCGTTGACCAGGACCGTGCAGAGCGGCTCGCCAGCCTCGACCCGGTCGCCGACTTTCTTGTGGAGGATCACGCCGACCGACGGGTCGATCGCCGAGTCGACCCGGTCCCGGCCCGCCCCCAGGAGCATCGTGGCCTGCCCGATCGGCCGGGCGGCCAGGGCGTGGACGTAGCCGGCGTACCGGGAGTCGACCTCGATCGACCCGTGAGGCTGCGGGAGCCGCGAGAGGTCGTCGATGGCGTGGAGGTCGCCCCCCTGCGCGGCCACCACCTTCCGAAAGTGGGCCAGGGCCGAGCCGTCGGTGATCGTCCGCCAGCACCGCTCCCGGGCTTCTTCCAAGGTCTCGGCCACCCCGCCCATCACGACCATCTCGGCGGCCAGCTCGATCGAGAGGTCCATCAGGTCGGCCGGTCCGTGGCCCCGGAGACATTCGACGCTCTCGGCGACCTCGACCGCGTTGCCCACCGCCCGGCCCAGCGGCTGGTCCATCCGGGTGATCAGGGCCCGGATCTTCTTGCCCAGGCCCCGGCCGATCGCGACCATCGCCCGGGCCAGGGCCCGCGAGTCGTCGAGCCGCCGCATGAAGGCGCCGTCGCCGGTCTTCACGTCCAGGACCAGGCCGTCGATCCCTTCGGCCAGCTTCTTGGAGAGGATCGAGGCCGAGATCAGGGGGATCGACTCGACCGTCGCCGTGGCGTCGCGGAGGGCGTAGAGCACCTTGTCGGCCGGGGCGATCTCGGCGGTCGGGCCGATCAGGACCAGCCCGCACTCGTTGAGGACCGCCTTGTAGCGATCCAGGTCGAGGTCGACCCGGAAGCCGGGGATCGACTCCAACTTGTCCAGCGTCCCCCCGGTGTGGCCCAGCCCCCGGCCCGAGACCATCGGGACCGGTACGCCGGTGGCCGCCACGATCGGGGCGAGGATCAGCGAGGTCTTGTCGCCGACGCCGCCGGTGCTGTGCTTATCGACCTTCAGGCCCGGCGTCCTGGACAGGTCGACCACGGAGCCGGAGCGGATCATGGCGTCGGTCAGGGCGGCGGTCTCGGCGTCGTCCATCCCCCGCCAGAGGATCGCCATCAGGAGGGCCGACCACTGGTAGTCGGCCACGACGCCGCCGATCCCGGCGACCATCCAGTCGATCTCCTCGGAGGAGAGTGCCGCGCCCTCACGCTTCTTCCGGATGACGTCGACCGCTCGCATGAACGACTCCCGGGGCGATGGATCAGGGCCTGGTCCCGAACTGGCGGTCGCCGGCGTCGCCGAGCCCGGGGAAGATAAATCCGGACTCATTAAGCCGGTCGTCGATCGCCCCGACGTGGATGGCCACGTCGGGCATGGCGGCCGAAAGCCGCTCGATTCCCTCGGGCGCGGCCAGGATCGCCAGGAATTTGATCCGGGCCACGCCGCGGGCCTTGAGCAACTCGCAGGCGTGGACCGCCGAGCCGCCGGTGGCCAGCATCGGGTCGACCACCAGGGCCAGGCCGACCCGGGCCACGTCGGGGACCCGGGCGTAATATTCCTCGGGCTGGAGCGTGTGCTCGTCGCGCCGGAGACCAATGTGCCAGACCTCGGCCTCGGGGATCACGTCGAGCACGCCGTCGGCCATCCCCAGCCCGGCCCGGAGGACCGGGACCACGGCGATCGCCTGGGCTAGCGCCCGGCAGGCGGCCCGGGCCAGCGGCGTCTGGACCTCGATCGACTTCATCGCCAGGTCGGCCGTCGCCTCGGCGGCCAGGAGCATCGCCGAGGACCGGACCAGGCGGCGGAACTCGGCCGGGGCGGTCGCCACGTCGCGGAGCGCGGCCAGCTTGCTCAGGACCAGGGGGTGGGTCGACGGGTGGACGGACGCCACGGAGAACTCCCGGGGGGATACTCGATCGGGGCCGCCGCCGGCCGAGGTGGGAGGCCCGGGCGTCCCGGCCCGGTGCGGCGGCCGGACCCCGAGATGGTACACCATCCCGGGTCCGCCGGGGGAAGCGACTCCGCTTTTTGCACGATCCGGGGACCGGCCGACCGGGCCCCGCTCCTCTTTCGCTCAGGGAATTCGACCGGATCAACCCGAGGGCCCGGATCGCCGCCGAGGAGGGCGTGGAGTCCGGGGGCCGGCTTTGTCCCGGGAACGCGAAAAGGCCGGAGGCGGGACCGGATGGTTCCGCCTTCGGCCAGTTCTCGCGTGCGGTCACGACGTCTCGGCCGATCCGGATCAGGGCCCGAGGCCGCCGTGGGTCCGGAACGGGGTCATGTGGGACGGCTGGTCGAGGAACCAGATCCGCTCCCATTCGTCGCCGGCCTGGCGGAGGTTCTCGGAGTCAACGAGCAACTCCTCGACCCGCCTCGGGCGGTAAGCCGCGTAATGCGGCAGGGGGATGGGGGCGCACCCTTCGCTCAAGGCGAGGATCGCCCCCAGAAGCAACAGGACCGCCACGGGTTTCCGCATTTGGGCTCCTCCCGCCTTCGATACCTCGGGCCGGTCCGACCGCGCAATCCTTCACGCGGGTCCGGTTGGAGGGGCAAGGGAGGGGGCTCCGGAGCCTCGCCGGGGCGTCGCCTCGGTCCGCCTCCTCCTCGTGCCGGGAACGATGCGTGCGTCGGCACGTCGTGGGGACCTCGTCTGGACCGCGACATCGGGCCCCCTCCCTCGGCATGAGGCGAGCGGATCCTCAATCGGCCGCGTCGGCACCAGCGGAAGCTTCCGCCTTGGGCGACTTGGCATCCGGCCCGACGGGTCCGTTACCCGTTAAATCGGCATCTTCGGACTCTTCCTCTAGCGGAAGTTTCGCCGGGTCCATCTTTCTGACCAGTTCTTCCATTTCCTTGCCCGGCTTGAAGGTAACCACGTTCTTGGACGGGACGTAGACCTTGTCGCCGGTCCGTGGGTTCCGGGCCTTCCGGGGGGCGCGACGCTTGACCTCGAAGACGCCGAAATTCCGGAGCTCGATCCGCCCTTCGGAAACCAGGGTGTGGATGATCGCGTCGAGGGTCCGCTGGACGATGTCCTTGGTCTTGAGCTGCGTCAGGCCGATGTCCTCGGAGATCTTCTTCACAATCTCTTTCTTGGTCACCTTGGCGGTCTCCCTGGAGGCGGGCTCGGCCCGAGCCGTGGGTCGGTTGGCTCAACATTATTGCTAGCTTGGACTAATGTCAAGTCGGAAATGGATTGAGCCCCCGCCGAGGGGTCCGCCTTCGGCCGGATCCGGGGCTCAGGGGGCGTCGACTCCGGCCGGGGGCGGGGCGAACCGCCCCTCGTCCCGGGCCCGGGCCAGATGCCGGTGCAGCGGGGCATAGTCCCAGGGCAGGCCGAGGTCGTCAACCAGGCGCTTCAGGCGGGCGATCGATCGCTCGGCGACCTCGGGGGAAGATTCTTGATAGCTCGGGTCGCAGAAATAGACCCGGCAGCCCATCGGTCGGGCCTCGCGGGCGGTGCATCGCCCCTTCGGGTCCTGCCAGGGGCAGGTCGCCCCCTCGTCGAGCGGCCGGGATGGCGGCGGGGCATCGGCCAAAAGCAGGGCGATCTCGGGGGCCGAGGCGAACAGGGTGTGGCCGTATTCCTCGAACCGGCAGCAACGGCCGCTGATCGCGCAGCGGGGGGCCAACCGCGCGACCTCCTCCTCCGTCTCGCGATAGGCGGCGCGGAGGCCATCGCGGAATCGGTCGGGGTCGAGCCCCGCCTCGCCGGGTCCGTTCATGGCGTGTGGACCTTCGCGGCGGTCGCCCGGATCTCCTCGACGGTGAAGACCCGGCCCCGGCCCGATCCCGGGCAGACCGAGGTCACGTGATCCCAGTCCTCGGGCGAGGCGATGTTCTCGGGCCAGAACGGCCAGGTCCGGCACTGGACCGGTCGGGCCTCGTAGACCGTGCAGCCGGCGGACTTGTCCCAGAAGATACAATCGCCGCCGGGCCGCTCGATCAGGCTGAGCCGGTGGCCGACCCGCCGGACGTACCGCCGACCGAAGTCCTCGACCGACTCGCCCCGATTTTCGGCCAAACGGGCGATCTCCTCGGCATCGACCCAGACGTAGCCGGGCGCTCCGGTGCAGCAGGCCCCGCATCGGGTGCATTCGAAGGCCAGGCCCTCGCGATACCAGGGAGCAACTTCATCTCGACTCATGCGACTTCCTCGATCCCTCCGTTCTCCTCGGACCGGACCCGAGTGTAGCAAGCCCGGGCCGGCCCGACAACCCGCCCCGGCCCCAAACCATAGTCGAGCCGTGAGTTGCGAGATTTCCCGCGGTCCGGGGCCACGGGCAACTCCGACCGGGGCCCGGGGCGAGGGCGGCACTCCTCGTCGGAGACGGCCGGTACCGGATTCGCCAGACGCGACGGCACGTGTTATCTTCGGGTCGGCCCTCGCCGGGGGCGGAGTGCCACGCCGGTCCATCATCGGGTGCGACCCGGCCGACACGATCGAAAGGAGCGACGCGCGATGATCCGACTCACCCAGGCGATCGCCGCGGTGATGGCCTGCACCGTGGCCTCGGGGGCGGCCGGCGGGGTGGTGGGGGCGGCCATCGGCACGTTCGCCCCGGGATTTGTCCTCTGGCTTCAGGGCCTCCCCAAGGGGCAGCCCCCGCTCGACCCCACCGAGTTCGGCCTCGGCCTGGGGGTCGTCAGCGGCCTGTTCCTCGGCGCCGCGGTGGGGTCGTTCCTCGTCGCCGTGATCGCCTGGCGGGACGCCTGGCTCGCCCGCGCCGGGCTGTCCGTGGAGGCGATCCGGGCCGCGAGCAAGGCCGAGGCCGGGGCCTTCTGACCCGCCGCCTCAGCCGCCGATGGCGTGCATCAACCGTTCGGGCTTGATGAAATTGAATGTGTTGATCTCGTGGCCCGCCCACTTGCCGGCGACGCTGTCGCGGAGGGCCCGGGCGAGGGGCTCGTCGTCGAGGCCGCCCCGGAGGAGGGGGCGGAGGTCGGATTCGTCGAGGGCGAACAGGCAATTCCGGAGCTTGCCGTCGGCGGTCAGGCGGATCCGGTTGCAGCTCCCGCAGAAGGGGCGGCTCACCGAGGCGATCAGGCCGACCCGGCCCCCGCCGTCGAGGTAGTCGTAGTCGAGCGCCGGGGCCCTCGGATCCTGGGCGGGGTCGGGGCGGAGCGGGCCGATCCCTTCGGAGAGGCGGGCCAGAATCTCGGCGGCCAGCAGGACCTTGCCTCGCTCCCAGAGGTTCCCGGCGTCGAGAGGCATGTACTCGATGAACCGGAGTTCCAGGCCGTGCTCGCGGGCGAACGCGCCGAGGGGGACGACATCAGGCTCGGTGAACCCCTTGATGGCGATCGCGTTGAGCTTGACCGGCCCAAAGCCGGCGGCCTTGGCGGCGAGGATCCCCTCGATCACCCGGTCCAGGCCGTCGCGGCGGGTTAGCTCGCGGAATCGGGCGGGGTCGAGGGTATCGAGGCTGATGTTGATCCGCCCGAGGCCGGCGTCCCGGAGTTCGCGGGCCATCGGGGCGAGCAAGATCCCGTTTGTGGTCAGCCCCAGGTCGCGGATCCCGGGGATCGCGGCGAGCTTGGCGACCAGCGTCGGGAGGTCGCGGCGGACCAGCGGCTCGCCTCCGGTCAGCCGGATCTTGTCGACCCCCAGCCCGGCGGCGACCCGGATCAGCCGCTCGATCTCCTCGAAGCTCAGCAAATCCCGGCGCGGGAGGAACCGGACCGACTCGGGCATGCAGTAGGTGCAGCGAATGTTGCAGCGGTCGGTGACGCTGATCCGGAGATTGTTGTGAACCCGGCCAAAAGAGTCGATCAGGCGTTCGGGCTGGGGGGGCATGAGTGCCTACCGTACGAGGAGATCGAATGACCGAACAGGGCGATCAGAAGCCACCGGCCAGATGGAAGGACCGTTCTTTGGGCGTCAAGGCGACCACGATCGAAACCGCCCTCCGCTCCTCCGCCGTCAGTGACGTTTTGAGGAGGTTCCAGACGACTTCTTGACGATCCATGTCATCCATCGATCCGAATCGGTCTGATGTCATGAAGACGACGACCCCGTCCCGAGTCGACAGGCCAATCTCGTCGGGGGCGAAGCCGTCCCGGAGGAAGACCCCCCGCACCTTCTCGGCGAGTTCGTCTATGCCGGCCTGGCGGTCCGGATCATTGGCCTGCTTGATCCGTTCGAGGGAGGCGAGGTAATCATCGCGAGGCTCGAAGTTCATCGTCGCCTCGGGTCGCGTTCATGGATTTTGACCGACCAGGTACCGGTCGCGAGCGACAGGGACATTATAGCAACTTGCCCGCGATCCCGAAAATTCTACGGGGCTCCCGTATGTTCGCCGCCGGGGTGGACCCATTCCTCGGTCCCGTCGGCCCAGGTCTCTTTCTTCCAGATCGGGACGACCTCCTTGAGGGTGTCGATCAGCCACCGGCAGGCGTCGAACGCCTGGTGCCGGTGCGGACAGCTCACGGCGACGACGACGCTGACCTCGCCGAGTCCGAGGTGGCCGACCCGATGGACGAGGGCCACCTCCAGGATCGGCCAGCGCGACCGGGCCTCGGCCTCCAGGTCGGTCAGGATCTTCAAGGCCATCCCGGGATACGCCTCGTAGTCGAGCGAGGTGGTCCGGCGGTCGCCGGTCATCTCGCGGACGGTCCCGAGGAACGAGCAGACCGCCCCCGCCAGGTCCGAGCGGACCCGATCGGTGACGGCGGCGTGGTCGATCGGACGGTCGGTGATCTCGATCATGGGAGGTCCGGGGAGCCGCCGCTGACGGGCGGGATCGCGGCCAGTTCGGAGCCGGGAGGGATCGGGAGGTCGTCGGGGGCGTATTCGGAGTCGACCGCGATCCGGAGGGTCGGCAGGATCGGGCCGAGCGCGGGGCAGGCCCGGGACAGGGCCGCCTTGAGGTCGGCGACGGTGGATTGATCGGGGAGGTCGACCGTCAGGCTCGGGCGGCCGGCCCTCTCCTTGGCCAGGGCGAAGAGGAGGACGGTCGCTTCCACGGGCGGGGGCTCCCGGTGATCACGGCGGAACCCCACCCAACCTTCCCCGAGAGGGGACGGTTGGGCGAGGGGGGCTCGATGTCGATCGGGGCGGGGCGAACGATCCCGCCGGTCCCTGGTTTACTTGGCGTGGTGGTGGCCGAGGATCTCGTGGATCAGGCCGTGGAGGGTGGCGAGGCCCTTCTCGACGTCGGAGCCGAGATTCAGGCCGAGGGCCCGGCGGTTCCGGGAGGCGAGGGATTGGAAGTCGCCGAGGGCCTGGGCCTTGACCAGGGTGGCGAAGCCGCAGGGGTAGCCGGGGATCGGCAGGTCGGCGCCATCCTCGGCGGTCAACTGGAGGAAGACGCCGCCGTCGGAGCCCCCCTTGTGGAGCTGGCCGGTCGAGTGGAGGAACCGGGGGCCGTAGCCGGTCGTGGTGGCGACCTTCAGGGCGTCGCGGAGGTGGCGGCGGAGCTTGAGGATCGCCTCGTCGCGGCCCGGGGTCTCGTCGAAGTACTGGGTGATCGCCACGTAGTCGCCCGGCTTGACCCGGTCGAAATGGGCCTTCAGGACGGCGGCGAACAGCTCGCGGCCGGACTTGGTCCCGGCGGCCTTGAGGAGCTGACCCTTGTTCCCGGGGTCGGAGACCAGGGTCAGACCGTCGAAAGTGGCGACGGTCTCCTGCGCCGGCAGGGCGCCCTTCTCCTTGTAGACTTCCAGGAGGGCCTTGGTGTTGTCCTTGCTCTCCTGGACGTTGGGCTGGTCGAACGGGTTGATCCCGATCACCTTGCCGGCCAGGGGGGTGGCGATCTCCCAGCGGAAGAACTCGGCGCCGAGGTCGATCGGCTCGACCAGGACGAGGTCGATGACCGGGTGGCCGGCCTCGGAGAGGGTCATCAACTCCTCGTTCCGGGCGGCCGGCGGCGAGTCCTGGGTCCGGACCTGGACGAAGACGCGGTCATTGCCGTACGACTTGGGCTCGCCCAGCGGCTCGCCGGCGACCGGGAGGATCCCCCGGCCTTCCTTGCCGGTGCTCTCGGCGATGAGTTGCTCGATCCAGAGGCCCAGGGCCTCCAGGGGCGGCGGGGTGACCAGCGTGACCTTGTCGAGGCCGAGCTTGGCCAGGGTTCCGATGGCCGCGCCCAGGGCGGCGCCGGGGTTCTGCTTGATCGGAATGTCGGGCTTGCAGGCGGCGACGGCGATCTCGGCGTGGTCGATGATCTGGGCGACGTCCAGGCCCATCAGGGCCGCGGGGACCATCCCGAAGTAGGACAGGGCCGAATACCGGCCGCCGATGTCGCTGGGGTTCAGGAAAATCTTCCGGAAGCCGTCGCGCTGGGCGTCGGCCTCCATCTTGGTGCCGGGGTCGGTGATGGCGATGAAGTTCTCGCCCGCCTTGTCGCCCTTGATCGCCTTGACCTTGGCGAAGAAGTAGGCGTAGAAGACGGCCGGCTCGGTGGTCCCGCCGCTCTTGCTGGCGACGATGAAGAGGGTCTTGGCCGGGTCGATCTGGCCCTCGATCCGGCGGATCGTGGCGGGGACCGTGCTGTCGAGGACCAGGAGGGTCGGGTGGCCGGCGACCGGCTTGTTGACCTTCCGGAGGACCTCGACGCAGAGGCTTGATCCGCCCATCCCCATGACCACGACGTGCTGGTAGCCCGCCTTGGCGATCTCATCGGCGAACTCCTTGAGCTCGGCGGCGTGCGGCTTGACGACCTCGGGGACGGTCAGCCATCCCAGGGCGTTCCCGATGGTCTTGACGGCCTCGGGGTCGGTCTTCCAGAGGGTCGCGTCCTTGTCCCACATCCGCCGGACGGCCTTCTCCTTCTCGAAGGTTTCCAGAGTCTCGGAGACGGCCTTGGAATACGGCTCGGAGAGGATGGCGGTGCAGCCGATCCGGCGGCCCTGGAGGATCTTGACTTGCTTCTCGTCGATCGCCCCGAAGAGCTGCTCGAACGAGTCGGAGAACGACTTGACGCCGTCGGCCAGGAGCTTGTCGGTGATGCTCTTGAGGTCGACCCCCAGCGCCCCCAGCGCGTCGATTTGCTTGCGGGCCTCGTCCATTCCCTGGGTCAGGGTGGCGGCGGCCTGGCCGTGGTCCTTGAAGGCGTCGTAGGCCGCCCGGGGCATGGTGCTGACGGTCTCGGGGCCGATCAGGCCGGCGGTGTAGAGGGTGTCGGGGTACTTCGGGTTCTTGGTCCCGACCGACGCCCAGAGGACGCGCTGGACCTGGGCCCCCTTGGCCTTGAGCGGGGCGAACCCGGGGCCGTGGAAAAGCTTCTGGAAGATGGCGTAGGCGTTCTTGGCGTTGTCGATGGCGACGTGGCCGAGGGCGGCTTCGAGCTTCGCCTTGGCGGCGGGGTCGGTCGTCTCCTTGATCCTGGCCTCGATCCGCTTGTCGGCCTCGGAGTCGATCCGGGAGACGAAGAAGCTGGCGACCGAGGCGACCTTGTCGACCGGCAGGCCGGCGTCGACGCGCCGCTGGATGGCCTTGATGAAGGTCCGGGCGACGGCCTCGTAGGCCTCGACGCTGAACAGGAGGGTGACGTTGACATTGACCCCGGCGAAGAGCAGCTCCTCGATCGCGGGGAGCCCTTCGGGGGTCCCGGGGATCTTGATCATGGCGTTGGGGCGGTCGAGCAGGCCCCAGAGCTTCTTGCCCTCTTCGAGGCTTCCCTTGGTCTCGTGGGCCAGGTAGGGGGAGACTTCCAGGCTGACGTAGCCGTCATAAGCCTCGGTCCGGTCGTAGACCGGGCGGAAGGCGTCGAGGGCGGCCTTGATGTCGGCGACGGTCAGGGCCTGGTAAATCGCGTCGCGACCGTTCCCCTCGCCGACCATCACCTGGACATCGGCATCATATTCCGAGCCGGAGCTGATGGCCTTCTGGAAGATGGTCGGGTTGGAGGTCATCCCCTGGAGGCCGTCCTCCTCGATCAGTCGCGTGAGTTCGCCGGCCTCCAGCATCTGGCGGCTGATGTCGTCGAGCCAGATGCTGGTGCCCAGGGCTTGGAGGGCTGCCAGCGAGGTCGTCGATGCGGTGGCCATGGGAAGGATCTCTCTCGAAAGGGATTCGACCTGGAGGAAACGGGCCGGACCGATTCGGGCCGACCCTCGGCCCATTCATCCATCCATTCGACCGTCCAACGGGCGGGCCCGCCGCGGGCAAGTCCCGCCACCCGGTTACTCCCAAGTTAGCCGATGGTCGAGGCCGATGCGAGTCCCTTTCGCGGCGGCGGTCACTTCGACCGGGTCAGGTTCTCGAACAGATAGAGCCCGCTCTTGCCGGGGCAGACGAGGTCGACGTCGCCGTCCTTGTCGATGTCGACGGCGGTGATCTCCAGGCCGGTCCCGGCGGTCCCGGGGGGGAAGTCCTTCTGGGCGTCGCGCTTCGGGCCCTCCTTCGGGGCGTCCTTCGCGGCCTCGCCCTGGAAGATGACGAGCCGGTCCCACTTCTTGCCGGCCCGGTCGAAGGTGAAGTAGGCGATCACCGGGGCCTCGACGTCGCCGGCCTCGATCTCGTGGGCGTAGACGCGCTTGCCGGTGATCATCTCGTCGGCCTTGCCGTCGCTGTCGAGGTCGGCCCAGAGCAGGGTGTGGACCGAGGAGAACGACTCGTCGATCGGGGCCTTCGTCCAGGTCCGCTCGCCGCCGGGGCCCTTGCCCTGCTTCCGCCAGTAGAGGCCGAAGGCGTGGCCCATGCCATGGATGAGGTCGGAAAGCCCGTCGCCGTCGACGTCGCGGGCGAGGATCTGGATCCCGCTGACCTTCAGGTCCCAGTCGGGATGCCAGGGCCAGGTGGCGGCGGCCTTGGGGTCGGTCGGGGCCTCGAACCAGCCCTTCGGGGTGAGGAGGTCGACGCGGCCGTCGCCGTTGACGTCGCCGGTCCCGACGCCGTGGCCGGCGGCGGCGGTCCCGAAGTCGTGCTTTTTCCAGACCCGCGTTCCCTTGTCTCGGTTCATCGTGAGGGCCCCGGGGGAGTACCAGGCGACGACGTTGACCGAGTTGGGCAGGATGTCGAGCTGGCCGTCGCCGTCGCCGTCGACCATCACGGCGGCCTCGATGTTGCCGGGCCTGTCGATCTCGTGGTAGATCCAGGGCTCCCCCTTCTTACCGGGGTTCTCGACCCAGCCGACGTTTTTGTCGAAGTACGAGCAGGTGATGAAGTCCATCTTGCCGTCGCCGTTGACATCCATCGGGATGTTGGCGAAGTCGTTGCGGTAGGTCCCGACCTGCGCCACCTTGCGGACCGGATAAGGCTTCCAGTCCGGCGCGTTGTACCAGGTGTCGCCCGAGACGATGTCGAGCTTGCCGTCGTTGTCGGCGTCGAGGACGCCCGCGCACTCGAAGACGCTCCGGGCGTTGATGTCGTGCTTCTTCCAGCGGGGCTCGACGGCCCTGGCCTGAACGGCGATCAGGGCCAGGGCGATTGATACCAGCGCGATCCGGGTCCGGGGCATGGGGGCGGTCCTCCGTCGGCGGGGGCGTCAGTCGTCATCATCGTCCGGGTCGGCGGCTTCGTCGTCATCGTCGTCGGCGTGGACCTCCCAGCCGAGGGCGGTCGCGGCCTCCTGGATGGCCCGGGTAGCGGGGTTGGGGTCGTGGTCGTCGTGGAGCTCGAAGTTGATCGCGGCGGCGTGGCCATTCTCGATCACGACGTAGCCCCTGAGCCGGATCGGGGCGACCTCCAGCCAGGTGACCGTCGAGGATTCGCGGCTGAGGATCACCGGGCCGCCCGACTCGGAGAGGGCGACGACCCAGTCGTCGACGGTCCGGGGCGGGGTCTTCCAGGCCGGGAGGGCGAGATATTCCACCATCGTTTTGATCCGCCGTCCCGATCGGCCCGAGGTCGGCCTGGGCTTCCGAGGCCCGGGACGGCCCCTCCTCTCTGTCCCTGCTAGGTTAGCGGACCGTCGGGCGATCACAAGCTATTGGCCCCCGGGCCGCCGAATTGCGAAGATGGCGGCCAGGCCCCTGGACCACGTTCTTCTGCCCTCGATCGGGAGTCCCCCCTCATGCCCCGCCCCGCACCCTGGATCCTCGCCCTCGGGCTGGCCGTCGCCTCGGTGTCCGCCGCCCCCGCCGTCCCGGGGATCCAATCCGCGCTCGAACTGGACCCGACGGGCTGGAACGACCTCCTGGCCCAGGCCGGGCCGGAATTAAAGGGCTGGACGAGGCTCCCGGTCAAGACGACGGACAAGCTCGACCCGAAGTCGCAGTGGTCGCTCGACCCCGCCACCAAGGTCCTGACCTGCCGAGGCGACGGCGGGCACGACTGGCTCCGGTGGGACGCCGAGCTGGGCGACTTCGTCTTCCACGTCGAGTGGAAGTTCACGCCCGTCGCGACCGGCAAGAAGGGGTACAACTCGGGCCTCTACGTCCGGAACTCCGGCGACGCCAAGGTCTGGCACCAGGCCCAGGTCGGCGGCGGTCCCGACGCCTTCCTGTTCGGCGAGACCCTCGTCGGAGGGGAGTTGAAGCGGATTGACTTATCCAAAAAACAGGCCGACAAGCGGGCCCGCCCGGCCGGCGAGTGGAACACCTTCGAGCTGACCTGCAAGGGCAAGGACGTGGCCCTCTGGGTCAACGGCGGGACGGTCAACGAGTGGCACGACTGCGAGGTCGCCGGGGGCTTCGTCGGGCTGGAGGCCGAGGGCTACCGGATCGAGTTCCGGGATGTGAAGGTCAAGCCGCTCTGAATCATGGTCGATCGGTTCTTCAAGCAGGGTCGGGCGACCCTTCGGGGGATTCGGGAAAAAATGCAGGGTGGCATCGAGCGGAGCGAGGCCCACCCTACATCTGTCAAAACCTCCAAATTGGAGAACCGATCGACCCTGTCCGACCTGATCCCTGGCGAGTCCCGGGCCGGCGTGGGATGATCGGGCCGGGTCGGGCAAGGTCCGAGGCGAGGGGTCCATCCGATGTCGAAGAAGGTCGCCGTCTTCTGGCCGGGAGACTACCGGGCCAAGCCCAACGAGTGGGCCCTGCCGCAGGCGCGGGAGACGACCCGGCAACTGGTCGCCGCCCTGACCAGGCTCGGGCGAACGCCCTACGTGATCGACGGCTTCCTGACCCGGCCGGATCAGGCGATCGAGCGGCTGGGGCCGGTGGACGACCCGATGGTCGGGGTCTTCGTCCACTGGGCCTACGCCCCGCACACGGTGGACGGCGTGGTCGGCAAGGAAAACCCGCTCCTGCTGGCCTCGAACTTCTCGGGGACCTGGCCGGGCCTGGTCGCCCTCCTGAACACCGGGGCCTCACTGGAGAGCGTCGGCCGGGCCGCGTCCCGGGCCTGGACCGATGCCCCCGACTGGACGCTCGACGCCCGGTTCATGGAGCGGCTCGACGAGTGGTGCTCCACCGGCCGGATCGCCTACGAGGAATCTGAGATCCGCGAGCCCGGGCCGGTCACCGGCGAAGCCCAGGCGGTCGCCGCCGTCGTCCTCGACGGGATCAAGCGGCGGCGGATCCTGGCGCTGATGCTCGGCGACACGTCGATGGGGATGATCAACGGCTACTTCGGCCCCAGGCTGCTCTACCCGATCGGCTTCAGCGAGCACAAGGTTGACCAGGCCTGGCTGATCGACCGGTCCCGCTCGATCGACGAGAAGCGGGTCGAATCGGCCTTCGAGTTCGTCCAGTCCCGGGGCGTCCAGTTCCACTGGGGCGAACCCGGAGCCGAGGACTTCACGCCCGAGGCGACTCGGGCCCAGCTCCGGGTTTACCTGGCGGTTCTCGACCTCCTCGGCGAGTTCCGGGCCGACTGCCTGGGCTGGCAGTATCAGCTCGGGCTCCTGAACCTCCTGCCGCCCAGCGACTTCTGCGAGGGGTTACTGAACTCGCACGCCCGGCCCGAGGGGGACGGTCACGCGATCATGACCAGCACCGAGGCCGACCAGGGGAACCTCGTCCCGATGGAGTTGATGAAGCGGGTCCTGGAGGCCAAGGGGCTCCCCGGGGCCGTGATGTTCCACGACGTCCGGTGGGGGGCCGAGCACGACGGCCGGTGGCTCTGGGTCCTCCTGAACTCGGGGAGCTGCGGGGCCTACGCCTTCACCGAGGATCTCGGACGCCTGGACGGGGTCCACAGCTACCGCCAGCCCTCGGGCTATTTTCCGATCCCCGGCGGGACCTTCGCGGGCGTGAGCCGGCCCGGCCCGATCACCTGGGCCCGCTCCTGGGTCGACGCCTCGGGCAAGCTGGTCCTGGACCTCGGCCGGGGCGAGTCGGTCGAGCTTCCCGAGGCCGTCCGGGAATCCTGGTGGCGGGGGACCACCCGCCAGTGGCCCTTCATGGCGGCCGACCTGGGATGCTCCCCCGCCACGATCATGGCCCATTACATGAGCAACCACGTGGCCGTGGCCTACGGCGACATCTTCGACGAGATGGCCGCCCTCGGCAAGGCCCTCGGGATGCGGGTCCGGGTCCTGTCCCGGGGCTGACGACTCGGGGCCCGCTCCGATCCGAGGCTTTGCTTTTCGAGCCGATCGAGCCCGGCCCGGAGCCCGAGGTTGCTGTGTCAATGGGATCAGAGTCGCCCGAGGGCCTGGTCGAGGTCGGCCCAGAGGTCCTTGACGGCCTCGATTCCGACCGAGAGCCGGATCAGGCCCGGCGTGATCCCCTGGCGGGCCCACTGCTCGGGGGTCTGCGAGCGGTGGCTGGTGGTGGTCGGGTGGCTCAGGGTGGTCGAGACGTCGCCCAGGCTCGGGGCGTAGGGGATGTGGCCGAGGGCCCGGATCAGGCCGTCGACGCGGTCCCGGCCGCCGACGTCGAAGCTGACGATCGCCCCGAAGCCGCCGGTCAGGACCCGGCTCGCCAGGGCGTGGTCGGGGTGCGAGGGGAGGCCCGGGTAGTGGACCCGCTCGACGCCCGGGTGGGCCTCCAGCCTCCGGGCCAGCTCCAGGGCCGAGGCGCAGGCCCGATCGGTCCGGACCGCCAGCGTGGCCAGCCCTCGGAGCGCCATCCAGGAGTCGAACGGGTTGCCGGTCAGACCGAAGGTCGAGGCGATCGGCGCGGTCCGGTCGATCAGATCCTTCGGGCCGACCAGCAGACCCAGGGTCACGTCGCTGTGCCCGCCGATCGACTTGGTGGCCGAGTGGATCACCACGTCGGCCCCCAGCACCAGCGGGCGGCAGAGCAGGGGGGCGAAGGTGTGGTCGACCGCCAGGATCGCTCCGCTCGGCCGGGCGATCGCCGCCAGGCCCTCAATGTCGGCCAGCCGGAGGAGCGGGTTGGACAGGGTCTCGACGAAGATGACCCGGGTCCGGGGCTTCAGAGCCTCGCGGAGCGACTCGGGTCGGGTGGCGTCGAAGAGGTCGTGGCCGACCCCGAACCGGGCCAGTTCGCGGGCGACCAGGACCGAGGTCCGGCCGTAGAGCCCCTCCGAGAGGGCCACCCGGTCCCCCTGCTCCAGGTGGGCCAGCAGGAGCGCCGACTCCGCCGCCATCCCCGAGGCGCAGACCAGGGCGGCCTCGCCCCCCTCCAGGGCGGCGACCTTGGCGGCCAGGTCGGAGGCGTTGGGATGGCCGTCCCGCGCGTAGACGAACCCAAACTCGCGGCCCTCGTAGATGGCGTCGACCTTGCCGAGGTCGACGAACTCGTAGACCGAGCTGAGTTGCAGGGGCGGGGCGAGCGGAGGCGTCGAGGACGGTTCGGGCCGGGTCGGCCGGGCGCAGGTGGTCGCGGGGTCGGTCCGGTCGGGTTCGGGCATGGGCATGGCGGGCTCGGAGGCTATCCGGGATCGAAAATGGCTAATGGCTGATGGTTAAGGACAAACAATCGCAGATGCATTCAAAGCTTCTTCGAAGGATTTCCCGGACTTCCTTCACTCTTCACCCATCAACCATTTTCCATAACCGATTGCCGCGACTCGGAAGACTTGCCGGATAGCCTCTTGGTCCTCGGTTCAGCCCACGCTGGCGGGGCCGGCGGCCTTCTTGTGGGCCCGGCCGGCCTGGCCGAGGATGTCGATGGCCTCGCCGAGATCCTTCAACGAGCATCGGAGGTCGCCGGACTTCCGGGACTTCTCGGCCCTCTTGCGGAGGGCGGCCAGCTTGGGCCACTCGACCGGCCAGGTGTGCTCGATCGCGGCCTGCTGGGCCGCGCGGACCTGCTCGGCCAGGCGGTCGACGAGTTCCTCGCCGACCGGGCACTCGGAGCTCCGGTAGAGGTGTTCCTCGACGGGCGGGGCCCCCGATCCCTTCTTCTTGGCGAGGAGCCCGGAGGCGAGCCCCTTGATCCAGCCGGCCTTCTTGCCGTTGGCGGCGTGCTCCTCGGCGGCCTTGGGGAGTTCGTCGTCCTTCTCGGGCTCGACCCAGGGGCCGAACCGGACGATCACGACGGTGATGTTGTCGTGGCCGCCTCGGAGGTTGGCCAGGTGGAGCAGGTAGCGGCAGGCGTCCTTGGGGTGGAAGTTCCCGGCGAAGGCACCCAGTTCGGGGTCCTCGACCGGGCCGGAGAGGCCGTCGGAGCAGAGGAGGTAGACGTCGCCGGGCTCGACCGGCAGGGGCCCCTCGATGTCGACCTCGACGTTGGGGTCGGGGCCGAGGCTTCGGGTGATGACGTTCCGGGGGACCACCTTGTTGGCCTGCTCGGCCGAGAGGTGCTTCCGACGGACCAGCTCCCAGGCCAGGCTGTGGTCGAAGGACAACTGGTCGATCCGCCCGTTCCGGACCCGGTAGACCCGCGAGTCGCCGACGTGGGCGATCAGGACGCCGTCGGGGAGCAGCAGGAGGGTCGAGCAGGTGGTCCCCATCCCCTGAAAGTCGCGGTTGGCGACGGCCTTGCCGTGGATCAGGCCGCCGACCTCCTTGAAAGCCTTGGTGATGGCCTCGGAGGGGGTGCCGGACTTGGCCTTGGCGTAGTTGTGCGGGATGTTGTCGCAGGCGAGCTTGCTGGCCAGCTCGCCGACGGCGTGCGCCCCCATCCCATCGGCGACCATGAACAGGTGGCCGCGCTGCTTCCACGTCTCGGCCTTGGTGGCGCGGACGATCGTGTGGCTGTCCTGGTTGTTCAGGCGACGCATGCCGGTGTCGGTCGCGGCGGCGTCGACGATGATGTCGTCCCAGTTCACGACCCGGCCTTGTATTCGTGCGGCCCCGGATTCAACGCCACCGATGCACGAGGCGGTGGCCCTGCGGAACTCCGGCCATTCCGAAGGCCGGCTCCGCCCTCGGGCGGTTCCCGGACCCCCAACCACCTTCGCAACCACCGGACCGGATCGAGCGGGGGGCACGACCCCTCAATCCATCCGGACATTGTATCGCCTCGCGATCCCATGCAAAGACAATTTTAACATCGCGAGAAGATCGGCGGCGCGGGGGCCAACCCGGGTCGGCCTGAGGGAGCTGGCCGGCCGCCTCGGTAGGCACCAGACTCTACTTAAGGTATGGTGAATTCGTGACGATGCCCCGCCCCTTTCCTCCGTGGGACACGCCCGGATCGATGAACCCTCCCCTCCGCCTCGACCCCATCCGCTTCACCAAGGCCACGCTGGCCAACGGGCTCGACGTCATCGCCAGGCGGCAGGGGCCGCTTCCGGTCGTCGCGGTGAACCTCTGGTATCACGTTGGCTCCAAGAACGAGGAGCGGACCCAGCGCGGCTTCGCCCACCTCTTCGAGCACCTGATGTTCGAGGGCTCCGAGCACTACCCGGGCGACTTCTTCAAGCCCCTCCAGCGACTCGGCGCGAGCATCAACGGCTCGACCTCCTCGGACCGGACCAATTACTACGAGGATGTTCCCGCCGCCCACGTCGAGCTGGCCCTGGCCATGGAGTCGGACCGGATGGGGCACTTCCTGCCCGCCCTGACCGACGCCAAGCTCCGGATCCAGAAGGACGTGGTCAAGAACGAGTACCGCCAGAACGTCGCCAACCGCCCCTACGGGATGGCCTGGCGGCTCATGGCCGAGGCCATGTACCCCCCGGGCCATCCTTATAGCTGGACGACCATCGGCGTGATGGAGGACGTCGAGGCCGCGAGCCGCGACGACGTCGAGGCGTTCTTCCGCCGGTTCTACGTCCCCGGCAACGCTAGCCTCGCCATCGTCGGCGACATCGACGAGGACCGGGCCCTCGCCCTGGCCGAGCGTTACTTCGGCGGGCTCCCGGGCGGGACGAAGTCGCTGACCCCCTGGGCTCCCCCGGCGGACCTCGGGCCCGGCGTGAACCTCACGCTCCGCGACCGGGTCGAGCTGGACCGGATTTACCTGGCCTGGCACACCGTCCCCCACTTCGGCCTCGACGACGCGGCGCTGGTGATCCTGGGCGACATCCTGGGCCGGGGCAAGTCGGGCCGCCTGTTCCGCAAGCTGGTGGTCGAGCGCGAGCTGGTCCAGGACGTCGGGGCCTACCAGTCGGGCCGCGAGCTGGCCGGGACCTTCGGCGTGACCGCGACCCTCCGCCCCGGCGAGTCGTGGGAGGAGTCCCGCGGGCTGATCGATGCCGAGATCGCCGCGATCGCCGATCATGGGGTCGAGGAGGCCGAGCTCTCCCGGGTCAAGAACGGCCGGCTCGCTGGGTTCGTCTATGCGCTGGACAACGTCGGCGGCTTCGGCGGCGTGGCCGACCGGCTCAACGCCTATAATACCTATCTGGGCGACCCCGGGCGGGTGACCTCCGACCTGGCCCGGACCCAGTCGGTGACGGCGGACCAGGTCCGGGACACGGCCCGGCTCTACCTGGCGGGCAAGCCGAGGGTCTGCCTGACGGTCCTGGGCCGGAGGCCGGCGACATCGGCCCCGCCGCTGGACCGGAGCGTCCCGCCGCCCCCAATGGCCGCCGAGCCGTTCCGGGCCCCCCGGCCCGAAGTCCGGTCGCTCCGGTGCGGGGTCCCGGTCTGGGTCCTCCCGCGCCGCGACCTCCCGATCGTGGCGGCCTCGTTCGTCCTCGACGCCGGGGCCTCGGTCCACGGGCCGAGTCGGGGCGGTCTGGCCAGCCTCACGGCCGACCTGCTCGACGAGGGGACGACCTCGCGGTCGTCGCACCAGATCGCGCTTGCGATCGAGGGGATGGGGACGACCCTCTCGGCCTCCGCCGGCTCCGACGGGGCGTATGTGGGTTTCCAGTGCCTCGGGCCCCACCTGGAATCGAGCCTCGACCTGGCCGTGGACATCCTCCGGAACCCCTCGTTCCCGGCCGAGGAGTGGAATCGGATCCACGCCCAGACCCTCGCCGGCCTCAAGGCCGAGCGCGACAGCGCCGAGTCCAGGGCCGGGCGGGCCCTGCTCCGGGCGATCTTCGACGCGGACCACCCCTACCGCCTCCCCGCCGACGGCGACGAGGCGGCCGTCGCCCGCCTGACCTCCGAGGACCTCCGCGACTTCCACCGCACCCGGTACGTCGCGGGGCACGCCGCCTGCGTCGTGGCTGGCGATGTCGATCCCGACGAGGTGGTAGCCCTGCTCGACGCCCGGCTGGCGGACTGGTCGGGCGAGACCGGGCCCGCCACCGAGATCCCCCGAGCCGCCCGGCCGGGCCGGGCCCGGATCCTCCTGCTGGACCGCCCGGGGGCCCCCCAGGCGGTGGTCCGGGCCGGCCACGTCGGGACCCACCGGCTCGACCCCGACTTCACCGACCTGATGGTCTGGAACCAGATCCTCGGCGGCCAGTTCACCTCGCGACTCAACGCCCGGCTCCGCGAGGAGAAGGGGTTCACCTACGGGGTCCGGAGCCACTTCGACTTCCGGAAGGGGGCCGGCCCGTTCGCGGTCTCTTCCTCGCTCCAGTCCGACCGCCTGGGCGAGGCGCTCGGCGACCTCCGGGGCGAGGTCCTCGCCCTCCTCGGCGACCGCCCGCCGACCCCCGCCGAACTGGACGACGCCCGGCGGTCGCTGATCGAGGGGCAGGCCCGCCACTTCGAGACCCCCTCGGCCCTGGTCTCGCGCTACGCCGGCCTGTTCCTCCACGGCCTCCCGCCCGATCACCATGCCCGGTTCGCCGAGCGGCTCGGAGCCGTCACCCCCGCCAGCCTGGAGGCCGCCGCCCGCCGCCACGTCGAGCCGTCGAGCTTCGTCTACGTCGTGGTCGCCGACGCCGAACTCGTCGCCGGCCCGCTCCGGGACCTGGGGTGGGCCGAGGTCGAGCGGTTCGACGAACGCGACGAGCCGGCCTGATCGAGAGGCGCGACCCCTTCGGCGGTCCGATCGCCCGCACTGGCCGCGGGCGGGCTCCGGAGGTATGCTGGACCGAAAGCGAGCATTGACGACGGCCGGGGCGGAGGGCATTCGCGTGCGACGATCGACCGGGCGAGCGATGCGGACGACCGGGCCGGCGACCTGGATCGTTGCCGCCCTCGCCATCGTGGCCCAGGGGCAGTCACCCGCCCCCGCCCTCAAGGCCCAGGCGAAGCCTCGGCCCTCGGCCCCGAAGCCGAGGCTCCCGGCCGATGACGGGCCGGTGGTGATGTCGGCCGAGGCCGCCGCCAAGGCCCGGGGGAGGCCGGTCGAGGGGGACCGCTACGGCGTCGAGTCTGACTGGCGCGAGGTCCCGCCCTGGCGACAGACCTCGTTCTTCGGGATCCGGGCACAGGGGCAGGTCTTCATCTACGTCGTCGACTGCTCGGGGAGCATGATCGACGCCGACCGGCTCGCCCGCGCCAAGTCCGAGTTGAGGCGGAGCGTCGGGGGCTTGCAGTCGCCCCAGCGGTTCAAGGTGATCTTCTACAACGACCGCCCGTTGCCGATGCCCGGCGACCTCCCCAAGCCGGCCGACGCCCCGTCCAAGGCCCAGCTCTCCCGCTGGCTCAACCTGGTCGAGCCCGACGGCGGGACCGATCCGAGGGGGGCCCTCGCGCTCGCGCTGGCGCTGAGGCCCGACGCCGTCTTCCTCCTGTCCGACGGGGCCTATCCCGAGGGGACCGCCGCGGCCATCGCGAAGTTCAACCCCAGGAAGATCCCGATCCATTGCATCGACCTGGCCAGCGGGGCGGGCGGCGACGACCTCCGGAAGATCGCCCAGGATTCCGGCGGCCAGTACGCCCCGCGCTGAACGACGTGAAAGGCGTGACCTCCGATGGATCGGATCGTCGCGCCCGTCATCCGGGCTGATCGCCTTCGACAGCGGGCCGGGCCGGTTTGAAATGCCGGGTCGGGTCAAGCCGGCCAACGTTCTCAATAGAGGGCGGGCGGCCCCGCCAAGGCCCCGATGTTCATCAAGGAGGGCTCATCGAAATCGACGCTCGGCAGGGGCCCGCCGATCGAATTTTCGCCTTTGATTGCTGTTGATGTATTGTTCTTGAAAACCACGTTGCCCTCCATCCGAGCATGGCTCAACGAGAGGCCACCCCCTCCCGGATCCCGTCGGGGCCTGGAAGTCCAGGCGGGCGAAGTCGCCCGCGAATACCCTGCACCCGGTTTCCCGGCGGGAACGAAAAGGACGTCCGATCGACCGGGCTCGCTTCCAGCCAAGGTCACACTCGACGGCGGATCCGGGAGGAGGGGCGGCATCACTGCCCGGCCGAGAGCGAGCCGACGGGGCTCCCCCGGATCGAGGTCCCCTCGGGCAGGGGGCGGGCGGCGACGAGGAAGCCTCGGGCGTGGAGGTCGTCGCGGAGCTGGCGGTAGAGGGCGAAGCCGTCGGGGTAGATCCACATGGTGATGGTGTCGCGGCCGGGGCTCAGGCGGTTCACGGCCCGGGCGTACTCGGAGGAGCTGGAAAGAGTGCTCTCGTAGGGCACACCCCGGTTGTTCCCCTCGGGGATCACCTCCCAGCCCAGGAGGTTGTAGGAGGCATCGCGCGGGTCCATCATCTGGGCGAGGGCCTCGGGCAGCGCCCGGCCCATCTCGTAGTGGAGCGAGAAGGAGCCGACGGGCCCGACGGTCGCCGAGAGCCGGCCGCGGTTCCCGCCGGCCCGGAGTCGGAGCCGGGCGTCGGTCTTGACCATCTCGACGAGCCGGTCGAGGTCGAGGAATGAGACGCGGTTGCGGCGGACCTCGAAGTGGTACTCGGCGCCGTCGGTCGGCTTGGCCACGGCATTCTTGGCCATCAGGGCCCGGGCCTTGGGCGCGGGGACGCGCTCGATGGCCAGCAACTCCTTCTTGAGCCGGTCGCGCTCCCCCTTGAGAAACCCGCCCTTGGTCGAGGCGGCGGCCAGCCGGGCGCTGGGGTCGCGGACCCGACCCGAGAGCGTCCGGCTCTCGGCCAGATCCTTCGCGACCCGGAGCGAGGCGGCCTCCAGCGCATGCTCAGCCTCGGCCAGCCGGGCCTCGGCTCGGGCCCGGTCGCGGGACGCCTGGTCGAGCGACACCTCGGCCCGGGCCAGCGCCTCGCGGTCCAGCGGGATCGGGGCCGGGGCCGGGGCGGGCCGGGGGGCCGGCTTCGGCCGGGGCTTCGGGGCCGGGACGGGCGGCGGGACTTCGGCGGCGACCACCTTCGGAGGGGCCGGGGTCGCCGGGGCGGGGGACGGCGGGGGCGCGGGCGGCTCGGGCTCGGGCCTCCGCCGGGCCTGCCAGGCCCAGGCCGCCGCCAGGAGGGCCAGGACCAGCGCGGGGCGGCCGACGATCCGCGCGTAGGATTCGGGAGCGGTCTTCGATGGGTTGGGCATCACCAGCCCTCCGAAGGGAGGATAGCCAGGGGGTCCGGGGGGGCCACCTGGATCGTGGTTGGCCAATCGAGGCCGGAGAGGAGGATCTGGCTCCGGGCCGCCCCGTACGTCTTCTCGCCGCCGGCCTGGACCAGGAACCGGACCTTCGGTTCTAGAATCACCTTGGGGTCGGCCGCCCGGCGGGCCTTGACCAGGGCCACCATCTGCTTCTTCAGGAGGCCAGCGCGATCCTTCAGGGCGTCGGCCGTCACCCGGTAGCCGCCCGGCTGGACGATCACCCCGCGGGGGCCGCAGACGACCACGATCTCGAACCGACGGTCGATGATCCGGCCCGGTTCCGGCTCGGCGAGCGCTGGAGTTCTCGAACCCGACCCCGAGGAGGGCGATCCCGTCGGCGAGCCCGACGATGGCGAGCCTGTCGGAGGCATCCCCAGCCCGATCCCGGCCGCGCTCTGGGGCGGCTGGCCGCTCGGTGGTTGGCCGCCCGGGCCCCCGGCCTGGCCGATCATCCGGCGGGCCGGCGGGCCGCCGCCCGAACCCTTGTTGCCCGAGGCGTCTCCCGAGCCCCCGGCCCGGGGCGATCCCGGGGGGATCCCGGGACTGCCGTCGGAGGCCGGCTCGCCCAGATCCGGCGGGACCTGGACCCCCATCGCCAGGGGCCGGGTGAAGGGGCCCCGGTGCGGGACCGGAGGCGAGTCGTCGGAGGGCGTGATCGGCGGCGATCCGGCCTCCGGACCCCGCGCGCCGCCCTTGGGCTTGCCGGGCCAGACGAACTCGGAGCCGGGGTCGCCAGCGTCCTTGCCACCCGCGTTCGCAGGCCGGCCGGGCACCGGCGGGTCGAGGGCGACCTCGCCCGGAATCTCGCCGCCCGGTCGGGTCGGGGCATCGGTGGCGCTCGGAACCGGCTCGCCCGGCGATCCAGGGCCCGGCCGGGCGACGGGGTCAGATCCGGCGGTCGGATGGCCCGGGTTCGCCTGGGTATCCCGGCCGCCCCGGGGGGAGCGCCCGGCCGGATCCGCCGGACCACCCGCGAGGTCGATTCCCGAACCGCCCGGATCCCGGGGGGATCGACCCTGGTTCGGGAGATAGGGATTTGCTCGTGAACTTGGGCCATCCCCGGGCGACCGTGCGCCCGGACCCGGGGTCCGATTCGTGAGGTCAGTCCCCGAATCGTCCGTGGTCCGGCCGGCAGGGGCCCATCGCCGGGGCCCGGCGGTTTTGGTCTCCCCGGAGGGATCGGAGTTGGCGAGCGAACCCCGTCCATCCCGAGGCTCCGGCCCGCCCGGATCGGTTGACGGACCCGCGAGGTCGCTCTCCGAGCCGCCCGCGAGCGGTCCCTGGCCCACCGAAGGGCCGGCGGGGCCTCCGGCCAGGCCGGGGATCCCTTCGAGCGGGTCGCCGCCGGGTGCACCCGGAGACCGGCCGCCGGTCCGATCGCCGGTGCCGTCCGGTCGGCCCGTCCCAGGCCCTCCGCCCCCCCCGGACCGGGCGAGGGCCTTCTGGCCGGGCCAGGTGAAATCGGCATCGGACAGGCCGGAAGTACCGCCTCGGTTGCCCCGACTCGTGGAGCCCCAGGCGGGTAAGTTCTCGTCCTCGGCGGGCGAACTCCCCGGAGCGCGGGGGGGTGTCCCGACCATTGGGTTGAGGCCGGGGGCCGAGCCGTCCCAGGCGGCCGTCTCGTTGAGGTCGGGGAAATCGACCTCCCAGTCCTGGTCGGCCAGTTCGTAGCCGAAGGTGATTCCCAGCGGTTCGAGCCGGCCCCGGGCCTCGTAGTAGGGGCGGACGCCGTCGGGGCGGACCAGGAAGAAGATGTAGGGGACCACCGGGGCGCCGTCGGGCGACTCCTGCCGGCGGATCCGGACCGCCTCCCGGGCGACCGCGGCGACGAACGGGTTGGAGCTGGGGCCGAACCCCGAGGCCAGTTCGAGCAGGCCGAAGCCGAGCCCTTGCGGCCGGAGGATCGCCATCCCGTTGGTGCATTCGACCACGATCGGCCGCCGCCAGGTCCCGTTGGGTCCCTTGTGCGGCAGGATCGCCTGGCCGGGGCGTGACTTCGCCTGCGCGATCGCCGCCTTACGGGCGTCGCGCTCCTTCAGCAAGGCGTCCCGTTCGAAGGCCAGCGTGTCGACCTCGGCCTCGATCTTCCGGACCTTGGCGTCGAGGCCCGAGACCTGCGCATTGACCATCGACTCGCGACGACGCCATCGCTCCGACTGGGCGGCCGCTGCCTTCCGGGCCTCCTCCATCGCAGCGGCCTTGCGGTCGGCCCGGGACGCCTCCAGGAGCTGCTCGGCCTCGGCCGCAGTGAACCCGGCGAGTGCCTTGGGCGTGGGGTCCACCTGAGGCGGCGGGCCCGGCGGCTCGGGCTCAGGAGCTTCGGGCTCGGAGACGGCCGCCGGCGGGGCCGGAATCGGCTTCGCCTCGGACGGAGGCGGCGGCGCGACCACGACAGCGACGACCGGCTTGACCGGCCGCCTCGGCGCGGCCCGGCGATGGACCGCGACGATCAGCATCAGCGACCCGGCCAGGCAGGCCAGGATCAGGACCAGCGGGACCAGTTCAGCCCCGACCCCCGACCGAGGGCGCCTCATGTGATCGGGCCTCCCGTGCCCCGCCGTCCGCCGGCCCGGCCACTCCGGGCCCGTCCACTCCCGCACTGGCGCGACTAGCAACGGTGATGATCGGCAGGACCGGCCCGCCGACTTGAGCCGGAATCCCTGATCGGGAAGAATCGGACAGAGGGACGCCCGGAAGCAAACCCAGGTCGAGTCCGGCACAGGTCAGGCGGGTTGGGATGAAGGCCCTCCTTGCATCCCTGGGGACGGCTGGCATGGTGCGGTTCCTCCAGCAGGAGGAGATTGGCGAGGGGGATTATTCCATCGAGAGGCATCAATGGCTGGACGGGAAGGACGTGGCGTCCCTCGCCGAACAGATCCGACGGTCGCGGTCCTCGGCCCCGCCGCCCTCGGGATGATCCCGGCCGAGTGGCCTAGCGAGCGTTCTTCGGCTGTCCGAATTGACGGGCATGCTGTAGCATCGATCGGGATGCCTCAACCTAACTGAGGGAGGAAGACCATGCTCGACCTCGACCGCATCTCCGATCAAGTCCCGCCCGGCATGGGCAAGGTGGTCCATCTCCTTCACCAGTTGGATGAGCAGGGCGAGCCGATCGTCATCTCCATCAACGGCAAGGTCGACATCGCGGTTGCCGACGATGGTTCGTTTCGAATGCTTGTCGACCTCGTGGACCGATTGGAACTGCTCGAAGTCCTCAAGTGGGCCACGAAGGACCTGGACGAGGGCAAGGGGCTGAGCCTGGAGGAGGTCAAGGAACAGGCCCGGGTGAAGTATGGAATATCGCTTTGAGTTCGCCCCGGAGATGGTGGCCGGGGCCAACGAGCGTCACGACTGGATCGCCGAGCGTTCTCCGGAGCGGGCGGGAAAGTGGTACCGGGGCCTCTTCGAGAAGATCGAGACGCTCCAGACCCATCCCAAACGCTGTCCGGTGGCCCCGGAGAGCGAGGATTACGGCGAGCAACTTCGTTACCTGACCTACGGGAAGAGAGGCGACATCTTTCGCATCCTCTTCACGATTCGGGGCGACGTCATCCGGATCATCGCCCTGCACCACGCGGCCCAGGGTCCGTACGAGTTTTGATCCAGTTCTCCCGTCGAATGAGGCGGGGACCGCGGGCGAAGTGTCGCGTCGGACCGGGCTTGTGCTATCCTGGGACGTCCGATCCGCCGCACAAGGGCCCCGAGCGAGACCCCGTGCCGATGGCCACGAAGCGCGATTATTATGAGGTCCTGAGCCTGAAAAAGGACTCCGGGATCGACGACATCAAGAAGGCCTATCGGCAGATGGCCCTGAAGAACCACCCGGACCGCAACCCGGGCGACGCCGAGGCCGAGGCTCGGTTCAAGGAGGCCGCCGAGGCGTACGAGGTCCTCTCCGACCAGGGCAAGCGCCAGCGCTACGACCGCTACGGCCACGCCGGGCTCGAAGGGGCCGCCCACCACGACTTCAAGAACTCCGAAGACATCATGTCGGCCTTCAGCGACATCTTCGGCGGCGGCCTCTTCGGCGACCTCTTCCAGCAGCGGAAGCGCGGGCCCAGGCCCGGCCAGGACCTGCTGATGAAGCTGGAGATCGACCTCCTGGAGTCGGCCCGGGGGACGACCAAGGTCGTCGACGTGACCCGGCAGGAGCCCTGCGTCGAGTGCAAGGGGTCGGGCGCCCGCAAGGGGACCGTCGCCACCACCTGCAACTACTGCGGCGGCCAGGGGCAGGTCGTCCAGTCGCGCGGGTTCTTCCAGGTGGCCACCACCTGCCCGGCCTGCGGCGGCGAGGGGGTCCGGATCAACGACCCCTGCCCCGCCTGCAAGGGCCAGGGCAAGAACCCGGCCGTGGCCCACATCAAGATCGACGTCCCGCCCGGGGTCGAGACCGGGATGTGGCTCCAGCTCCGGAACCAGGGCGAGGCCGGCGACCCCAGCGCCCCCCGAGGCAACCTCCGGGTCCAGATCCAGGTCCGCAAGCATCCGTTCTTCGAACGGCACCGGAACGACCTGGTCTGCCAGGTCCCGATCAGCTTCCCCCAGGCCGCCCTCGGCGCCGAGGTCGAGGTCCCCACCCTCGACGGCCCCGACCGGCTGATGGTCCCCAAGGGAACCCAGAGCGGCGACGTCCTGAAGCTCAAGGGCCGAGGGATGCCCGACATCAACGGCCGAGGGCGGGGCGACGAGCTGGTCGAGGTCATGGTCGAGACCCCCCGGCACCTCTCGCCCCGCCAGGAAGAACTCCTCCGCGAGCTGGCCGAGCTGGAACACCTCGACGTCAGCCCCAAGCGGAAGAGCTTCTTCGAGAAACTCCGGGATTACTTCACCGAGGACGAGGAGGGCGGCGAGGCGGACCAGGCCTAGGCCCTCCGGCCCGGGGCTCCCTCCCGCCCAGCCGACACCCGTGGTCCACCGAGTCGAACGCCAGGATCGAATCGAGAAATCATGAGCGAACCCACCACCAACGACGGACCCGCCGGCGAGGCCAGCCCCAACCCCGAGGCCGCCTCGTCGGGCGACGAGCTGGCCCAGGCCATCCGCCAGCGCGACGAATACCTCGACCAGCTCCAGCGCACCCGCGCCGAGTTCGTCAACTACCAGAAGCGGTCCAAGGCCCAGGCCGAGGCCGACCGCCTTTACCTCATCAAGCCCCTGGCCATGGACATCCTGAACGCATTGGATAACTTCGACCGGGCCATCGAGACCGCCCGGGCCGGCGGGGCCACCGGGATCGCCGAGGGCCTGGGGATGGTCGAGAAACAGTTCGTCGCCGCCCTGACCAATCACGGCGTCGAGCCGATCCCCGCGCTCGGGCGGCCCTTCGACCCCAACTTCCACGAGGCGATCACCCAGCAGCCCGACGCCCACCACCCCGAGGGGACCGTCGTGGCCGAGTTCGCCCGGGGCTACAAGCTCAACGAGCGGGTCATCCGGCCCTCCAAGGTCGCCGTCTCGGTCCTCCCGGCCGAGTGAGCCCGGGCGCGGAAGACTCGTCCCCAAGAGGCCCATTGATGCCGACTTACGACTATATCTGCGACGCCTGCCAGCACGAGTTCGAAGCCTACGAGTCGATCAAGGCCGACTCCCAGACCGTCTGCCCGACCTGCCACGAGCCCAAGCTCCGCCGGAAGATCGGCGCCGGCGCGGCGATCCTGTTCAAGGGCTCCGGCTTCTACCAGACCGACTACCGGAGCGAGTCCTACAAGAAGGGCGCCCAGGCCGACAAGACGGCCTCCGAGCCGGCCAAGCCCGCCGAATCGTCGCCCCCGACGCCCAAGGCCGATTCGCCCAAGCCCTCGACCAGCGGGCCCTCGACGTGATCCGCGGCCGGTGCCCGATCTGCGGCAAGCCCTTCGAGGTCGCGACCATCGACGACCTCCCGGGGTTCCCCTTCTGCTCCGAGCGGTGCAAGCTCGTCGACCTCGGCCGGTGGATCGACGGGGCCTACGCCATCCCCGCCGCCCCCGAGCCCGATCCCGACCCGGACCTCGGATCCCAGGAGGACGACGAGGACTAGCCCGACCGACCGGGAAAAGGGGGCAGCGACTGGCCGGCCCGATTAGAATGGATTGACGATCACCGGCCCGGAGACTCCCCGTTCGATGGCAAGCCTCACCAAGATCGGCCGGATCGACTGCGCGGGCGAGGACGCTCGGGGGGCGATCCGGGAACTCCGACGCCAGCTCAGCCCCCGGGGCGACGTGGTCAGCCCGCAGGGCCGCGAGCGGACCATCGCCGCCTTTGGCGAGCCGCTGACGCCCGAGCAGGTCGTCGCCCGGATCTGCGACGACGTCCGCTCCCGCGGCCTCGAAGCGGTCCTGGACTACACGGCCCGGCTCGACCGGGTGACGCTCGAACCCTCGGCCGTCCGGGTCGCGCCCGAGGAGCTGGTCGAGGCCCACGCCAAGGCCGATCCCGCCTACCTCCGGACGATCCGCCGGGTCCGCGACAACATCCTCGCCTTCCAGTCGGGCATCCTCCACCGCGACGCCACCTTCCGCCGGGGACCCGGCTGCGAGCTCAGGCTCCGCTATCGCCCGCTCCGACGGGTCGGCGTCTGCATCCCCGGCGGCGCGGCGGCCTACCCGTCGTCGCTCCTGATGACGGTGGTCCCGGCGCAGGCGGCAGGGGTCGAGCAGATCGCCGTGGTGGTCCCGCCCACGCCGTTCGGGGGCTACAACGACGACCTCCTGGCCGCCTGCCAGGCCCTGGGCGTGACCGAGGTCCACCGGGTCGGCGGGGCCCAGGCCGTGGCGGCCCTGGCCTACGGGGTCGAGGGGATCGAGCCGGTCGACAAGGTCGTCGGGCCGGGCAACCTGTTTGTCGCCCTGGCCAAGCGGCATGTCTACGGCGAGGTCGACATCGACAGCATCGCCGGCCCCAGCGAGGTCGTCCTGATCGCCGACTGGACGGCCGAGCCCCGGTTCATCGCCGCCGATCTGATCAGCCAGGCCGAGCACTCGCCGGGCGCCTCGATCCTGATCACCTGGGAGTCCGACCTCATCGACCGCGTCGACGAGGCCCTGGCCGAGCAACTCGGTCGCCTCAGCCGGGGCGACCTGGCCCGCGACAGCCTGGAGCGGTTCGGCGCCCTGATCCTGGTCCGGGACGAGGACGAGGCCGTCGAGCTTTCGAACCGGATCGCCCCCGAGCACCTCCACGTCTCGACCTCCGACCCCGAGCGACTGGCCGAGCGGCTGACCAACGCCGGGGCCATCTTCCTCGGCCATGAGACGCCCGTCGCCGTGGGCGACTACGCCGCCGGACCCTCGCACGTCCTTCCCACCGGGGGGACCGCCCGATGGGCCTCGGGCCTCTCGGCCAACGACTTCCTCAAGCGGACCAGCATGATCTGGGTCGACCGCGACGGCCTGGCGAGCCTCGCCCCCGACATCCGCTGTCTGGCCGACAAGGAAGGGCTCACCGCCCACCGGTACAGCGTCGACGTCCGCCTCGAAGAGCCCGAAACCGGACTGGAACCGGAGAAGAACCGGCCATGACCACCCTCGGCGCGATCGACGACCCCGGGGAACTCGCCGAGCTGCGCCAGCGGCGGGCCGCCCGCCGCCGCCATCTCGGGATCATCCTGGCCGCGGCGACCCTGGCGACGGGATACTTCGGCTGGAGGGTCGGCTCGCACGCCATCGCCGCCCGATGGCTCGAAGCGAACGAATACCAGGTCGACTGGCGATTCGACCGGGAGACCTGGAGGCAAGGCGGCCTGACGACGGTCAAGATGGTCGTCTCCCACAACTTCTTCTCGGGCCACCACTCCAAGACCGACCTGAAGTTCCTGCCCTGGCTCCATCGGGTCGAGTCCCTGGACCTCTCGCTCGCGACCGGGCTCCGCGACGCCGACCTGGCGGGACTGGGCGAGCTGACCGAGCTGAGGTCTCTCAACCTCGACCGGACCGCCGGCCAGGCCTGGATCTATGACCCGGGACGCCTGACCGACGCGACCCTGGCCCGGATCCGCTCCCTCACCCACCTCCACGACCTTTCCCTGGGCGGCCAGAGGATCACCGACGACGGCCTGGCGAACCTCGCCGGCCTCGGCGAACTCCGGACCCTCGACCTCCGGGGGAACCCGATCACCGACGCCGGGCTCCACCACCTCCAAGGCTTGCGGGGCTTGAAATCCCTGGACCTGACGTTCACCGGGATCACCGCCCGGGGCGTCCGCGAGTTCGAGGCGGCCCGGCCCGGCGTGGGCGTCCTGGCCGAACCGCCCCCCGAGCCGATCCCGGCGAAGGCCGCCCCGAGCCCGGGGGCCGGCCCATGACCACGACCATCCGTCCGGCCCGCCCCGACGACGCCGAGACGATCGCCGCCCTGATCCGCGAGCTGGCCGCCTACGAAAAGCTCGAAGACAAAGCGAAGGCGACCGCCGACGGACTCCGCCACCACCTCTTCGGCCCCCGCCCCGCCGCCGAGGCCCTGATGGCCGAGTCCGATGGCTCTCCGGCCGGCTTCGCCCTGTTCTTCCCGACCTTCTCGACCTTCCGGGGCCAGCCGGGTCTTTACCTCGAAGACCTCTTCGTCCGGCCCGATTACCGGGGCCAAGGGATCGGCAAGGCGCTGCTCGCGGCGGTCGCGCGGCTCGCGGCCGATCGGGGCTCCGGCCGGCTCGAATGGTCGGTCCTCGACTGGAACGAACCTTCCATCGCCTTCTATCGATCCCAGGGGGCCGTGCCGATGGACGATTGGACCGTCTTCCGGGTCGATGAGGCGGCCCTGGCGGCTTTGGCAGGGAAGAATTGAACCGCCAAGACGCCAAGGCAGGAGAGAGGCAAACGAGAACAATGAAATGAGTGTTTGAATCCTCTCTCTTCTTCCCCCTCTCTTTCCGACCTTGGCGTCCTCGGCGTCTTGGCGGTTCAACTCCCCTTGCTGAGCCCAAGATGAGCCGTTATTTCCTCGGACACATCGACCAGATGGCCGGCTACGTCCCGGGCGAGCAGCCCCGCGATGGCGGCTTCATCAAGTTGAATACCAATGAGAACCCGTATCCGCCCTCGCCCCGGGTGGCGGAGGCGATCGCCGAGGCGCTCGGGGAGCGGCTCCGGCTCTATCCCGACCCGGTGGGGACCGCGTTCCGCAAGGTCGCTGCGGACCTGCACCGGGTCGAGCCCGGGATGATCCTCGCGGGTAACGGGTCGGACGACCTCCTGACGATCCTGACCCGGGCGTTCGTCGGGCCGGGGGACACGGTCGCTTATCCGACGCCGAGCTACATCCTCTACCAGACCCTGGCCGAGATCCAGGGGGCCCGGGCGGTCGAGGTCCCCTTCGAGGCCGACTGGTCGCTCGGACCCTCGGGCTTCGAGAGGGCCGGGGCCCGGCTCGCGTTCGTGGCCAACCCGAACAGCCCGTCGGGGACCATGCTCCCGCCCGACCAACTCGCGGCCATCGCCTGTCGGATCGACTGCCCGCTCGTGGTGGACGAGGCTTACGTCGACTTCGCCGAGGGGGACGCCGTCGGACTGGTGGCGGCTCACCCCAACGTCATCGTCCTCCGGACCCTGAGCAAGGGGTACAGCCTGGCCGGGCTCCGCCTGGGCTACCTGATCGCCCGGCCGGAGATGGTCGCGGGGTTGATCAAGGTCAAGGATTCTTATAACTGCGATACTCTGAGCCTGGTCGGCGGCGCGGCCGCGCTGGAGGACCGGGACTACCTCGCCGGGACGACCGCCAGGATCAAGGCGACCCGCCGACGGCTCACCGAGGCCATGCGCGGCCTGGGTTATCACGTCCCCGAGAGCCGGGCCAACTTCGCCTGGTGCACCGGCGGGCCCCCGGCCGTGGCGACCTACGAAGCGCTGAAGGCCCGCCGGATCCTGGTCCGGCTGATGCGGTATCCGGGCCAGCCCGACGGGCTCCGGATCACGGTCGGGACCGACGAGGAGATCGACCGGCTTTTGGAGGCGCTTCGCGGCTAAGGGCCGGACCGCCTCAACGATGGGGCTTCGCGATCCGGGCCGGGCCGGCCGGGTGCTTCCTCGGGTGCGGGGCGTGGACCAGCTTCGCCGAGGCGTGGTGGGTCGCCTGCTTCGCCGAGGTCGCGGCGTGGTGGTAGGCCGGCCTGGCAGCCCGGTGATGGTGGGCCAGCTTGTGGGCCGCGTGGTGCGCCGGCATCGGGCCGACCGGACCGAATTGGGGAACGGCGATCGGGAACAAATTCACGAACGGGACCGGCAGGGCCATCGGGAAGGACGGCGCCTTCGGCGGCGGCGCCGATGGCGTGAGGATCGGCGAAGGCGAGGGCGTCGTGACTGTCGCGGGAGTTAGATCCGGCGCGGACGCGGGCACCGGGGTCGATCCGGGGATGGGCGTGGGTGCCGGCTCCGGCGTGGGCTCCGGATTCGGGGTCGGAGTCGCCGCGGACGTCGGCGTCGTGTCGGGGATCGACACCGGGGCCGGCGTGGAAGTCGAGGGGACCGGGGCGGTGGCCGGGGGATTCGCCGGAAGCCCGACGATCGGAGGGGACGCGGTGAAGATCGGGTCGAAGACCACCGCCCGGAGGTTGATGACGTCGGGGCGGCCGTCGGGGCCGACGACGGTGAGTCTGACCGCGTAGTTGCCGGGCCTGGCGTAGGAGTGGCCGGCCAGGACCTGGAATTCTCCCGGGAAGCTCTGATCCGGGGGGTTGACCTGGATCGTCGCCGGCTGGGCGGGCGAGCCGTCGCCCCAGTCGACCGAGGCCCGAAAGTCGGCCGCCGTCGCACCGTGGGCCGAGAAGCTCTCCAGGCGGCGCGGGCCGCTGGCGGCCCCGGTGGAGAAAGCCAGGGGCGTGTCAGGGTGGAAAAATTGCTGGGCGGCGACCACCGAGACCGAGACGAGTGAGGCCGACCGGGCGGTCGAGCCGTCGGGGCCGACCACCGAGACCATCACGTCGTAGAGGCCGGGCCCGGCGTAGGTGTGGCCGCCGGAGACGTCGAACCGTTGGGCGAACGTGTCGTCGAACCTCCGGGCCGGACTGATCGTCCCGGCCGTCGGCGCCGAGCCGTCGCCCCAGTCGACGATCTCGCATTTGGGGCCTCGTCGGTGCCGGAGGGCTGAGGCATCCCGCGTCGAACAAGGCGGCCAGGTCATGGCAAACCCCCGATTCGTGGGGCACGCCATGACCTGGCCGGACGCGCCTGGATCACTTGCCGATGATCGCAGCAGTGATCGCATTTTGAACGACCAACATATTCGCGCCGTGGCGATTGGCCACGTCAGTCCAATAAACTGACTGAAGCTCAAAATAGCCGCCGAGCGTGTAGGGCTTGCCCTCGAAGAGGGCACCACCCCATTCGAAGAATCTCCGCGCGTCGGGGGGCCGCAGCGCTTCAGGGATCTTCTCGATAAGGGTGTTCCGGTTCGTCTCGGCCTCCGCCTGTCGTCGATTGTCGCGTGCCTGCGCCAACGCCCGATCCAGGCCCTCCTTCTGGATTCGAGCGAGGCGTTCAAGGGTGTCGAGGTTCAGGCCACGGATCGACGCGGCGTCGATCTCGCTGGGTTTCGGCCCGGGGTAGTTCGACCGGTCCTCGGCCTGGTCCCGCGGCTTGGCGTCGGGTCGCCCGGCGGCCTTCCGGTCGGGGTTGATCTGGCCGGGCTCGTCGGCGCGACGAGCGGCCTGGGCGGGGGGGTCGTCGGCCGCCGCCGGGCCGATGATCCCCGAGAGCACCACGGCCGCCGAGAGGAGGACGGCCGACCGACGGCGGATTTGCCTCATTTCTTCCTCTTGTAGGAGACCAACATCAGCGGCAGGCCCTTCTTGGTGGCGAATCGGATCGGCACATCATCGGCCACGACGAAACAGAAGGTCAGGGTGTCCCCTTCGACCTTGTAGATCCCGTCGAGGACCTCACCATCGGCGTGCACCAGTTCGACCTGCTTCGGATCGGCCGAGGAATTCAGCTTGATGGTGTAGTAAGGCTTGAGGTCGTCCTCACGCCTCGCCTCCATCCAGGCGTCGCCCCGGATGATCGGCGCCGCCAGGCCATTCTTGTTCGATGCGTACGTCTCCGGTGGCACCAGTTTCCCTCCGATCTCGATGTGGGTGCAGGACCAGGAGCCCTGGAGCCGATCGAGGTCGCCCTTGGCCGCGTCGTCGCCGGGGGCCGGGGCGGCTGGGGTCGCAACCACCCTGGCGACCTCCTCGGCCCATCCGGCCCCGGCGAGCGTGACGATCGCCGCCACGGCGGCCCACAAAGTTCCACTCCGGGATGCAAGATTGACAACGATCATGATCAATCGTCCTTTGTAAACGAGATGGGAAGGGGCTGCGGAGGTCTGATCTCGCGCGGCCACGTTTATCCCGGTCCGCGAGCCTCACTTCCCTTGCCCCTGCAAGTAGTCGATCGCGGAGTCGATGTTCGTGAGCGACCTCGAAAGCCTGACCGCCTCGTCCGTGTATGCCTGAGCGAGAGCCTGCATCACATCGGCGAGGGCCGGTGGATCCGGGGCGTCCGTCGCCACCCGGGGAGTCTCTGGCTGCTCATCGCGTCGGACCTCGGTCGGGCGTAGATCCCGAGGTCCCGACCCGGCCGGGACGAAAGGAGGAACCCCGGTGATCGTCATTTCGCTCAGTCGACAATATCGCATTCATCACTGCATGTCCGACAAAATTCTTTCCTGGGGAGGAGCCTGGCCTCCTTACGGGCCGCTCCCCCGCTGCCTGGGTCCGGGGGATCGACCGAATCGGGGACGGGATGTTATGATGCTCCGACCCGGAGCAGGAGCCCGAAGCCGTGGCCGAACGTATCGCCGAGATCGTCCGCAAGACGCGAGAAACCGACATCCGCCTCCGCCTCGACCTCGACGGCTCGGGGCGGTCGGAAGTGGCCTCGGGCGTGGGGTTCCTCGACCACATGCTCGAACTCTTCGCCCGCCATGCGCTGATGGACCTGGACGTCGCCTGCCGGGGCGACCTCCAGGTCGACGCCCACCACACGACCGAGGACATCGGGATCTGTCTGGGCCAGGCGATCGACCGGGCCCTGGGCGACCGGTCGGGAATCAGCCGGTACGGCCATTCGGTCCTCCCGATGGACGAGACGCTGGTCACCTGCGCGGTGGATCTGGGCGGCCGGCCTTACTGGGCGTGGCAGGCCCCGATGCCGAGCCCGAAGATCGGCGACTTTGACAGCGAGCTGGTCGCCGACTTCTGGCAGGCCGTGGCGGTCCAGGGGCGAATGAACCTCCACGTCCTGCTTCACTACGGGCGGAACACCCACCACGTCAGCGAGGCGATCTTCAAGGGTCTGGCCCAGTCACTCCGCGACGCCACCGCCCGCGATCCCCGGCGCCAGGGCGTCCCCTCGACCAAGGGCTCGCTCTGATCCGAAAGGCGATCCGGCAATCTTGCTGAATCGTGGCATCCGTGCATGATGAATTGTTGATGGCTGATGGCTGATGGCTGATGGCTGATGGCTGATGGCTGATGGCTGATGGCTGATGGCTGATGGCTGATGGCTGATGGCTGATGGCTGATGGCTGAAGGTAGTCTCGGGTGGTCCCTCGTCAACCATCCACCCTGAGCCATTTTCGACCCCGGATCGCTTCGGAGCCCCCGTGACGCCGACCGGCGGCCCGCTCCGAATGACTGGGGAGGAACCCGACGTGTCCCGCCCCCGTCCATCGACCCGACCGAGCTCCCCGATGCCCCCAAGCCGATCGCCCCGACGGGCCCTGCTCATCAATCTGTCCATGGTCGCGCTGGCGTTCGGGCTCCTGGGGCTGGTGATCTACCAGAACCGGGTGAAGATCCGCGAGGTCTTCGCCAAGCCGGTCGACTACCGCTTCTTCGCGCTGGGGCTGGCGATCTACCTGGCGGCGCTCCTGATCACGTTCGCCCGCTGGCATCAACTGGCCCGGGCGCAGGGGCTGAGGTTCTCGCTCCGCGACGCGGTCCGGCTCGGCTTCATCGGCAACGTCTTCAACCTGGTGATCCCGGGCGCGGTGGGGGGCGACGTGATCAAGGCCGCGTTCCTCGGCCGGATGCAGCCGGAGAAGAAGCCGCAGGCGTGGGCGTCGATGATCCTGGACCGGATCCTCGGGCTCCTCGGCCTGTTCACCCTGGCCGGGGTGGCCGGGGCGATCTCCTGGCCGGAGGCGAACCGCGAGGTCCGGATCCTGATCGGCCTGGTCTGGTTGGCGATGGCGGCGGGTTTCACCGGCCTGGCGGTGGCCTTCTCGCCGGGCCTGTATCGCCCGATGAACCGGCTGGTGGCCGGTCGCGAGCGGCTGGAGCGTGCCGTCCGCAAGCTGGAGGCGATCGGCATGGCCTACCGCGAGCGGCTCGGGCTGGTCGCGGGGATGCTGGGGCTGGCCATCCTGGGCCACAGCCTCTACGTGATTGCCTTCTACTCGGCCAGCGCCGCGCTCTTCTCGGACCTCCCGAGCCTGGCCCAGCATTACCTGATGGTCCCGCTGGCCCTGTTCACCACGGCCATCCCCATGCCCTTCGGGGCCCTGGGCATCTCCGAGCAGATCAGCGGCCAGCTCTTCGCGATGGTCCACCACGCCGACGGGGCGATCGCGATGATGGCCTTCCGGATCGTGATGTACGGCAGCGGGGCCGTCAGCGCCCTGGTCTACCTCGCCAACGTCCGCCAGGTGCAAACGCTCGCCCAGGAAGCCGAACCGATCGACGAGGAAGCGCTCGAAGCCACGATCATCGACCCGGGCGGGCTGGCGGGCGAGATCGCCCGCTGATCGGTGCCCGGGGATCCCATCACTCCGGCTTCTTGATCTCGATCCGAAGGGTGGGCGGGACGTCGGGCCGGTCGGCCCCTTCGAGCTTGGCGACCTGGGTGTAGCCCGCCGGGGGCTGGAAGGCGAAGGCTTCGGCCCCCCGGGGCTCGGTCGAGACGACCCCGGCGGCCCACCGGAGCGACTCGACGTGGGTGTCGCCTCCGGCGATCGAGGACTTCGCCGCGTCCCCCTCGACGACCAGGTCGACGAACGCCAGGAGGCCGGTCTTCGGGTCGATCAGGAACCGCCAGTCGTGGTTGTCCGACTCGTCGAGCCGGAGGACCCGATACGCGGTCCCCTCGACCACCTGGTCGGGCTCGGCCAGGAGGGTCGGGGTGAAGTCGTAGATCAGCCGCTCGGGATCGTCGCCGATCACCAGGTTGAGGACATGGACCAGCGGGAGGCCCGCGATCCCCCCGAACTCGATCGCCCCCAGCGGCCCGCCCCGGATGGCCGACTCGGCGAACTTCTTCGGCGAGGGCGTCTTCAGGTACTTCTTCAAGGGGGCGACGCTCGCCGTCACGTTCGACCCGTCGGCGACGACCCGGACCAGGTCGGTCTGGACGTCGAGCCGGTTGGGGCGAGCGAACGCCACGCTGGCCTTCTGGACCTGCTTCAGCGCCCGGTCGCCGACCTTGACCACCAGCGTCACCTCGCCCCGGTCGGCGTAGGCCGGCAGGGCCCGGTAGGCGGCGATCAGGGCGTCAAGCCGTCCCTTCGCCTCCGGGTCGATCGGCGGGGCCTTGGGGCCATCGGCCGTCGCGGTGAAGGCCGAGGCGGCGAGGCCGACGATTCCGGCGAGGACGGCAGGGATCATGGCGCGAGTCCTGGCGAAGCGGGGCGATGGGCCGACCCCATTGGTTGTAACCGACCCGCCGGGTGGCCCGCCAGTCCGCTCGCCCTCCTCGGTCCCCCAGCCGGTCGCGCCCGAAGGGCTCAGAGGCGATCCGGGATCAAAAATGGCTGAGGGCTAACGACGAACAAGCGGAAATGCATCCGAAGCTTCTTCGAATGCTTTTCCGAGACTTCCTTCACCCATCAACCATCGTCCCTTTTCCATGACCCATTGCCACGACTCGGAAAAGCGACCGGCTGGCCTCTCAGCCCCTCCGGACCGCCGGGGAGGGCTGGTCCGCCCGGACGGGACCCCGGGCCGGGAACCTCGGGCGGACCGCCGCCGCATCGGCTCGCCTCCGGGGTGGAGCCGGGGCCGTCCGGTCGAACTCCTCGAACAGGAGCCCCCGGGCCTGGTCCCATCGGGCCTCGATGGCCGGTCGGGCGGCGTCGGCCCTGGAGGGGTCCCAATCGTCCTCGAACCCGAGGGCCGCGACCTCGTCCCGGATCGCCTCCAGGTCCCCGAAGGGCATCGCCTCGCGGCCGAGACCGCGAAAGACCCCGCGCGCCCCGTCGATCGCGACGCCCAGCTCGGCGAGGACCACCGCCGTCTCGTCGCGGGTGGGCCGGGCCTTCCGGGTGTGGCGGATCGCCGCCTGGGCCGCGAGGCTCGCCTCGGCCGAGGCCGCCCCGAGCTGCCGGAGGAAACCCTGCCTCCGCTGGATGCTGTAAGCCAGCCAGGCCGCGGGGATCGCGATGACCAGAGGGACGAGGTCCCGGAAGAGGACGTAGTGCATGTCCTCCCGGTTGGGGAAGCGGAACCGGAGGTCGCAGCCCACCCCGATGGCGATCGCGTAGATCGCGACGACCAGCGAAGTCCGGATCATCAGGCCGCGTCGAGTCATTGGGTTCGCCCCGACCGTGGTTGCCGGCCCCGAGGCCCGAGGACCTCGCGAGCGGGATGGAGACGTCGCGAGCCGCGAAGCCCCCGGGAGATCGGATCCACGCCGGGGGCGGCATGGTAGGCGGTCTCCCCCCTCGCGTCCATCTCGGTTTCTCGACGCCGAAAATCGATTCCGGCACGAGCCCGCGATCGAAGACCGAGCCTCGAACCCCGTGGATGAACTTTCATCCTTCCGCCTTTTGGCCTCCCGAAGCCGGACGGACCCTCGCCAGGGCAACCGTCGCCAGTCCTCCGAAACTGGCGGCGGCCATGGCGATGAGGAGGTGGAAGGTCTGCATGAGGTGGATGGGGATGGTGATCAGCTTCATCCGGCCAACCGCATCCACAGAGTAAATTTGCCAATTCAGCAAATGTCTGACCGACTCGCCGTTACCGGATTGGGCATGGACCGGGTTCCATTCCGCGAACGCTTCGAGCAAGAATTGCGGGATGGGGTTCGGCGGAGGGGCCGGGCGGGGCGACATCGGACCAAAGGCGACGATCAGATAAGCCCAGCCGAACACGGCGAAGCCAAACCAGAAGGGACGCCGGACGAACGGCACCACGGCCGTCGTCAGCAACAGACCGGTGACCATCAGAGAGTAGAGGCTGCTCGCCAGGAGTTCGGACGAGTTGCGCAGGGCGGCAAAGGCCAGCGCGGCGAAGATGACGATCCCCATCACCCCGCCGATCGAGATCCGGGTCATTCTCATCGCGATCCTCGCTCCAGCCGAAGGTAGCGTTTGCCCGCGACGAATCGGCTTCTTCGTGAAGCGTACAAACGATTCGCGAATCGATGATCGTTCCGGGACCTGGCATGGCGATCGACCTTCCGATCCATCCCAGGTCCCACTTCACCGGCAAATGCCCCGGACGGCAAGGGCCTTCGCCCGGGCAAACCGAGGCAGGTCGGGACCCCGATCCCGGCGAGTCGGCCGATCAGCCGGGGCGGATCCCACCGGGGAACTCGGAGGGCCCGACCCCTCGATCCTCGGCCCCGGCGCGACTATGATGGGCGGGTCGCCCGACGATTCGCTCTCGCCCGGAGCCTCGCCATGCCCTCGCCGCCCAAAGGCCCGAAGCGGCCCCCCTCGCCGAACCCGGGGGCGGGTCCCGGACCCGGACCTCGACCGAATCCGGCACCCGGACCTCGACCGAATCCGGCCCCCGGGCCCGGTCGACCGGGATCTCGGGGAGTCGCCCTGCCCGGAGTCCCGCCGATCATGCCGGTCCCGACGGCCTCGGGCGACCTCAGCCTGGGCGTGGCCGTCGCGGCCGACGGGTCGTCGGGCGGGGGGACCGTCACCGCCCGGAAGGCCGGCGGGCTCCGCGACATGGCGCTGGATGTCGACCCCAAGGTGGTCGGGGTCCGGGGGGCGCTCCAGCACATGGCCAAGGCGATCAACATCGCCTTCCAGACCGACTACGGCGAGAACTACCTGGAGTCGGTCTACCAGGCGGCCATCGTCCGGAACGGCGAACTCCACATCGTCCACCGCGAGTATTTCGGCTTCCGCGAGACCTGGTTCGGCCAGTTCGGGATGCTCCTCCGGTCGATGTCGCTCACCCTGGAAGGGCCCGACCCCGCGTCCCCCGAGGGGCAAAAGCGGATCACCGAGAAGGGCCCATCGACGATCCGGGGGCTGTTCAACCTCGTCGGCCGCAAGCTCGACCTCGTCGCCGAGTTCGAGGACAAGGTCCCCGCCTACGTCGAGCAGATGTTCGACCGCCTCGAAGCCTCCGGGATCATCACTGGATGGGACCGAGGCGACTGGGAGATCTGGACCACCTCCATCGGCCTGAACATCAGGATCGGGCCCAAGACCAGTGACCCGATGGAAGCCGAGGTGATCTTCTGACGGATGACCCCGGCCGCCGGGCTTTCTTGCAAGCCATCGTCTCCCTGCCGGCCGGGGCCTGGCTCCGATCGCTGGGTGTCCCCACGCCCGGAATCGGGGCCACCCCCGATGCCTCGGCGCATTACCGCGATGCGTTCAAGGAATTGTCGCGGCTCTCCCGCGCGGATGAGGCCCTCATCGAGGGCTGGAAGTCGGCCCCCCTGGACGACGCCACTCAGAGTTTGCTCCGCCGGGCCTCCTCCGCCCTGTCGGCCTTGCATCGCGGGGCGGAGATCCCCGATTGCACCTGGGCCGAGGTCGTCCGGGCCGACTCGCTGAATCGAGGTCCCCTCGACGTCGGCAACCTCCAGATCGGGAGGGTCGCCCTCCTCCGGGCCCGGATCCGGGCCGGCTCCGGCGAGGGTCGAGAGGCCCTCGATGATCTCTTCGCCGCGGCCAGCTACTCCCGCCATGTTGGGCTAGCCGGGGTCCTCTTCGCCCTGGTCTTGCACCTCTCCCTGGAGAACGAGGCGATCGCGGCGCTGGGCAGGATCCTCCCGAAGCTGGATCGTCGCACGCTCGCCACCATCCCGGGCCGGATCGCGGCGCTCCCGACGCCTTGCACTTGGAAGCGGATGATGCGAGCCGAGGCCCGCTTCATCGCGACCACGGTCGCGGCCAGGATCGAGGCGGCCCCGGCGCCGATCGGGATCGAGGCCCTGACCGAGGCCGGGTTGATCCCGACCGAAGCCACGGCGGTCTTCGACGCGACCGGCGGCGACCGGGGCCAAGTCCTGGCCCTCGTCGAGGGGGTTATCCCCTACCTCGAAGAGTTCGCCGACGTCCTGGGCCTGCCGCTCGGCGCCTCTTTAGCGGCCTTGGAAGCCCTCAACAGCCGGCCCGAGACGGTGAACCCGTTCGCGCGCTCGGTCGTGGAGAACGCCGATGGGATCCGGTACGCGGTCGAGCGGGTCGGGGTCCTCTGGATTATGACGCGGGCGGCCCTGACTCGGATCGTCGACGGGCCGGATGCGTTCGGGGCCATCGCCGATCCCTTCGGCGATGGCCCGTTTTCCCATCAAGCCCGGGGCGAGGGCTTCGAGCTGCGGTCGGCTTTGCACCGCGCGGGGAGGCTGCCCGCCGTCCTGGTAGTCGGGGACTGCTGATCCTTTCACCTGGGCTTCGACTTGGGCTCGTCGAGCAGCCCGTCGAAGGAGCCGTCATCCTTCCCCTTGGCGGCGGGCTTCTCGGCCGCCTTGCCCTTGCCGGGGTCGCCCTTGGTGGCGAGGTCGGCCTTCCTGGCGTACTTCTCGGGGTTGTCGTTGAACTCGTCGCGGCAGCCGGTGCAGCAGACCGGATAGCTCTTGCCCTGGTAGCTCACCGAGAGGGTCGAGGCGCCACCGGTCATGATGCACTTGGGGAGATCAGCCCCGCCACCGCCGGCGGCGAACGACTCGCCCTCCTTGGTCAGGCCGACGCCGATGACGTTCTTGAATTGCGGCGAGCCGGGCTCCTGGCGGTCGATCTGGAGGGTGTAGCGGATCTTGTTGCTGTTGGGGCGGAGGATCAGCCGGTCCTTGCCCTCGGCCGCCGGCCCGACCCGGTCGAGCGTCAGCGACTTGCCGTCGGGGCTCAGGGCTCCCAGGAAGGCGATCGGCTTGCCGGTGGGGTCGGTGCCGTCGAGGTGGTATTTTTTGGCGGCGGCGTCGAAGGAGAGCTGGCCCTTGGCAATGGCCTTGTCCCCCTCGAAGGTGACGCTCATCCCGACCGGCTTGCCCTTCTCGAACTTCCAGGCCCAGCCGTGCGACTCTTGCCACCCCTTGACCCGGTTGACCGAGGGCGCCGCGGTCCCCTTCCAGCCGCCGATCATGTGCTCGAACGGCAGGAACGGCGCCGGGACCTCGTCCACCGGGCCGGCCATCGCCAGCCGACCGACCGTCGACGCCAGGAACACCCCCGCGATCACGCCTCGCATCGCAGACCCTCCGCTCGACGACCGTTGCCCCGGACGCACCTGGACCCATGCATCATCTTACAACTTGCCCGGGCCGGAGTGTAGGGGATGGCGAGGTTTCGGGCCATGGGCTGGTCCCGGAGCCCGTCGGGATGACCCCTGGCCAAAGAAGGATCCAGCAGTTAAAGTGAAAAGCATGAGAACGGCCGCCCTCCAGAAGGGGGTCGGCCGCTTCCGAGGGATGTCTGATCGACGGGGTTCGCCATGCGTTTGGAGGCAGTGATCCTGCCCGAACTGGGGACCGGTCCGGACGTCCCGATCGTCGTGAGCCACTGGTTCGCCGAGCGCGGCGACGAGGTCTGGGAGGGGGACCGGCTGGTCGAGGTGCTGGTCGGCCCCGCGACCTTCGACGTGCCGGCCCCGACCACGGGCCGCCTGGCCGTGATCCACGGCCGGGAAGACGATCGGGTGACGCCCGGGACGGTGCTCGGCCTCGTGGCCGTGCTGGAGGGCGAGGGCGGCGCCACCGGGAGCGACCCGCCGCCGGGCCGTGGCACGCCATGACCGCCATCCACGAACATTCCGCAGGCGTGATCCCGTTCCGGCGGTCCGCCGAGAGGGGCCGAGCCTACCTCGTCCTGCACTCGGCCACGGTGCGCAACCCCCGGGCCAAGTGGGAATTTCCCAAGGGCGGGATGGAGGCCGGCGAGTCCACCCGCCAGACCGCCGCGCGCGAGTTCCACGAGGAGACCGGGCTGGCCGAGTGGGCCTTCCGCGATGGCTTCGAACGGAGTCTGACCTACACCTACGTCCGGCGCGGCCGGAAGGTCCTCAAGACCGTCACCTATTACCTGGTCGAGGTCTCCGGCGACGCCCCGCCGATCCCCTCGACCGAGCACGTCCCCGACGGGACCGGCTACTGGTGCCGCTGGGGGAGCTTCGACGAGATCACCCGTCTGCTCTACCACGCCAAGATCCGCCAGGTTTTCGCCGAGGCCGACGAATGGCTGGATCACTGAGGCGAGATCGAGATCGCAAATCGCTGATTTCCCATTTCAAACAAATATCCAGTTTTATGTTGAGATTGGAAATCCTGGCATCTGAGATCGCTCGCTTCACTCCTCCTCCGGCGGCTTCTCCCCGAGCTTCCGGAGCCTCGAGGCGACGTCGCGATACGAGTAGTCGTTGGCGGCGACCTCGTTGTAATGCTCCTCGGCGACCGCCTTGTTGCCCTGGTCCTCGGCGATCCGGCCCAGGAAATAATTCAGCTCGTTGATGGTGTCCGTGTCGGCGGTCTCGGCCAGCCGGAGGGCCTCCTGGAAGTTCCGCTCGGCGAGCTTGGCGACGCCGTTGGCCATGAACGAGAGGCCGGCCTGAAGCAGGGCCTGGACCTTCAGCTCGCCGCTGCCCCGGGCCTGCTGGAACTCGGCGATCGCCTCGTCGTGCTTGCCCCCCTCGGCCAGCTTCCGGCCCAGGAGCATCCGGAGCTTCAGGTCGTCGGGCGCGACGCCGACCTTCCGCTTCATCTCCTTCAGCTCGTATTTGTAGAGCGCGACCTTGAGCTCATCGAGCCTGGCCTTGGGCTCGGGGTCGTGGGGCTCGCGGGTCACCTTGCGGGCATACGCCTCGATCGCCACGTGGAGGCGACTCATCTGGACTTCGGCGTAGGCGCCCTGGAGGTAATTGTCGTCGGGGTTCGCCTTGACCCCCTTGGCCAGGATCTGCTCGGCCTCCTTGAGCCGCCCCTCGTGCTTGTAGTGCTCGGCCAGGGCCAGGTAGGGGCCGATCCGATCGGGGGTCTCCTCGATCTCCTGGAGATACCGCTTCTCGGGCGAGACCATCCGGGCCCGAAGTTCCTCGGCGTCGGGGGGGAGGTCCTTCTCGGGGCCGGACGACCCGAGGGCCATCGCGGATTTCTTGTCGATCGACTCCTGGAGGCCGGACTTCTTGATCGCCGCCCGGGCGGTCAGGTCGTTGACCTTCTTGCGGGCCTCCTCGTCGCTGGGAAGCAGCGCCTTGAGCTTCTCCCAGCACCAGATGGCCTTCTGGAAGTCCTCGGCGAACTCCTCGAAGTGGGCGGCGGAGCGGAGGAACTTGGCGTCCTTCTCCCCCTGGGGGATCACCGCCTCGATCATGTACTGGGCGACCTTCTTGAGCCCGAGATTCTCGGCAGCCTCGGCGGCGTCGATCGAGGCGGTCAGGTCCCAGGGATTCGCGGCCAGGACTTCCTCGCAGTGGTCGAGCATCTCCGACCACTTCTGCGACCGCTTGGCCGAGCCGATCCGGATCCGGAGCGGCTGGAGCGTCAGTCCCACCATCCGGCTGACCTTGGCGGGGTCGTTGTTGAACTTCCGCCGCTGGACCCCCCGCAGGGACTGGCGATAGGCCAGGTTCTCGGGCGCCAGCTTGCACGCCTCCTTGTACATCTGGGCGGCGTAGACGTCGTTCCCCTTCTGGGCGGCGTCATTGCCATACCCGAAGAAGGCTTTCGCCTTATCCAGACGTGAATTCGGATCCGACCCGGCGGCCATCGTCGAGACCCCTTCCGAGGAGCGAAGCGTGGGGACGAGATCGCCGGCGCGGCGGTGGAACCCGTCCGCCGCCGCGACGCATCCCCCGGATTCTCGTCAATCGTCGTGCTCGACCCTAGCCTATCAGAACACGACGCCGCGTCAATCGGCCCGCAGCCCAAGGGGCCCGCCGGGACTCCCGATTTCCCTCCCGAGTTTTCGCAATGACTTTAGCGAAAATTGGGCAAAAAGCTCGACCGGCGATGGACGGTCGATCCGGTCGGCCCTACAATAGGGACGTGTCGAGGGGATCACCAGGCTTCCACTGACCTCGCCTGCTGCTCCGAATGACGGCCAGGATTGGGATTGGGAAAGGGGGCCGATGATGAGCGAGTCGTCCGATCGCCCGCTCCTGGACCTGATCCGCCGCCAGGGCCCGCTGACCGTGGCCGAGATGGTGGTCCTGCTCGGGGTGACGCCCACGGCGATCCGGAACCGACTGACCCGACTGACCGGCTCGGGGATGGTCGAGCGCCGGTCCGAGTCGGGCAACCGAGGCCGGCCCCGGCACACCTATCAAGCGAGCGCCGAGGCCCACAAGCGACTCGGCCAGAATTACGCCGACCTGGCCGTGGCGCTCTGGGGCGAGTTGATGCACGCGGTCGAGGACCGGAAGCTCCGGAGGCTCCTTTTCGGCCGGGTCACCGACCGGCTGGCCGAGCAGTATCGCGACCAGATGCGCGGCGACGAGTGGCAGGGGCGGATGGTCCAGCTCGGCACGATCCTCCATGACCGGGGAGTCGAGGCCGAGGTCACCCGGGGCGACGGCGGGATGCTCCCCGTGCTCCGCCAGCACTCCTGCCCCTATTTCGCCCTGGCCGAGGTCGACCGGGCAGTCTGCGCCATGGAGCGGAAGATGTTCGAGAAAGTCCTCGGCCACGGCCTCCGCCTGAGTCAGTGCCGGCTCGACGGCCACCGCTCATGTGACTTCGAGGCCAAGCCGGTCGTGGCTCCAGCGACGCCTCGGGTCGTCTGAGTTGAGATCCGAGATTGTTCGAGTGGGGGTCTGCTCATAACCTTGCGAGTTGTCATCGAACGCGGAGAAGATGGCTACTTCGTTGCCCATTGCCCGTCCCTGAAGGGTTGCTGGTCGCAAGGAACGACCCGGGACGAAGCCATCTCCAACATTCGCGAGGCCATTGTACTCTATCTGGAATCCGAAACGGGAGAAGAGGCCGGCCCGGCGACCTGATGGGCCTTGAGGTTGGCCGACATCGACCTCGTTGACTTCATCGACGCGGTGAAATGACCTTTCGCATCCATCTCGCCGGTCCCGAATCCGGCGGCTCCCATGAATTCCCAGCAGGAGATCCCGGGCACCGGGGCGGCATCCATGAGCAAGGTCCTGAAGATCGAGAACCTCCGGGTCGGGATTGATGGCAAGGAGATCCTCAAGGGGGTCAATTTAACCATCCGCGAAGGAGAGGTCCACGCCCTGATGGGCCCCAACGGCTCGGGCAAAAGCACCCTGAGCTACGCGCTGGCCGGGCACCCGAACTACGAAGTCCTCGGCGGGACCGCGACCCTGGACGGCCGGGACCTGCTGGCCCTAGAGCCCGACGAACGGGCCAAGGCGGGCCTGTTTCTCGCGTTCCAGTACCCGACCTCGATCCCCGGCGTCACGGTCGCCAACTTCCTCCGCCACGCGGTCACCAACGTCCGGAACCCGGACCGCAAGGAGGGGGAGGAGCTGATCTCGATGCGCGAGTTCCGCAAGGAGATGCGGACCGAGATGGACGAGCTGGGGATGGACCCGGAATTCGCCCGCCGCTACCTCAACGAGGGCTTCTCCGGCGGCGAGAAGAAACGGGCCGAGGTTCTCCAGCTCGCCATGCTCCGGCCCTCCTTCGCGATCCTCGACGAGACCGACAGCGGCCTCGACATCGACGCCGTCCGGGTCGTTTCCGAGGGCGTGAACCGGGTCGCCGCCAAGGTCGGCACCGGCGTCCTGGTGATCACCCACTACGAGCGAATTTTAACCTACATCAAACCCGCCTTCGTCCACATCCTTTTCGGCGGCAAGATCGTCGAGGACGGCGGCCCCGAGCTCGTCACCCGCCTGGAGGCCGAGGGCTACGACTGGATCCGCGAGAAGTACCCCGAGGCCGCCCGCGACGAGGAGACGATGGAACAGAGAATGGGTGTCTCCTCGGAAGTTTGAAGAGGGCCGGCCGATGCCAACCGTTCTTCGCCGAGGGCCTTACCGTTTCCAATTCTTGGCGAGCGATGGGACCGAGCCGAGACAGATCCATGTCGCCCGCGACGGGGCGTGTGAAGTTCTGGCTCGACCCCGCCGTGAGCCTGGCTCGCAACCGTGGCTTTTCGGCGAAGGAACTTCATGACGCCCGGGAAATGATCGAAGACGAATTGCAGGCGTTGAGGGATGCGTGGGATGACGACTTCAACCCTTGAGTTCCGGATTCCTGCGATTCGCGCGGTCCGGATCACGCACTCGACGTTGACGTTCGAGGCCGAGGACGGCCGTTCCGTCTCCGCGCCGCTGGATTGGTTCCCGAGACTCAAGGCGGGGACTGTCAAGGAACGCGAGAATTGGTCCTTGATCGGGGCGAGCTACGGAGTCCATTGGCCCGAGCTTGATGAAGACATCAGCATCGAGGCCCTGTTGCAGGGTCGCCGGTCGATGGAGAGCGAGAGATCTTTCCGGGCCTGGCTCGATCGACGCCCGAAGCGCCGTCGGCCTGGGCTCTGAACATACCGGAGGCACGCAGAGATGGCGACCGATTTGAACACGCAGGTCGAGGGGATCAAGGACGAGTACAAGTACGGTTTCCACGACTCGGAGGCCAACTACTCGTTCAAGAGCGGCAAGGGGCTCACCCGCGAGACCGTCGAGCAGATCTCCGAGATGAAGAGCGAGCCGGGCTGGATGCGCGACATCCGCCTCAAGGCGCTGGAAGTCTTCTGGTCCAAGCCGAACCCGGCCTGGGGCGGCGAGCTCGCCGAGCTGGATTACAACGGCATCCGCTACTTCATGCGGGCCGCCGACCGCCAGGGGAAGACCTGGGACGACGTCCCGGCCGAGATCAAGAACACGTTCGAGAAGCTGGGGATCCCCGAGGCCGAGCGCAAGTTCCTGGCCGGCGTCGGCGCCCAGTATGACTCCGAGGTCGTCTACCACAGTCTCCGCGAAGACCTCCAGAAGAAGGGCGTCATCTTCACCGACATGGACACGGCCCTCCGCGAGCACGAGGACCTGGTCCGCCAGTATTTCGGCACGATCATCCCCACCCAAGACAACAAGTTCGCCGCGCTGAACACGGCGGTCTGGTCGGGCGGGTCGTTCGTCTACGTTCCGGCCGGGGTGAAGGTCGACATCCCGCTCCAGGCCTACTTCCGGATCAACGCCGAGAACATGGGCCAGTTCGAGCGGACCCTGATCCTGGTCGAGGAGGGGGCCCAGGTCCACTACGTCGAGGGCTGCACCGCCCCGATCTACACCAGCGAGAGCCTGCACTCGGCGGTCGTCGAGGTTCTGGTCAAGAAGGGCGGGCGCTGCCGCTACACGACGATCCAGAACTGGGCCAACAACATTTACAACCTGGTGACCAAGCGCGCCGTCGCCCAGGAAGACGCCCTGATGGAGTGGGTCGACGGCAACCTCGGGAGCCGCCTGACCATGAAGTACCCTTCGGTCTACATGACCGGCAAGGGGGCCCGCGGCGAGATCCTCTCGATCGCCTTCGCCGGCAAGGGGCAGCACCAGGACGCCGGCGGCAAGGTCGTCCACGCCGCCCCCTACACCAGCTCGCGGATCATCTCCAAGAGCATCAGCAAGAACGGCGGACGGGCCAGCTACCGGGGCCTCCTCAAGGTCGCCCACGGCGCCCACGGCTCAAAGTCCAACGTCGTCTGCGACGCCCTGATCCTCGACCCCCAGAGCCGGTCCGACACCTACCCGTACATCGAGATCGACGAGGACGACGTCAAGATCGGCCACGAGGCCAGCGTCTCCAAGATCGGCGAGGAGCAGCTCTTCTACCTCAGGAGCCGCGGCCTCTCCGAGGGCGAGGCCGCCACCCTGATCGTCGCCGGCTTCATCGAGCCCCTGGTCAAGGAGTTGCCGATGGAGTACGCCGTCGAGATGAACAAGCTGATCCAGCTCCAGATGGAAGGCTCGGTCGGCTGAGGCCGAACTTCGGTTCGAACCGTTCCCCGCCTTGGCGGGTCACAGGTAAGGATTGATCGATGGACAAACTCGTGGATTCTTCCATCCGAGGTCGACCCGATCTTCAGGGGGGCGTCGACTCGGCCACCGAGCTTCTGGAAGAGGAGATGGGCGCGTCGGCGGCGACTGCCAAGGCCGAATGGACTTTGACGCAGGACAACCGGAGTCGAGACGTCCTCGAACTCCGGGTTTCCGACTGGACCGGTTCCGTCGGCTACCGATTCGCACCGGACGAGTTGACGGACCGCAATCACATGCAATATCGCCTCCATCGCCTCTGGGGTGACCTCCTCATGGTCCGGTCGCACGTCCAGATGGATGGCCATCTCGGGCCTTATCAGGAGCAAGGGGGACCGTGACCACCCCTTCCAAGGATCGCGGCGACCTCATCCAAGAGCATGGAGAGCGGATAGCGACCCTCGACGAACGGATTGATCACCTCCGACGCGACTTCGACCGCGTCCAGAACTCATTGGAGGCACAAAAGAAGAGCCTCCAGGACATCGACAAGCGGTTCGAGGTGACCATTAAGGATGTCGAACGGCTGGTGAAGAAGCTGGATGACGTCTCCTCGCGCCGATGGGACCTCTGGAAAATCGTCCTGGCGGCGATCCTAGGCGCCGTACTCGCGAACGGCGGGGCCATCATCCGTAAGGCAACCGATTCCAGCCTCCAACAGAAACAGGCCAAGCCATGACCAAGTCCCAACGAGCCGGATGATCGGCTTCGGATAGCCCGTCCTTCGACCTGGACAGCAGGCGTCGCATCGAGCGAGTCCGGCTCGGAATCACGCGAGATTGAACCCCCGATGAGCAGCGCATCCGCGACCACACCGCCCCCCGCGACCGGGGGGTTCACCGAGGCGAGCTTCGAGGCGTTCCTGAAGGGCCGCGACGAGCCGGGCTGGCTGCTCGACCGCCGCCGCGAGGCGTTCCGGGCGTTCTCGGAGATGCCCCTGCCGTCGATGCGCGACGAGGAATGGCGGCGGACCGACATCCGCGGCCTCAAGCTCGCCGGCTTCGCCCCCCCGACGCCCGGCGAGCCCTCGGCCGACGACCGATCGGCCCTCACGCCCGCTTGGGACGCCCTGAGCGCCCACTACGCGACGGGGCTTGCCCACGTCAACGCCCGCCCCGCCCGGGCGGCCGACCCCGCCAGGCTCGGCGGGGCGATCCTGGTCGACCTCGCCACGGCCGCCAAGGAACACCCCGAAATCCTCGAACGATTCCTCCTGACCGACTCCGTCCAGCCCACCGCCGACGCCTTCTCGGCGCTCCACGCGGCGTTCTGGACCGGCGGGACCCTGCTCTACGTCCCCAAGGGGGTGAAGGTCGAGGCCCCGCTGTTCAGCCTGGTCGGGCTGGCCGGCGGCGGCTCGGTCGACCTCGATCACACCCTGGTCGTGGTCGAGGAGGGGGCCGAGGTCTCGCTGGTCCGCGAGACCGCCAGCATCGGTCGCGGCGACGCTCCGGCGCTCCATGCGGGGGCCGTCGAGCTGTTCGTCGGCAAGGGGGCGAATCTTCGTTTCGTCAACTTGCAGAACTGGGACGCCGCCACCTGGCACTTCAGCCGCGAGCGGGCCCTGGTCGGCGCCGACGCCTCGATCCAGTGGACCGTCGGCGGCCTGGGCTCGCGGCTCTCCAAGGTGAATCAGGAGGTCGCGCTGACCGGCAAGGGGGCTGATGCCCAGGTCAACGGCGTGATGTTCACCACCGGCAAGCAGCATTTGGCCTACTTCACCCGCCAGGACCACGCCGCCGAGCATACCCGGAGCGACCTCCTGTACAAGGCGGGGCTGAAGGACCGCTCGCGGGTGGTCTGGAAGGGGATGATCCGCGTCGAGAAGGACGCCCAGCGGACCGACGCCTACCAGAAGGACGACAACCTGATCCTCTCCGAGGACGCCCGGGCTGACTCGATCCCCGGCCTGGAGATCGAGGCCAACGACGTCCGCTGCACCCACGGGGCCACCGCCGGCCGGGTCGACGAGGAGATGATCTTCTACGCCCAGGCCCGGGGCGTCCGCCGCGAGACGGCCATCCGGCTGATCGTCGAGGGGTTCTTCGCCAACGTCTACGACCGGATCACCCTGGAGCCGGTCCGCGAGACCCTCCGCCAGGCCGTGGCCACCAAGCTCAACCTTTGACCGGCCCCGGCCGACCACCGATCGCCGAATCCCGAACGCAACCGGAGCCCGCCCGATGGCAGACGCCTACGTCCACCCCGAAGTCCTCGTCTCGGCCGACTGGGTCGAGCAGCACCGGGACGATCCCCAGGTCCGGATCGTCGAGAGCGACGAGGACATCCTCCTCTACGACATGGGCCACATCCCGGGGTCCGTCAAGATCGACTGGCAGGGCGACCTCCAGGATCAGTTGATCCGCGACTACATCGACGCCGCGAAGTTCGCCGCGATCTGCGCGCGGGCCGGGATCGCCAACGACACCACCGTCGTCTTCTACGGCGACAAGTCGAACTGGTGGGCCTGCTATGCCCTCTGGGCTTTCAAGCTCTTCGGCCACCGCGACTGCCGGATCCTCAATGGCGGCCGGAAACTCTGGATCGACCAGAACCGGCCCGTCACCACCGAGGTCCCGAGCTACCCGCCGACCCGTTACGCGGTCGCCGGCCGCGACGAGTCGACCATCCGGGCCTTCCGCGACGAGGTTCTGGCCCACTCCACGTCGGACAAGCCGCTGCTGGACGTCCGGAGCACCAAGGAGTTCACCGGCGAGCGGACCCACATGGAGGACTACCCCCAGGAGGGTGCGCTCCGGGGCGGTCACATCCCCGGCGCCGTCAGCGTCCCCTGGGCCCGCGCCGTCAACGACGACGGGACCTTCAAGACGGCCGAGGAGCTCAAGGCCATCTATCAGGGCGAGGTCGGCCTCAAGCCCACCGACGACATCGTCGCCTACTGCCGGATCGGCGAACGCTCCAGCCTGACCTGGTTCGTCCTGACCTACCTGCTCGGTTATCCCAGGGTCCGGAATTACGACGGGTCGTGGTGCGAGTGGGGCAACCTGGTCCGCGCCCCGATCGCCAAGGGTGCGTGAGATGATCGATCGATGAGCGGATGTCATTAAAATTGGCAAATTCCCCATGAGAGGCGTCGACGCGATCGGCAACTCGCTTTAAGCTAGGTAGTGCATATGGGTGCAGGCAGAGATGCCTGCCCCGCCGCGTCTGATCGTGGGCCGGCCCCGGCCCCGCTTTCGAGGGAGAGCGCCCTTGGTTGCCGCACTCGACGCCATCGTCTCTGAACTCGGCGATGCCGACCGCCAGGAGCGGATCGAGCTTTTGATCGACTTCGCCAAGAACCTCCCCCCCCTGCCCGACCGGCTCGAAGCCCTCAAGGACGCCGAACACCGGGTCGAGGAATGCCAGTCGCCGGTCTTCCTGTTCGTGGAGGAGCGGGGGGGCCGGCTGGCGATCCACGCCGACGCGCCGATCGAAGCGCCGACGGTCCGGGGGTTCGTCGCCATCCTGGTCGAGGGGCTCGACGGCGCGACCGTCGAGGAGGTTCTGTCGATTCCTGGTGACCTGATCGAGCGGATCGGCCTGCCCGAGATCCTCGGGATGCTCCGGGTCCGGGGTCTCAGCGGGGTCCTCGCCCGGCTCAAGAAGGAAGTTACCAAGGCCGCGATGTCGAGGCCCGCCATCCCGAGCGATGGGGTCTCCGGCCCCTGAATCGCCGCGATCCCGCCGTCCCCGCCCGCCCTTCCTCTCCCAACGGATGACATCGCGATGCCGGATTATCGGAAAGTTGTCGCCTGCGCCGAACTGCCGCCGGGCGGCAAGAAGCTGGTCGACCTCGACGGGCGGTCCATCGCCGTCTTCAACGTTGCCGGGTCCTATCACGCGATCGACGACATCTGCACCCACGACGGCGGGCCGCTGGCCGAAGGGGAGCTGGACGACGCCGAGATCCGATGCCCCAGGCACGGGGCCCGGTTCGACGTCCGGACCGGCAAGCCGCTCTGCTTCCCGGCGATCGAGCCGGTCGCGACTCACACCGTCGAGGTTCGTGGCAGCGACGTCTACGTCGCCATCGACGACTGAGAGGCTGTCCGGAAACATTTCCTTGACCTGGTAGTGAATCATGGCCAATGGTTGATGGGTGAGGATTCCCCGGAGATTTCCCCGACATAGGCATCGTATGCCGTCCCGATTGGCGTCCATAACCCATTGACCATCAACCATTTCCGATCCCGTATAGCCTCTGATCGCCCACGCCGCCCGGGGCCCTGGCCGCCGGGCCCATCCGCACCCGAGCCCGACGAATCCGAGGAGGCCCACCGGCCATGCCCGACCAAGACGCGATCGTCGACGCCCTCAAGACCGTGATCGACCCCGAGCTCAACGTCAACATCGTCGACCTCGGCCTGATCTACACCGTCCAGTCGCGCCAGGACGAGGTCGACGTGGAGATGACGCTGACCACGCCCGCCTGCCCCGCCGGCCCCGAGATCCTCCACAACGCCGTCGCGGCGTTGGAGAAGCTCGAAGGCGTCGTCAAGGCCAACGTCAAACTCGTCATGTCGCCCCCCTGGTCCCCCGACCGGATGACCGACGCGGCCCGCGACGAGCTGGGCATCTTCTGAGCCCGAGCCGGCCGGCGGGCCCCCGAGCGATGTTTCGCCGATGCGACGTCCGTCCCCTCCGAAAGACTCGATGTCGTTTCTCATAACCATTTCATCACCATCCCGATGGATTGTGCATACTTGAGCTTCGATGCAAAATGATGTACAAGGATCCGCAGATCCAATCTGAATGGGCAAACCTGACTGCCCGGCTCGGTCGGCAGGTCGCGGCCGGTCCCCCAGGACCCCCCGATCGATCCGCCCCCCGAAATTTCAGCTACCAGGGATACCGAGGGACTCCCGCTCGCGGGATGGCGCGCCGTGGCCCGGAAAAAAACATCCAAAGTCCGCGTCAATGTCAAGGCGTCGATCTCCCGACGGCTCCGCGATGTCCGCCAGGAACTCTTCGGCGAGCACGGCGGGCCCGAGCTGGCGCGCCGCTTAAACCTGCCCGCCCGGACCTGGTATAATTACGAGACCGGCGTGACGGTCCCCGCCGAAGTCCTGCTCGCCTTCATCGATCAGACCGGGGCTAACCCGGTCTGGCTCCTCTCCGGCGAGGGGGAGCGTTACCGACGCGAGGCCGAGGCGGCCCTGCTCTCCGACCTGACGCCGATCCAGTTGATCCGGCGCGGGCTGGAGAAGCTGGAGGAGCAGCCCAGCGACCTGAAGATGGTCGCGCCCGAGAACCTGCCGACCGACTCGGCCTCCGAGTTCATCGCGGTCGCGTTGGTGCCGCTGGCGGAGCTCGACGGCCGGGCGATCGATCCGGGTCGGGCCGAGGGGCACATCCTGGCCTATCGCGAGTGGCTGCCCCATCCCCGCGAGACCGTCGCGGTCCGGCTCGTCGACGACGCCATGTTCCCGATCCTGCCGTCGGGCTCGGTGGTCGCCGTCGACCGGTCCGTCACCGACCCCCAGCGGCTCCAGGGGAAGATGGTCGCGGCCCGCCCCGACGGCGTCCCGATGATCCGATGGCTCGACCTCAGCGGCCGGCACCTGATCTTCCGGCCCAACCAGCCGAGCCGCGAGCACCCGATGATCCCGATGGAGCTGGACGACTCGCCGGAGTCCCCGATCCTCGGCCAGGTCGTCTGGTCCTGGAGCTGCTTTAACGCGACCGGCCCCTGACCCCGGGCCGGCCGGTTAGCCGTTGAACAATCCGAATCACTTGTTCAGGCACCGCGCTTCGAGTGATACTGGTCGCGACCCAGGCTGTTGAGTCGGCTGGGGCACGAAGGTCCACTCGATGATCCTGACCCCGAACAACATCAAGGCCGAGTTAAGCTACGCCTACCTCCATGCCGTGGCCGCGCGGGGGGGCCTCGAATGCGTGGTCGCGGGGCGGCACAGCGACGGGGCCGGGGTCGATGCCATCCTCCGGGCCAGGGAGCGATTCTCGCCCGGGTCGCTCTTCACCGACTTCACGGTCGAGGTCCAACTCAAGGCGACCAGCGTTGAGCCGACGATCGATGCGCGGGACCGCTACGCGTTCCCCCTGGAACTGGACCACTACGACAAGCTCCGGAACACCGAGATTCACGCTCAACGGCTCCTCGTCGTCCTCTTCCTGCCCGAGGATGAGTCGCAATGGCTCCGCCACTCGGCCGAAAGCCTCGTCGCCCGGCGCTGCGCGTACTGGGTGAGCCTCTGCGGGGCGCCGACGAGCCCCAACGGCACGAGTCAGACGGTCTACATCCCCCGATCGAACCCCTTCTCGGTCGAAAGCCTCCGCTCGGTGATGGTCAGGGCGTCTCTCAACGAGAGAATGCCCTATGAGCTATAAGGGCCTACCCGAACAACTCGTCGCCCGGATCAACTCGGTGGACGCCCGGGGTTACGCGATCGCGTCGGGCTGGAGACGCCTGCCGGGCATCCACGGTAAAGTCGCGGTCTACAACCATCCGTCGTCCGACCTTGACCAGTTGATCGTCCCGCTCGACGCGGGCCTCTCCGACTACGGCCAGCGGATGGTTGAGGTGGTGGCCAACCTGGCGGAGAAGGAGGGCCGTCCGGCCACCGAGATCCTCGACGACCTCCTGCTCCCCCCGTCCGACGTCCTCCGGTTCCGGATCGACGAGCCGGGCTCGCGGGCCGGGTCCTTGCCACTGGATCAGGGGATCGAATTGTTGACGGGGGCGAGGAAGGCGCTGCTCTCGGCGGCTTGCAGCGTCATCCGACCCCAGCCGTTCCACTCCCGCCTCAGCCGAGCCGAGGCCGAGCAACTCGTCCGGTCGAGCACGTTGGGCCAGACCGAGCGCGGGAGCTTCACGGCCGTGATCTCCTGCCCCCTCGAAGCCGGGCCCGGGCCTCGCGCCGTGTTGCCGCCGACGCCGACGTTCCCGACGTTCGGCGAGCCAGACATCGAGCCAACACCGCGCCAGGAGGCGGATGACCAGTCCCGCACGCCGTTCACGCGCCAGGTGACGAGCCTCTTGATGCGGTCCGTCGTCCGGATTACTTCAGCCCTTGATGGGGACGACCCCGATTCCTTGCTCAACTCCGAGGGCCACGAGGCGCCCCTGAGTTCCAATTTCTGCGAGGCTTTGCTGGACATGCGGCCGGTTGGCGAACGATCGAGCCTCCGCCTCGCCGCCACCTGGTCCCGGTCCCTGCTGCCGCCGGCCAAGGCTCCCCCGCCATCAATGGTCAAGCTACGTCGTGAGTACTTCCCCGCCATCGAAAGACTGGCCGGCCACCTCCGTCCGACACGAGAGCCGCAAGTCTCCCACTTCATCGGGATCGTCGACTCCCTCCACGGCAACTCCGACGAAGACGGGCTCGTTCGGGGCGAGGTCCAACTCCTGATCCTCAACCAGGAGGAGATGACCCGGGCGCGAGTCACCCTCAACGCCAACGACTACCACACGGCGCTGGAGGCCCACGGCGTGGGAGGGTACGTTTCTCTCAACGGGGTCCTGATCCGAGGCGACCGGGTCCATCGGATCGTCGAGGTCACGAATTTCAAGTCCCTCAAGGACTGATCCTCTTCCTCGATCCGCCAGGGATTGGCCACGCCCCAGCCCACCCTCGCCCGGCGAATCGCCCCGTTTTCGCTTGCTAACGGCCCGGCGACCCGACATCCTGGAGCCACGACCCGGCGGCCCTCCCCGCCCCGTCGATCCCATCGGTTCCAGGGACCACCAGACCCACCATGCCGCCTCCCCGCTCCTCGGGCATCCGGCTGGACGCCCTCTTGCAGCAAGCCCGCGAGCCGGTATTCTGGCTCGGCCCGGACCGGCGCCTCCTCGGGGTCAACCGCGCCTGGGAGGAGCTGACCGGCCACGCCGCCGAGGAGGTGGCGGGCCTGGAGTGCCACCCCCACGGGCCGACCCGGGCGGGCGACCTCGCCGGGCTCGGGGGGAGCTTCTGCCCGCCGCCCGAGGCCCTAGCCGGCCAACCCGCCTCGGGCCGGACGCTGATCCTCCACGCCGGCGGCGAGCGGCGCTGGCGACTCATCGAGTTCTGGCCGTTCCACGACGCCCGGGGGGCCCTCTCCGGCCTCCTCGGTCTGGTCCGGCCCGCCGGAGAGCCACCCCAGGCCCCCGACTCCGAGGCCCACCGGCTCCGGGCCGAGCTGCTCGAACTCCGCGATCGGCTCCACTCCCGTCACGGGTCCGACGCCCTGATCGGCCGGGGCCCCGAGCATCGGAGGCTGCTCGACCAGGTCGCCGCCGCCGCCTCGACGGCCGTCCCGGTCCTGATCGTCGGCGAGCCCGGGACCGGCAAGCTCCTGGTGGCCCGATCGATCCACCAGCGGGGGCCACGCCGCAACGCACCGATGCCGGCCTACGACTGCAAGGCGCTGCCGCCCGAGATCCTGGAGCGCGAGCTGTTCGGCGGGCCCGACGCCGAGCCCTCGGCGGGGCTCGCCGCGCCCGAGGGCTCGACCCTCCTGATCCGCGACGTCCTGGACCTCCCCCGCGACCTCCAGGCCCGCCTCGCCTCGGGGCTCGATGGCCGGGTCCGGCTGATCGCCACCGCCTCCGGTGACCCCGACGACGCGCTCCGGTCGGATCGGCTCCGGACCGACCTGTATTACGCGATCACCACGATGGTCCTCCGACTCCGGCCGCTCCGCGAGCGGCTCGACGAACTCCCGCTGCTGGCCCAGCACTTCCTGGAGCGGGCCAACATCCGGGGCGATCGCCGGCGCGACGGCTTCCGACCCCCCGCCCTGGCGGCCCTGGCGGCCTACGACTGGCCCGGCAACCTCCGCGAGCTGGCCCGGGTTGTCGAGGACGCCCACGATCGGGGCGACTCCCACGCAATCGAGGTTGAGGACATCCCCGGCGCGATCCGGGGAGATCGCGGGGGGGCCTACCTCCCGCCCGAGCCGGCCGGACCCGCCACGCTCAAGGAGATGCTCACCCAGGTCGAACGCCGGCTGATCGAGGGGGCCCTGGAGCGCGCCGGCCGGAACAAGTCGAGGGCCGCCAAGCTCCTCGGGATCAACCGCCCCCTGCTCTACCGCCGGATCAAGGAGCTGGAGATCCCCGACGAGCCCGAGCCCGCCGAGGAGGTCCCGACCTCATCGGAATTGCGGACCTGACCGGGGATGTAAAGGATTTGAACCGCCAAGACGGTCGAGTAGGGGAGGGACTGGGCTTACCAACCGCCTCCTGGCCTGCGCCCCATTTCTTGGTCCGGGCATAATGGGAATCACGGGTGCGGATGTTCATTGGGTGGTCGTTCGATCGAAGTTTCTTCGATAGGCACATACCTCTTGCATGTG
>JAABUJ010000526.1_pt1 | contig 74594 bp, 60 predicted proteins | sample 5559131 | NCBI WGS metagenome assembly JAABUJ01 (sample SAMN10711875, study PRJNA513366) | rock metagenome | isolation source: Antarctica rocks | place: Antarctica: Victoria Land, Mt New Zealand nord | collected 2016-01-07 | reverse complement strand
ACGTAGATCAGGGCCGCCGTGGGAAGCGAAGCCAAGCATTCCTCGGAGGGTGGTGGCGGCATCGTCATGGTAAAAACACTACCATCCCCGAAACGGTAGCGGAAGGCCGTGAACGGTTACGGAGAAACTCCTGGAGGGTGGAGGCGATCACCTCCTCGTCGTCGACGATCAGGACGCGGCCCCGACCGTTCCGGGCATGGGAGGGTCGGCTCATCCGGGGACCCCTTCGGCGGCGGGCTCCGGGGCGGCGAGGGCGGGCGATTCGTGCCGATCCGAGGGGAGCCGGACCAGGAACGTGGTCCCCCGGCCGGGCTCGGACCGGAAGGTCAGCCGGCCGCCCATCTCCTCGACGATCTGGCGGCTGACGAAGAGGCCCAGGCCGGTCCCGCTCGGCTTGGTGGTGAAGTAGGGCTGGAAGAGCCGCGAGCGGTCGCCGGTGGGAATCCCCCGGCCGTCGTCCTCGACGCTCAGGACCACAGCGTTTTCCTCTTCGCGGCCTTCGAGGTGGATCCGGCCGCCCCGGCCGGTGGCGTCGATGGCGTTGAGGACCAGGTTCAGAAGAACCTGGGTCAGGTGGTCGCGGACGCCCCGGACCGGGGCGAGGTCGGGCGGGACGTCGGTGGTGATGGCCCGGTCCTTGGTCCTCTGGTAATACTTGGCGATCCCCAGCGCCTCGTCGACGACTTCCAGCGGCCGGACCCGGCCCCTCGCGGTGGAGGCGGGGCGGGAGAAGTCGATCAGGTCGCGGATGGTCCGCCCGATCCGGCCGAGCTGCGACTCGACCAGTTCGAGCTTGGAGTCGGTGTATTGGTCGGGCCCGCGCCTCCGGAGCATCTGGATCAAGGAGCTGATCCCGGCCAGGGGGTTGCCGACCTCGTGCGCGATCCCGGCGGCCAGGAGGCCGAAGGCGGCCATCTTCTCCTGCTGGATCACGCGGGCCTGTGACGCCCGGAGCGCCGCGGTCCGCTCGGCGACCCGCTCCTCCAGCTCGGCCCGGTGCCGCTCCAGCGCCAGGTTGAGCCCCTTGAGCCGGGCCCCGGTGGCATTGAGGACCGAAGCCAGCGACGAGCTGGTCCAGGCCACGCAGGCCAGGATCACCACCGTCTCGGCCACCGGCGCCAGCCCCGCCCGGTCCACTCCCAGGGCCCACGCCAGGCCCGCGAAACTCAGGCAGTGCAGGCCGCAGGTCGCCCAGGCGACCACCCGGGGATAGCGGATCGCGCAGCAGATCACCGAGAGCAGGTAGTACCAGCGGAACGGGCTGTAGAGCTGGGTGTCGTTGTAGCAGAGCAGCGTGATGAAGACCGATTCCATCAGCGAGACGAACAACGGCCAGCGCCGGAGAAAGACCGCCCCCCGCCGGTAATAGACCGTGTCCAACGCCGCGTAGCCGGCCCCCAGCGCCAGGAAGGTCCGGACCGCCGGAGGGTTGTGGAGGCCCGACCGCGCCTCGATCAGGATCACGCCCATCAAGATCCCGAACCAGCGGATCTTGACCACGATCCGCTCGGTGGCCAGCTCCCAGTTCAGCCGATCGGTCTCCCCCGAGTGCATTCGACCTCCGACGCGGTCCGGGCGGGTATCAGGGACTCCCCCCCCCCGGAGTTTCATTATAGCCGGGCCGGGGATGCTCGGCACGGACCTTGCCTTTTCTCCGCCAGGCGGGGCCCGTCCGGGGTCGGTCGGGCTGGATCGGATCTCTCGGCGGGATCGGGGGGCTTGCATGCGACGGATCGGAACAGGCGGGGCGGTGATCGTGGCGATTCTGGCCCTGGGGCCCGCCGCCCGGGGCGACGACCTTGCCGACGCCCAGGCGGCCCTGAGCGGCGAGAAGGTCCTGGACCACATCAAGGTCATGGCCTCCGACGCCTTCGAGGGGCGAGGCCCGGGGACCCCGGGCGAGGAGAAGACCGTCGCCTACCTGACCGACCAGTTCCGGGCGATGGGGCTCAAACCCGGGAACCCCGAAGGGACCTTCGTCCAGGACGTGCCGCTCGTCGGCTTCCGGGCCACGCGGACGGCCGGGACGATCCGGTTCCCGGGCCGGACGATCGACCTGGGGACGGCCGACGACTGGGTGGCCGTCTCTCGCAAGTTTCCGCCCGACTTGAAGGTGGCCGGTGGCCCGGGCGCGGCGGGCCGCGTCCCGCTTGCCACGACGGTCGCGGGCTCGGACGTCGTCTTCGTCGGCTATGGCGTGGTCGCCCCGGAATCCGGCTGGGACGACTACAAGGGCGTGGACGTCCGCGGCAAGACGGTCGTCATGCTCATCAACGACCCGGCCGTGCCCGACCCGGCCGACCCCTCCCGGCTCGACCCGGCGATGTTCCAGGGCCGGGCGATGACCTATTATGGCCGGTGGACCTATAAATATGAGATCGCCTCGGAGAAGGGCGCGGCCGCCTGCCTGATCGTCCACGAGGCCGAGCCGGCCGGCTACCCCTACCCGGTGGTGGTCGGGAGCTGGGGCCGCGAGAACTTCGACCTCTTCACGCCGGGCGGGAACGCCGGCCGCGTGGCCGTCGAAGCCTGGCTCTCGATCGAGAAGGCCAAGGCGATCTTCGCCGCGGCTGGACGGGACTTCGACACCCTCAAGGCCGCCGCCGCCCGGAAGGACTTCCGCCCCGTCCCGCTCGGGGCCCGGGCCGACTTCCAGGTCGATAGCGCCATCCGCCGGGTCAACTCCCGGAACGTCGTCGCCCGCCTGGAGGGCTCCGACCCCAAGCTCAAGGAGGAGACGGTCGTCTACACCGCCCACTGGGACCACGTCGGCCGCGACCCGGAATTGAAGGGGGATCAGATCTTCAACGGCGCGGCGGACAACGCCTCGGGGACCGCCGCCCTCCTGGAGATCGCCCGGGGGTTCACCCTCCTGAAAGTCCCGCCGGAGCGGTCGATCCTGTTCCTCGCGGTCACCGCCGAGGAGAAGGGGCTCCTGGGTACCAGGCACTACGCCGAGCATCCCCTGTACCCGCTGGCCCGGACGCTCGCCGACATCAACATGGACGTCATCAACCTCTGGGGTCGGACCCGCGATATCGTCAGCATCGGGCTCGGCAACACCACGCTCGACGACCTTCTGGCCGGATCCGCGAAGGCCCAGGGGCGGACCGTCAGCGGCGACCCCGAGCCCGAGAAGGGGATGTTCTACCGCTCCGACCACTTCGAGTTCGCCAGGCAGGGCGTCCCCGCGCTCAACGCCAAGGCCGGGATCGACTACGTCGACAAGCCCCCCGGGTACGGCCGGATCCGCCGGGACGAGTACACCCAGAAGGACTACCACAAGGTGACCGACGAGGTGAAGCCCGACTGGGATCTTGCCGGGGCCGTCCAGGACATGCAGCTCCTGTTGGACGTCGGCCACCGGGTCGCCCGGGCGAAGGACTACCCCGAGTGGAAGCCGGGGACCGAGTTCCGGGCCCGCCGCGAGGCCATGCTCCGGTCGGCCCGGCCCTGATCGGCCGGGCTCATCGGGGGTCGGAGGCCCCCGGCGGCGGCCCGACCTCGAAGATCGAGAACCGCTCGGCCGGCTCGGTCGAGAATCCCCAGGGGAGCTGCGCGAAATCGCCGCCGTAGAACCGGAAACCGGCGGCTCGGTTCCAGGTCGTCAGGGCCAACGGTCCCGGAGGGACCGCGACCTGTTCGACCAGCCGGCATCGGGCCAGGACCGCCGGGTGGATCCACTGCCTGTCGGCCCGGAGCGGGATGACCAGGATCGTCCCCGCCGGGACGTCGAGCCGGCGGGCGTCCCAGGCGCGGAAGCCCGCCCGCTCGGCGTAGTACTGCCAGCCCCAGTGGCCGAGGAACTCGACCGGCCGGTCCGGACCGCCGAACCTCGATCGGATCCGGGTCGCGGCCTCGGGATAACAGGCCGCCCAGCGGAAGTCGGTCGCCGCCAGGAGGGCGCTCAAGGCGAGGGTGACGGTCGCGGCCAGCAGCGGCCCGGGCCTCCGCCGAGCGTCCGGCTGGCGACCCCCCAGCAGCCAGATCACCAGCGGCGGCTGGATCGGCAGGAAGCTCCGGACGGCGACGAACGGCCCCAACAGGATGACCGCCGCCGCGCCCGAGGCGATCCAGGCCGCCAGCCACCATCGGGGATCGGGCGTGCCCATCGGCCAGGTCCGGCCCCCTCGGGCGATCGCCGCCAGGGTGAATGTGCCCAGGAAGACCGCGACCAAAAAAGCCGGCGTGACGATCGGGAGCCGGTTCATCGGCGCCGATCGGATCAGCCAGGCCGCCAGGCCCGCCGAGGCCCCGGCCAGGAGCAGGGGGCCGATCGCGCGTCGAGCCCGCCAGGGGGTCGCCAGCCAGACCGGGAAGGTCGTCGCCAGGATCGCCGTCATCGTCAGCGTCCGCTCGATCGTCTGGGGGATCAGCGACGACCGGAGCTTGGCCAGGAACGAGAGCCCGGCGTCGACCTGCGACGCCCCGTAGAGCGACCGGCTGAGCGCCTGCCAGCCCAGGAAGGCCGCGACCGGCCCGAGCGCCGCCAGCGCCGGCCCCCAGCGCCGACCGGTCAGGGCCGCTACCAGGAACACCGGGACCAGCGCGACCGCCGCGAACTTGATCCCGACCGCCATCGCCGCCAGGGCCCCCGCCGTCGCCAGCGACCGGGCCGACTCGCCCCGGGCCAGGAACTCGACGCTCGCGACCATGCAGGCCAGGAGCGGGACGTCGAGCATCAGGTTCATCCCCACCACCACCGCCGGCCCGCCGATCACGAGGACCACGGTCATCAGCCCCGACCCCGCCCAGCGCTCCCCCAGCCCGAACAACGCCCAGCACGCCAGGAGAAGCCAGGGGATCATCGCCAGATGCAGGACCGTGATATTCTCGCCCCCGACGATCATCACCAGGGCGAACCAGTAGCTCAGCAGCGGCGGGCTGATGCTCACCTCATACGTCCGCTCGGGGACCTGCTGCCAGTTCAAGATCCCGCCATACGGGTCGAGCGGATCCGTCGTGATTCGCCGGGCGACTTCCAGATACAAGGTATCGTCGATGTGGACCGGCTTCGCGACGTTGACCAGCCCAACGGCCAGCCCGAACCCCAGCGCGGCCCAGAGCTTCCATCCGGCGGATTTCATGGTCGGGCGATCCCAGACATCTCGATTTCAGGAACCGATCCATCCGTATGGCGACGACGGGCCACCCGGACCGAGAGCGTGACCAGCCCGGTCAGCGCGGTCAAGCTGCCCGCGATTCCCCAGGTCACGGACTTCGGCCGGTAGCTCCAGAGGATCCGATGGGGCCCGGGTCCGACCAGGACGGCCCGGAGCGCGTGGTTGGCCTGGAGGACGTCGGCCGGGACGCCGTCGACCCGGACCGACCAGCCCAAAGCCCAGGCGTCGGCCAGGACCACGACGGCCTCGGCCGGGGAGTCGGCCGCCACGACAACCTCGCCGGCCCCCTCCGACACGATCGACGCCGAGCCGCCCATCGGTCCTTCGGGAAGTCGGGGGGCCGAGGTGAGGAGAACCTCGGCCCGGGGGTCGAACGAGGGGTCGGTCAGGCGTCGGAGCCGGTCGCCGCCACTGGGGACGATCGAGGCCCGGCGCGGGATGAAGGCACGCGGCAAGGCTCGGGGGTTGGCGTAGACATAGCGGCCGGCCAGGATCTCCGGCGATCGGCCGAACTCGGCGCGAGGCATCGGCGTGATGAAATAGCGGACGCCGAGCATGTCCAGGACCGGCGACGGGCCGCACGCGAGCTGCCAGGTCAGGGCGTGCGTCGGCCCGAAGTGGCCTCGGATCGCGAGCAGGAGTTCCAGATAGGGGTCCGGGTCGACCGCGTCGTAGCCCCGGACGTCCCGGAGGCGGTAGATCATCGGGAGGTTGGGTGGGAGCGCCCCCCAGAGGCCGCAGATCCGGCCGTCGCCGGCCCGGACGGCCAGGGACCGGCAGAGTGGGCTCTCCGGGTAGAACGTGGCGGGGTCGACCTGCGGATTCAGGCCATTCGCCGTCGCCAGGAGTTCGCCGAACGCCAGGAGCCCGAGCCCGACCTGAGCCACGGTCCGCCCGGCCGGGACCAGAAGCCATGTCAGGAGGCCCGCCAGCCCCAGCGCCGCGACCGCCGCCGACTGCGCCAGGTGGTCGCGGAACCAGGGCCAGGCCATCGGCGGGACCGACCTCCGGAACGCCAGGGGGTCGAGCCAGGCCGCCAGGAGCCCCGCCAGGACCAGGGCGGCCAGCCCGGCGGAGACCAGGACGGCCCGGGCCCGACCAGGCGGCCGGTCGCGCAGGGCATCCAGCCCCCGGAGCCCCAGGACCAGGGCGGCCCAGCCCGTCAGCAGGAGCGCCCGGCTGTTGGCCGCGAGGTGGAACGGCGGGACGTGGTCCCACCACCGGAGGCCGGGGATCCGGAACATCGGCGCCGCGAACCAGGCGGCCACGAATAGCCAGAGCCAGGTCTCGGGGCTCCGCCACCCCGCGGCCAGGCCAATCGGGACCAGCAACAGCAAGGTGATCCCGACAGATCCGTTGGCCCCGCTCTCGTGGAGCCCGGTCCGGGTCAGGGGCCGGCTCCCGGCCTGCTCGGTCCCTCCCAGGAGCGGGAAGGCGAGCCGGAGCGCCTCCCATCGGAGGGTCTGGTCGGCATAATCGCGCTCGATCTGGAACTTCTGGCGGAGTTGCAGGCGATGGCTCGACCGGACGTAATCCAGCGTGGGGAAGACCTGCGCCGCGCCCAGGCCGAGCCCCAGGGCCAGGGCCAGGGTCGCGGCCCCCGCCACCCGGACGGCCTCGGGCTTCCAGGCCCGCCCCCGGCTCGCCACCAGCCAGGACCCGAGGCCGAACAAACCCATCCCCAGGAGGACGTGGGCCGTGGTTTCCAGGTGCCCCGAGACCAGCATCAGACCGACCACGGCGGCGAGTCCCGGCCCGCCCCAACCCCGGGGCCTCCGGAGGAGGGCCGCCACCGACCACATCCCCGCCGGGAGCCAGGCCGCCGCCGCGCTCAGGGGATAGTTGAGCCAGACCGTCAAGAAGCCGGCCAGCGGAAAGCACCAGCCCCCCACCACCGATGGCCACCGGCCCAGCCCGACCGCCCGGAGGAACCCGAACGCGCCGAGCCCAGCCACCAGAGCCTTGCCGAGCTGGATCCAGGCCAGCGCCCGGGGGTCCGGCCAGAGGTAATAGAGCGCCGTGAAGGGAGAATACACGGCCGATTGCATGTTGGCCAGGAACGGGCTCCCACAATAGGCATACGGGTTCCAGGTCGGCAGCCGGCCGGCCCGGACCTCGCGCGCCGCGAAATCCAGCCAGGGGTAGAACACCTGAACCGGATCCATCATCACATGCTCGGGCCGGGCGACCCACGGCGTCCCGACCACGTTGAGATCGCCCGGGGCGGTCAGCAGGTCAGTCGGCGCGAGCAGCCGCCGGCCGATCAGGCTTGGCCCGTAAAGCCAGGCTTGCCCGCCCAGGATTCCCGCCACCAGCAAAGCCCAGCAGAGGGCCTCGGCCTTGAAGGATCCGGTCCGAGGGAAGGGCTCAGGCGTCATGGGCTGGCCTCCGACCTCATTCCAGGAATCCATTCCGCCGGGCGAACTCGAAGCGGTCGGGCCGGAGCGCGAACCGGACGACCCCGATCCGGACGTTCCGGTAGCCGTTCCGCCGGAGGTAATTTTCCAGGACGGCGCGCTGCCCGGCCGGGTGGGTCACCTCGAAGACCGGGCTCTTGAGCACGACCACCGCGGGCGGGTGGGCCTCCCATTCGACCCGATAGCGTTCCTCGGTGACGAACGGCCGGAGCCCCGGCAATTCCCCGAAGATCCGCTCCGAGTCGAATCCTTTCGGGTCCGACGTGTTGAACCAGAGGAAGAACGTATCGAGCCGGTCGATCGGGTGGTACGGGGGCGACCCGACGACCCGGTCCTCGGGCCCCGCGACCCGGTTCATCCAGCGGATCAGGTGGTCTTCGGACCCGGCAACCCCGGCGGCGGCCCAGAACCGCGCGACCTGGGTCGAGCCGTGGATCGTCGCGACGCACGCCAGGACGTAGACCGCCCCCCGCCCCCTCCGCAGCAAGGTCCCCAGGACCGGACCCAGCGAGGGCACGAAGCCCGAGGCGAACAAAAACCAGGGCGCATAGTATTGCTTATAAGGATAGGCGACCAGCAGCGCCTGCGCCACCAGCCAGAGGGCCAGGGCCGGCTCGTAGGGGCCGGTCAGAGTCCTCCCCCGGACGCACCCCACGACCCAGGCGACCACCCCGGCGACGACCAGGCCGCCCAGGACCCGGAACGAGGCGACCTGCCCGATCAGGCCGTACCGGAAACCCGCATGGGCGTTGCTCACCGCGTGGTAGCGGCCCAGCAAGAGGACCGTCCGCTCGATCCCGATCCCATTGGCGAACAGGTAGAGCAGGAAGGCCGACGCCGCCAGCCCGACCCCCGCCAGGTACGCCAGGATGGCCCGGACCCGCCCGCGCCAGGGCCCGGGCCGCGTGGCCAGGTCGAGCAGCACGATCAGGGGCGGCAAAAGCACCATCTTGGGGCTGAACAACGCCGAGGCGATCCCGGTCCAGGCGCCGAATCCGAAATCGCGGCGGATCCCCGGGGGCCTCTGGCAATAAAGGACGGCGCTCCAGGCGATCAGGGCATAGCCCCAGCCGTCGATCCGGAACTCGACGAGGAAGTCGAGGATGAACGGGTTGAAGGCGACCAGGGCGACCCCGAGCCACGCCCATCGCCGTCCGGACTCCGGGGGGATGCTCCTGCTCCCGAGCGTGACCAGGCCCCCGAGGAACAGGAGATTCCCCGCCCCGGCCACCAGACGGAGCGCCCGGAGCGCCTGGACGGGGTCGGCGAAGGCCCAGAATACCGGGGCGAGCAGGACGAAATAGGGGGGATGGACCTCGAAGAAGTCGTCATACGGCCGGAGGCCCCGCGAGGTCAGCCAGATCGAGTGCGCCCGGAGGACTTCATCGTAGTCATATCCTTTTGTGAAGATCCCCACGGCCCACGCCGCGAGCCCGGCGGCGGTCATCAAGGCGAGCGATCCCACCTCGACGACCGCCCCGAGGCCCCCGGATGCCCCCGGCTTGCTCGGATCGGTTTCGGTCATGGGCGAACCGGGCATGGGGATGACCATCGGTTCATCATCTCGGTGTCCGGCCGGCCGCGAAAGCCGAGGGGCCTTCGACTCCGGCGGATGCGTCCAGGCGTCGCCCCCCGGGGTCGAACAGGCGGTCGCGGCGGAGGCCCCAGCGGTGGAGGCGGTACTTCAAGGCCGTCGCCAGGACGCCGAAGCCGTAGACCACCGAGCGCCGGAAGCTGATCGAGGAGGCCTCGGGGAAGTACCGGGTCGGGCAGGAAATCTCGCCGACCCGGAAGCCGAAGGCGACCGACTGGACGAGCATCTCGTTGTCGAAGACGAAGTCGTCAGAGCCCTCGGCCAGCGGGAGGCGTTCGAGGACCTCGCGGGAGAACGCCCGATAGCCGGTGTGGTACTCGGAGAGCTGGACGCCCAGCAGGAGGTTCTCGACGGCGGTCAGAGCGCGGTTGGCCGCATATTTGTAGAACGGCATCCCCCCTCTGAGGGCGTTCGCCCCCAGGATCCGCGAGCCGAGGGCCACGTCGAACTCGCCGGAGGCCAGGAGCCAGGCCATCGCCCCGATCAGGCGGGGGGAATACTGGTAGTCGGGGTGGAGCATGACGACGATCTCCGCCCCGCGTCGGAGGGCCTCGGTGTAGCAGGTCTTCTGGTTCCCGCCGTAGCCCCGGTTCCGGGGGTGGACCACGCAGGGGATCTCCAGGCGATGGGCGAGCGCGACGGTCTCGTCGTTGGAGGCGTCGTCCACCAGGAGGAGGTCGTCGACGACGCCGGGAGGGATCTCGGAGATCGTCCGCTCCAGGGTCCGGGCGGCGTTGTAAGCCGGCAACACCACCATCACACGTTTGCCGTTGACCACGCCGGGGCGTTCCCGAGGGGGAGGGGTCCGGAGGCTCGAGGGGACTCCCCCGGGCGCACCATCGTAACCTCGGCCGCCCCCGGCCACAACCGGGCGATCCGATCGCGCGTGGAGCGGTGGCACTCCCCCGACCCCGCCCGCCGGGCCCCGATTGGCTTCGTTCGGGTCTCGAGCCGCGACCGACCCGGCCGCCGCCCCGATCGCCGGCCCGGGACCCCCGCGATCGGGCCTGGAGGGGGATCCGGAGCCGACCGAGGGCCACTCCGGGCAGCCGGAAATCTTACGCATCTTCACCATCTTTCGCGATTCTCGATCCGAGGGCGTGCGGGGGCCGGGCTCCCGACCGATTCGGGGACTGGAGCGGCATCGACGGGCCCGAGGGTCAGGCCCGGAGCCGTTCGAGCTTCCGGCGGCGGGCCTGGGCCTTCCACTCTTGCTTGAGCTGGCGGCCGGCCAGGATCCTGGGCACGTCGAGGGCCTGCCCCGGGCCGGGGTCCTCGTCGAGCTCCAGGTCGAACGGCGGGTGCGGGCTGACCGACTCCGGGACGGCCGACTCGGGGGCCGGCGGGCTCGGCTCCTCGACCTCGGGGCCGGGCTGGAGGGCCCATCGGAGCCGAATCTCGGGCCCGGGGCCCTTGTGGGTCCACTCGGACCGGAGCTGGGCCAGGCACCAGTGGATCCGCCGGTGCAGGCTCGACTCGTGCCGCCGGAGCCGCCCGAGTTCGTGGTTGGACTCGTCGGACAGATCGGCCATCGCCAGGGCCCGGTCGACCTCTCCGAGCCGGGCCGCGACCGCTCGGGCCTCGGCCAGCCCGGCGAGCTCGCGGCGGGCCAGCTCGGCGGGGTCGCCGACCGCCTCGATTCCCGCGCGGAACTCGGCCGGGACCCCGAGCAGGTCGATCGCGACGGACGCCTGCTCGGGGGTCCATCGGCCCTGGGTCTCGGCGGACCGGGCCAGCAGCTCCCAGCGCCGGATGAGCCGGTCGCACCCCTGCGGGGTCCGGCGGAGGGCCACGGCGACCTCGGCCGGCTTCCGGGCGAGCTTCGAGCCCAGGGCCTCGGCCTCCTGACGGCGGTCGAGGTCCCAGGCCAGCTCGGCCCGGAGCGAGTGGCGGTCCCGCAACCGGCGCTCGATCCGCTGGGAGCGATCCACCCGGAGGCTCAGGACGCTGACCTGGTCGACCAGCCAGGCGTGGAAGTCGGTCCGGGGCTTGAACGCCCGGTACCAGTCGATCGAGCGGTCGCGGACCTGCTCGAAGTCCTCGGGCACGGCGGGCGAGTCGAGCAGGCCCCGCTCCAGCCCCTCGGCCCGCGACGGCTGGCGGTGGCCATAGGGGTCGAACTCCTCGGCGGGTCGGGCCGAGGGGCGGGCGGCGAAGCGGTCGGCGGGGGGCGTCATGGCGGAGTCCTCGGGGTCAAATATGCGGATTGGCGCATGGGCCCTTCCCCCGCATATTCACGCCCGAGGCCGCCCGCCTAGCATACTATCCCGCCGGCTCTCCTCGTATCATCGGGTCCATTGCGTCGATTCCTCGAAAACGCACAACCGGGACGGCGGAGCGGATGACATGACGAGCCGGATGCCCGAATTGGGCAAGTCCGGATCTGTGGGAGCCTCGGGGGAGCAATCCCCCGAGGCGGCCCGGCCCGAGTTTTTCCCCGAAGCTGGCGGTCGGCGTCGGGCAGGGCGGCGGAAAATTGTGAATTGACACGGCTCTGCGCATCGCTAAGTGCTTGCAAGCGTGACACTCCGAACTTGGCAACGGCAGGCGATTGTGGTACGATGGCTGCATCAGAGGATAATTTGTCATGACTATTAACTTATCGAAAAACCGGGAGCAATTCATCCGCTCCCTGGTGCAGGGCGGCCGTTACGCTTCGGAAGAGGACGTGATCGAGGAAGCGTTGCGCCTGCTCGAAGAACAGGATTTGCAACTCGCCCGCGAAAAACAGCGGGTGGAATTGCTCCTCCTTGAGGGCTTGGACTCCGGGCCGTCCACCCCGATGACAGCCATCGATTGGGATAATATCGAACGCGAGGGAAAACGCCTCATCGCCCGCCGTGAAGGTCGCAATGGCTGATGGATGAGCCGATCATCCTGAAGAAGCCGTCAGCCCGCATCGATCTGGCCGTTTGCTACGCCTACATCGGCGAACGGAACCCGGGGGCGGCCCACCGCTTTCGCCTGCATGCCGAAACGACCCTGGCGGCACTGGCCCGAAATCCCGGCCTGGGTGCGCCCTATGAGGTCAATCATCCCCGCCTGGCGGGACTTCGCTGTTTTCGCGTCAATAGATTTAGGAATTATTTGATCTTTTATATGCCGATCGAGAACGGAATTGACGTCATCCGAGTTTTGCATGCCGCCCGCGATATCCGCTCGACTTTGGAGACGGAAGACCTCTGACTCTGACTAGTCTGGATAGTTGGAGTCAATTGCTTTGGTCGCCTTGGGGTCATCCCCTGCCCCGACGCTGGCGGCCAGCCTCGGGCGGGGAAGCGGAAAAGTGAATTGACACCGAATTTCCCTCTAGCCACCACCCAGGCCCTCGGAAAGGGGACATCCAGGTTTATCGCTGACAAACCTGGATGTCCCCTTTTCGGATGGCGAAAAAATGTAGGGAAATTGATATCAATTCATTTTTTCAATTGAGAATCAATTTAAACTTATTGTAGCCGTTCACACCCCGGGAAGCTCGCAAAACAAGCACTTGGAAGGGAGTGGGGGACTCAAAATGGTCGCTTTTTCCCCTCCTGAAGTTCAGAACTATTTGTTTTTAGCCTCTCCAGGGTGTGAACGGCTACAACTTATTTTTGTCGCCACGAATAAACGCCTTATATCGCCGGCACCGGCGCGCCCCGCCCTACGGCGATGAGGTAGCGGTCGCGGAGCCGGCCCATGATCGCGTCCCAGGTCTGGGTCAGGGCGTAGGATCGGGCCGACTCGGCCATCTCGCGGCGGAGCGCCGGGTCGTCGACCAGGCCGATCAGGGCTCCGGCCATCGCCGAGGGGGGGTCGTCGGGCTCGACCAGGATCCCGGTCTCGCCCGAGCGGACGATCTCGCCGACGCCCCCGGCCCGGATCGCGACAACGGGGAGGCCCGAGGCCAGGGCCTCCAGGACCACGTTGCCGAAGGTCTCGGTCAGGCTGGCGAAGGCGAACAGGTCGGCCGCCGCGTAGTGGTCGGCCAGATCCTCCCCCCCTCGGTAGCCAACGAACCGGGCGTTCGGGCCCATCTCGGCTTCCAGCTCCGCCCGGGCCGGGCCGTCGCCGACGAACAGGAAGCGGACCCCGGGCCGGGCCGCGTCGACGGCCCGGAGGGACTCGACCAGGTGCATCACGTTCTTCTCGGCCGCCAGCCGGCTGACGTGGCCGATCACCACGTCGGCCGGGCCGAATCCCAGCGCCTCGCGGACTCGGGCCCGCCCCGGCCGGTCGAGGCGGAACAGGCCCCCGTCGACCCCCCGGGGCCAGAGGACCAGCCGCTCGAAACCCCGGGCTTCCAGCTCGCCGATCGTCGCCCGCGAGGGGACGTAGGTCTCCCGGGTCCGGTTGTGGAACCACCGGAGGTAGCGCCAGGCCGCCCCCTTGGCCCAGCCCAGCCGGTAGTGGTCGCAGTACTGATCGAAATTGGTGTGGAAGCTGGAGACGGTCGGGATCGCTCGCCCGAGGGCGAAGTTCAGGACTCCGAGGCCCAGCGTCGCCTCGGTGGCGACGTGGATCAGATCGGGCCCGAAGGCGGCGATCGCGCGGCGGACCGGGGCGAACGGGGGCCTCGGGATGATCACCTCGGGATAGAACGGCATGGAGACCGAGGCGACCTGATGGTCATCCGGGCCGCGAAGGGTCTTGCCGTAATCCGGGTGGATCACCTGGACCGAATCGCCGGCCCCCTCCATGTGGCGGACGAGCTGCCCCAGGGTCCGTGAGACCCCGTTGACCTGCGGGGCGAACGTCTCGGTGACCAGGGTCAGGCGCATGATCGGGCCTCGCCGGCGGCTCGCCGCCAATCCTCGGTATCCCGGAATCATACACGAGATCCCTTGCCCGGCCGTGAGGATCGTGTCAAACTCGCGTGAAAATTGCCAGGGAATCCCGCGCCAGCCGGCCGCGAACCCCTCCCCGCCGAGGCCCCCATGAAACCGAATCCCGTCAAGAAAGCTTTGCTCGAAGGGAAGCCCCAGGTCGGGACCTGGCTCTCGATGGGGAGCGTGGTCGCCTGCCGGTTCCTGGCCCGGTCGGGCCTGCCCTGGCTGACGGTGGACATGGAGCACACCCACACCGACATCAACACCGCCGCCCAGATGTTCGGTGCCATCGCCGATGCCGGGTGCGTCCCGCTGGCCCGGGTCCTGGTCGGCCGCCACGACCTGATCAAATCGGTCCTGGACTGCGGGGCCATGGGGATCGTCGCCCCGATGGTCATGGACCCCGAGGAGGCCCGGGCGATCGTCGCCGCGACCCGATATCCGCCCCGGGGGAACCGCTCGGTCGGCGGCGGCCTGCACGCCCTGAACTACGGCGCCAGCCCCGAGGACTACTTCGCCCGGGCCGACGACGAGATCCTCGTCGTGATCCAGACCGAGCACATCGCGGCCGTCGAGTGCGCCGACGAGACCTACGCCGTCCCCGGGGTCGACGTCGTCTTCGTCGGCCCCAACGACCTGGCCGCCTCGCTCCGAGGGCCCGACGGCTCGCCCCCCTCGAAGGCGCTCCAGGAGGCCACTCTCACCCGGATCCGCGAGGCCGCCGCCCGCCAGAAGGTCGCCAGCGGCCTGCACGTCTTTTCGATCGAGGACGCCCGCCGCCGGCTGGCCGAGGGCTGGCAGTTCGTGGCCGTCAACAGCGAGCTCAAGTTCATGGTCCAGGGAGCCGCCGACGTCGCCCGGGCCTTCGGCCCCGACGCCTCGGCCGGCGACCTGGCCAAGTATTGACCGCCCGGGGCATCCTCTCATGGCGGTCGTCCTGATCGGGACCCTGGACACCAAGGGGCGCGAGCTGGCCTTCGTCCGCGACCTCCTCAAGGCCGGAGGACTGGAGACGCTGGTGATCGACGCCGGCTCGGAGGGCCCGCCGGCGATCGAGCCCGACGTCCCCCGCGCCGAGGTCTTCCGCCAGGCCGGGACCTCGGCCGACGCCGTCCGCGACCGGGGCGACCGGGGCGAGGCCGTGGCGAAGGCGGCCGAGGGCGTCGCCGCGATCGTCGCCGGGCTCCACCGCGAGGGCCGGGTCGAGGGCGTCTTCGGCCTGGGCGGGTCGGCGGGGACGGTGATCGGCACCTCGGCGATGCGAGTTTTACCCTTCGGGCTGCCCAAGGTGATGGTCAGCACCCTGGCCAGCGGCCAGACCCGGCCGTTCGTGGGCGGCTCGGACATCGCCATGTTCCACCCGGTCGCCGACCTGGCCGGGCTGAACCGACTGACGCGGACCGCCCTCTCCAACGCGGCGCATGCCCTGCTCGGGATGGTCCGGGCCCCGAGAGGGATCGAAGGCCCGGGCGAGGGGCGGCCGGTGGTCGCGGCCACGATGTTCGGCGTGACCACGCCCTGCGTCGACCGGGCCCGCCAGATCCTGGAGGCCGAAGGCTCCGAGGTCCTTGTCTTCCACGCCACCGGCATCGGCGGGCAGGCGATGGAGGGCCTGATCCGCGACGGCAGGATCGACGCCGTCCTGGACCTGACCACGACCGAACTGGCCGACGAGCTGGTCGGCGGGATCCTCTCGGCCGGTCCCGACCGGCTGGGAGCGGCCGTGAGGCGGGGGATCCCGCAAGTCGTCAGCGTCGGGGCGCTGGACATGGTCAACTTCGGTCCGAGCGACACGGTTCCCGAGCGATTCGCCGGCCGGAGCTTCCACCAGCACAACCCCTCGGTCACTCTGATGAGGACAACGCCCGAGGAGAACGCGGCGATCGGGAGGAGGATGGGCGAAATCCTGGCGCGGGCGACCGCCCGGACCGTCGTCCTTCTGCCGCTCGGCGGCGTCTCCGCGCTCGACGCACCGGGCCGGCCATTCCACGACCCCGAGGCCGACGCCGCCCTGTTCGGGGCCCTCCACCGGGCCCTCGACGGGCACCCTCGGGTCGAGGTCGTGGATCGGAAGCATCACATCAACGACCCCTTCTTCGCCGACCAGGCCGCCTTCGCCCTCGGGCTCCTGATGTCGGCCGATCCCAAGTCCGAGAAATTGGCCCCATGAACACGAAGTCCCGCTCCGAGATCCTCGAAGGGTTCCGCCGGAAGGTCGCCCAGGGGCGGCCGATTATCGGCGGCGGGGCCGGGACCGGCCTGAGCGCCAAGCTCGCCGAGGCCGGCGGGATCGACCTGATCATCATCTACAACTCGGGACGATTCCGGATGGCCGGCCGGGGGAGCCTGGCCGGCCTGATGCCCTACGGCGACGCCAACGCGATCGTCATGGAGATGGCCCGCGAGGTCCTCCCCGTGGTCGAGCACACGCCGGTCCTGGCCGGGGTCTGCGCCACCGACCCGTTCCGGATCATGGCGCAGTTCCTCCGTCAGGTCCGCGAGGCCGGGTTCGCCGGGGTCCAGAACTTCCCGACCGTCGGCCTGGTCGACGGCCAGTTCCGCCGGGGCCTCGAAGAAACCGGGATGGGATATGACCGGGAAGTTGACATGATTGCCCAGGCCCGGGCAATGGACCTCCTGACCTGCCCTTACGTCCACGACGAGGCCGAGGCCCGAGCGATGGCCGGCGCGGGGGCCGACATCCTGGTCCCGCACGTCGGCCTGACGACCAAGGGGCTGATCGGCGCCAAGGGGTCGGCGATCGACCTGGAGACGGCCGCCCGGCGGGTCCAGGCGATGGCCGACGCGGCGTTCGAGGTCCGGCCCGACGTCCTGGTCCTTTGCCACGGCGGCCCGATCGCCGAGCCCTCCGACGTGGCCGAAGTGTTCCGGACCACGCGCGGAATTGCCGGTTTCTTCGGCGCCAGCAGCATCGAGCGGCTCCCGACCGAGCCGGCGATCATCGCCCAGGTCCGCGCCTTCGGCGAACTTCGCCCGCCCGTGGCCCGTTGAGCCCCTGATGGATCAGGAACCGCGGCCGACCTCCTCGTCGAACTCCTCCCACCACTCGACGTCGTTCCGATCGGGGTCGTTGCGGCGGGCCGGCCCCGCGTCGGCCGGGTCGGGCCCCTCGACCGTGACGGTCACGACCGCCCGCCCCTCGGGCAGGTACGCCGGGAGCTGGAGGCAGACATAGCGGTCGGGGGCCACGAAGATCTCGGTCCGGTAGCGCATCGGGAGGGCCTCGGGCAATGGTGGGAGGTGCGGCTTGGGGCGATCGGTCCGGATCAGCCCCCGGTCGGGTCGTCCGCCCCGGCCCCGGCGGCCCGGCCCCGGACCAGCGTCCGGGTCCGGCCTTCCTGGACCTCGACGCCGTGCTGGTTGACCAGGCGGCGGATCCAGGTGACCACGGCCCGGCGCCCCCGGGCTTTCGGCTCGACCGACTCGACCCGGGTAAGGACCCGGATCGTGTCACCGAAAGCGATCGGGTGGAGGAATCTCCACTCCAGGATTTCGAGGAATGCCAGGGTGTCGACCCGGGGGGCGTGCGAGGCCAGGCCGCTGGCGATCGCCAGGCCGAGCAGCCCGTGGGCCACCGGCCGGCCGAAGGCGTTGGCCCGCGCTGATTCGTGGTCGACGTGGATGGGATTGTAATCGCCGGAGAGCCCGGCGAAGCCCACCACGTCGGACTCGGTGACGGTCCGGGCCGGGCTCTCCCACTCATCGCCCGGCGACAAATCGTCGAAATTCAGAGACGGGAGCGGATGCTTGGCCACCTGGAATGACCCCGGATCGGGAATCCGATGCGCCGAATCTTGTGAAGTCGGACGGTTTCGCGACCAATTTGGGAATGGATTGTGCTAGTTGCTTGACGGGTCGTCAAGCCAGGGTCGCCGCGTGGGCGACGCCACCGCCCGAGGCGACCCAGGACGACCGCCGTCCGGCCGGAGCATCGGGGTTGTGGGCCATTCGCGGTCCCGCCGCCCCGAGGGAGATGGTTCGCATGAATCGGCCTTTCAAAATCCTCGTCGCCGATGACGAAAAGCCGGTGGCCGCCGGCCTCCAGGGCCAGCTCGAAGCCCTGGGCTACGACGTGGTGGCGGTGGTCCACGATGGCCATCACGCGATCGACGTCTGCCGCCGGACCCTGCCCGACCTGGTCCTGATGGATATCGAGATGCCCGGCCTGGACGGGCTCTCGGCCGCCCGCCAGATCGCCCGCGACCCGGGCACGCCGGTCATCATCCTCACCGCGCACGGGCACCCCAACCTGATCGAGCAGGCCGTCGAAGGGGGGGTGGTCCATTACCTCCTCAAGCCGGTGACCAGCCCCAGCCTCCACGCCGCCATCCAGGTCGCCGTGGCCCGGGCCCGCGAGGTCAAGACCCTCCGCGAGAACGTCAACACCCTCGAATTGACCCTCCGCGAACGCAAGGTCATCGAGCGGGCCAAGGGGATCCTGATGACCCGCCGGAACATGTCCGAGCCCGAGGCCTTCCGCTTCCTCCAGCGCCAGAGCCAGGACCGGCGGATGCCGATGGCCAAGCTCGCCGAGTCCATCGTCCAGGCCGACGAGCTGCTCGACCCGCCCTCAGGCAATTGATCCCCCGCCGTTCTTCGGCCCCGGGCCGCCCGCCGGAGATTCGCGGCGAACGGACGTCCTCGGGGCTTGACCGCCGGGCTGCGCCGAGGTTATCGTCGAACCGTTCCGTCAAGGCTGTTTCCCGAAAGCCCCATCCCTGATTCCCGAGGGAATCCTCGCGGTCCGGGCACCAAACTCCCCGGCCCCGGCGAGGATGGCCCCGGACGGTAGCGACGAACGACGGATGTTCAGCGGTCCTTGATGATCCCCAGGAGACCAGGCATGACCACGCATGAGGCAGGGTCGGAAATGCTCGGCACGGGTCGGTTCAACGGCTTATCCGAACTCGCCGTGCGGATCGAAGGCCAGATCGACCTCCGAGCCAGCGGTCGGATCCGCGACCTCCACGTCGTCTGCTCCGAGGACATGATCATCGTCATGGGCCGATCCAGGACCTACCACGCCAAGCAACTGGCGCAGCAGGCCGTCCTCGATCTGACCGATGGGCACCCCGCCCTCGCCAATCAGATCGTCGTGTCCTGAGTCGACCGGACCCACCGACCCAGGGACGGACGACCCGACATGGACACCTCAGCCGAGCCGCCCCAGCTCCGGTCGATCCTGGCCAACCTGGGCCTGGAGATCTGTCGGCCCCTGGAATCACTCCGGGGCGGGATCGGCCGGTTCCTCGACGATCCCGACCGGCCGGCCTCGGAGGCCGAGCGCGTCCAGGCCGAGACCATGCTGACACTCTGCGACGACCTCGGCCGGCTGACCCGGGAACGGCTCGTCGGGCCGATCGCGGGCGAAGCCCGGGCCGAGGGCGTCCGCGAGTGACCCACCGGCCGGGGACCGTCGGTCGTCGACGGTCCGCTGGAGGGTTCACGGCTCGACGCAGAGCCGGATGGACGTCCCTTGGCCCGGGACGCTCCGGACCGAGAAGGTCCCCCGGTGCCGCCGCCAGATCCCGTTGGCGATGCTCAGGCCGACTCCGATATGGCCGGCCTTGGTCGTGAAGAACGGCTCGACGGCCCGCTCCATGGCCTCTGGCTCCATGCCCCGGCCCGAGTCGCGGACTTCCAGGGCCACCCACCCACGGGATTCGAGCGTGGTCGAGAAGGTGATCTCGATCTCTGGGCCGCTCCGGGCCTCCATCGCATTGCTCACAAGCTGGTCGAGCATCGAGCGGAGGTGGACGCCGTTCCCCCGGATCGTCGGGACCGGCGACAGGTCGGTCGACCAGGTCACGCCCGCGAGCCCGCCCTCACGCTTCGACTCGACGTAATCGGCGACCAGGCGGTCCAGTGCAATCCGGTCCTCGCCGATGTTGGTGATCGGCCGGGTGTAGTCGATCAGCCGGCGGGCGACCGAGGCCGCCTCCATCGCCGTCGTGATGATCATGTCGGCCAGGACCGCGGGGTCGACCGGGGCGGTCATCGCGAGCTTGAGCCGGAGGATCTCGGCGTTGCTGACGATCGCGCTGAAGGCGTTGATGACGTGGTGGCCGACGCCCGAGGCGAGGTGCCCCAGGTCGTTCAAGGCTTCGGGGGCCTCGGATTCGTCGATCTCGTGCATGGCCGCCCTTCGTCGCCGGGAGTCGGGTAGAAATGGGGACACCGGCCCGACGAGGGGGCGCGGCCGGTCGGTCGGCGGGCCGGATCAGCGGATCACCCGAGCCTCGACCCAATCGGCGTGGTCCTGGACGTCGCCCCGCTCGCCGAACTCGGTGATCAGGATCAGGACCCGGGCCCCGGAGACGTCCACGTCGACGGTCCGAGGCGGCTCGCCCGGGGTCATCGGCGGCGACGCGAAGGAGACCTTGTCGTCGACCCGGATCTTGAAGACCACGTTGCCCAGTGGCCCGGCGCGGTCGTCCAGCCCGACCAGGGCCTGGAATCGCTTCGAGCCGGGCTCCAGCTTGTACGCCAGGAGGGTCCGGCTCTGGGTCCCTAGCCCCCGGTCGAACGACCGGCCTCCGAGGCGGAGCGCCTCGCCGGAGACGCTGGCGTTCCGCCGATAGGGCCTCGTCGGCCCGACATACGCTTCATATTGCGTGCCGTTCGCCTCGCGGTCCGAGAGATAGGCGACCGAAGCGTTGAGAACATGGACCTTGGTTAGCTCGCCGATCGGGAGCCGGACCTCGGCTTTGAACCGGGTGGTGGCAACGAGTTGCCCACGCTCGACCCGGACGCCGGTCGCGCCCAGCCTCGACCCGTCGACGAGGGTCAGCTCCAGGTAGGGCCCCTCGGGCCTCCGGTAATCGACCTGGCCCGGGGCGAACCCGAGGGCGACGACCCCCTTTCGCTCCAATTCCACCCGGCCAGTGGCGGGCTGGAACGAGAGCTTCTTATCGTCCAGGCCGGCGAAGAGCCCGGGGAGCCGGTCGCCGTTGGAGAGCCAGAGCAGCTCCGCGTCGCGCGGCTCCGAGCGGATCTTTGCCACCAGGGCGTCGACCGCCTCGGGCTCGGTCGGGGGCGTCAGGATCAGGCCGAGGATCGAGTCCAGGGGAATCGCCAGGTTCCCCAGAGCGAACGACTGGACGTCGAGGTCTCGCTCGCCGGCCGGCCCGATCACGCTCCGGGCGAGCCGGTCGCCATCGGGGAAGACGACCAGACCCCCCTCGTTGGTCAGCGGGGGGGAGGCCCCCTCGCGGGTCAGCTTGACCAGGCGGTCGAGCGGGATCATGCGGTCAGGGTCCTGGCCGTTGACCAGGATCAAGCCAGCCTCGGTCCCGAGCCGGATCTGCCGGACCTGGCCCGAGGCGGTCGAGCCGTCGGTCAGCAGCGCCGTGAAGGTGGGGTCGGAGGGGACGGTCGTCCCGGCCGACGGCACCCCGTCGTCACCGGGCGCGAGGCCCGGGGTGACGGCCAGGCTTCCCAGGGCCAGGACGAAGGCGATCGGTCGGATTCCGGGCATCGACGTGGCGACCCTTCGCGTCATCGTTGAAAGATCGGAAGGTAGTTGTTGGGCATCTGGAGGATGATCAGCGCCATGGCCGTGCCGTATTCGTGGCAGATCGAGTCCTGCCAGTAGCCGGCCGGGAGCTGGCGACGGACCAACTCGTCGCGGATCGCCGGGTACCAGGCGTCCCAGTCGTCGCCCCCCCGGATCCACATGGCTTGGGCCGCGTAATAGTGACCATAGTAGTAGTGGCTGTAGCGCTGGCCGAATTTGATCTCGGGCATGAACTGCTTGAGGTAGTCGACCCCGCGCTTGACCTCGTCGGCGTCGTAGACCGCGGCGCTGAAGAGGGCGACGACCCCGGCGGCCGAGCGGGGGAAGGCGCTGGCGCCCCCCTGGATCATGTAGCGAAACCCGCCGTCGGCGTTCTGAGACTGCTTGACGTAGCGGATGCAGGCGTCGACGGTCTCCTTGGGGACGAACAGGCCGGCGTTCCGGGCGGCCCGGAGGGCGTTGATCTGGCAGATCGTCACCGACAGGTCGGCGTCGCGTTTGACCGGCTGGTAACGCCAGCCCCCCTCGGCGTTCTGGGTGTCGATGATCAGCCGGACGGCGTTGGTGAGTTTCTCGCGGAGTTCGGGCTTGCGCGACATCCCGTAGGCTTCGGCGAGGAAGAGGGTGCCGAAGCCGTGCGAGTACATCGGCCCGTGGGTCCCGGCGTTGGCCACGGTGATGAAGCCCGAAGGGGCGGTGTTGTCCATCACGTACTGCAACGCCTTGTCGATCTGCGAGCCGAACGGGCCCCGCCCCGGGCTGGAGCCGTTCCCCATGAAGGCCAGCCCGGCCAGGCTGGTGACGGCGATGTTGCCCCGATAGGCGCCCGAGCCGTACGAGCCGTCGGAGTTCTGCTGCTTGGCGAGCCAGGCCAGCCCGGACTCGATGGCGCGGTCGGTCTCGGGGGTGACCTGCTCGGCCGCGTTCTCTGGGACGTCGCCGCGGCGGGGCTCGCCGAAGCCTCCCGGCTCCTTCTGCGGGGCGGCGGCCCTGGCCGGCGCCGGGGCCGGTTCCTGGGCCGGGGCCACCGATGCCAGCCAGGCGGCGGCGAGCAGGGCGGCTGGACCGGATCGCTTCGCGGGGATCGTCGGCATCGGCGTCACTCCTCCCGGGTCGCGGACTTCTTGCCCAGCGACAGGTAGTACAGCCGGATCAGGTCGGTCTTGGTGGGCAGCGGGTGCTCGTTCATGACGTTGGCCATCTCGTCGCGGAACTGCGAGGGGAGCTGGCCCCAGATTTCCTTGGCGATCTCGTTGGGGTTCGGCGGCGGCTGGCGGGGCTTCTCGGGCCGGGACGGGCTGGCCCCCTGGGCCGTGGCGCCGGGCTGGTTGCCCTGCTGGCCCGGCTGGTCGCCGGGCTTCTTCCCCTCGCGGATCATCTTCATGCCTTGCGACTGGCTGGGGGCGTTCTTGAGCTGCTCGATGAGCTGGTCGAGGTTCTTGACGATCTCGGTCTGCTGCTTTCGGGTCTGCTCGCCGGTGTCGGGCTGGCCCAGGCGTTCCTCGACGTCGCGCATTTCCTTGATGACCTGGCCGAGCGGGCCGCCCTCCTCGTCCTTCTTGTCGCGGCCTTTCTTGGGCTTTTCCTTCTTGCCGGTGAGCCCTTCGAGGAGCTTGTCGAGATCCTTCTCGCCCCCCTTGAGCTCGTCTGGCTGCTTGTCGTCGGGCTTGGGAGGCATGGGGTCGCCGCCGGGGCCCGGGCCGCCGGGCTTCTTGTCCTCGGGCGCGGGGGCGTCCTTGGTCTGGCCGAGCCCTTCGAGGAGCTTGTCGAGCGCCTGGTCCTTGGGGGCGACGGCGGCGGGGTCCTTGGCCTTGTCGGCGGCCCCGGGCTTGTCGCCGGCCTTGGACTCGTCGAGCTTTTCGAGGAGCTTCTCCAGCCCCTCATCCTTCTTGTCCCCGTCCTGGGCGAGGCCGCGGGCGGCCCAGCCGAAGGCCAGCGAGGCGGCCGTCAGGGTCGCGGCGATCCACGATCGGGCGCTGGTCATGGTCATTCCTCCCCGTCGTCCTTCTTGGGCCGGGTCAGGTCGCGGACGAGGTCGGCCAGGGCCCCCTGATCCTCGTGGAGCTTGTCGCGCTCGGCGGTCTGCTCGGGGTCGAGTTCCTTCTGGCGGCGGGAGAGCTCGTCGAAGGTGTCGGTCCGCTCATTGATTTCCTGCTGGAGCGATCGGAGCATCTTGATCTGGGCCGAGGCCGGGATCCCGTCGCCGCCCCCCTTGGGGCCGCCCTGCCCCGCCCCGCCCTCACCGCCTCCGGGCTGCTGGCCCCCCTTGGCCTTGTCGGGCTTGAGCGAGTCGATGAGCTGCCCGAACCGGCCGGCGGCGAGTTTCTCGGCGCGGACGGTGGGGTCGTCGGTCTTGAGTGCTTGGAGCCGCTGGGCGGCGTCCTCCATCGACCGGGCGGCCTTCTTGAGCGTGAGGCCAAAGACGGGGGCTCCCTCGCCGAGCCGGTCGGTCAGCTCGGCGACCTCGTCCTTGAGCCCGAGCTGGACCCGGCCCAGCTCGCGGACGCCGGTCCGTTGTGCGAGCGTGAGCTTGCCGCCGCCCTCGGCGCGGGACTTTTCGTAACGGGTGGTCTCCTCGACCATTTTATTCTGGCGTTCGCCGACCGACTTGAGGGCGTCGGCCATCTTGGCGATCTGCTCCATGGCGAGCTGGTCCTCGGCCTCTTTCCGGGCGTCGGCGACTTCCTGCTGGGCCTGCTTGAGGTCTTGCAGGGCTTCTTCCTCGTCCGCCTCGGCCTGCTCGCCCTGGTCCTGATCCATGTTCCCCTGGGCCTTGGCCATGGCGTCGGCGGCCTTCTGCCCGGCCTTGACGCCCCCCTCGTTGTTGAGCTTGGCCAGCTTCTGGATCTGCTTTTTGAGATCGTCCTCGATCTTCTTCTGCTCCTTGGCGAGCTGCTTGAGCTGGTCGGCCCGCTTCTGGGGGTCGGGCTCCTGGCGGGCCTGCTGGGTCTTCTTGAGGTTGGCGGCCTGCTGGGCCCGGAGCTTCTTGAGGTCGGCCTCGGCGGCCTTGAGCTCGGCGACGAGCCGGGAGAGCTCGCGCTCGCGGCGGTTCTCGATCTCGTCGAGCATCTGCTTGAGGTCGCGGCGGGCCTGCGCCTGGCCGGCCTGAGCCTGGCCCATCTGGTTCTTCTCGAGCTGCTCGGCGGCCTCGCCCATCTTGGCGCCGGTGGCCTGCTTCCGGGTCTTCTCGGCGGCGTCCTTGAGGGCCCGGGCGGCCAGGGGGTCGGACGGCTCCAGCTTCTTCGACATAACGTCGAGCTTGGATTCGAGCTTGCCCAGCGACTCGGCGATTTCCTTCTGGCGGGCGGCGAGGTTGCCCAGTTCGGCCTTCTGCTCGGGGGTCAGGGCGTCCTGCGACTTGCCCATCATGTCGGGCTTGCCGGCGGCCTCGGCCGCCTGCTTCATCGCCTGCTCCTGCTGGCCGAGGAGTTGCTTGGCCTCCTTCACGGCGCCCCGGACGGTGTCGAACTGGCCGAGTTCGGCCAGCATGTTCTGGAGTTCCTCGACGATCGCCTTCTGGTTCTTCTCGGCCTCGGCCAGTGCCTGTTTGGTCGCGGGGGATTGGTCCTTCGGGGCCTGACCGGGCTTCTCGCCGCCGGCCTGGTCCTGGGGCTTGGGGCCCTCGGGCTTCGAACGACCCTTCGGCTGGCCCGACTGGGCCTTCGGCTGGCCCGATCTGGCCTGGCCGCCCTTGGCCGCCTCGGCCTTCGGGGCGTCCTGGCCCTTCGGGACGTCACCGGGCTGGTCGGGGTCCTTGGGATCCTGCCCCTTGCCGTCGGGCCCCTCGGGCTGATCCCCTTTCGGGTCGGCCTTCCGGGACGCCTGGCCCTTGGACTCCGGGTCGCCCGGATCCCTGGGGGGCGGGGCGACATCGGCACTCGGCTGGGGCTCGGCGGCTTCCGGCTTCTTCGAGGGGTCACCCGCCTGGGGCTGGTCCATCGCCTTGTTGGCCTTGGAGAGCGACTGCTCGGCCGGGCCAAGGTTCCGGTCCTTGATCCGCTGGACGGCCTCCTGGAGCCGGGCGACCTGGCGGTCGACGTCGGGGCTCTCGGCCTTGAAATCGCGGGTGTCCTGCTGGAACTGGCGGACCTTCTGGTCGAGGCCGTCGGCGCGGTTGGTGACCCGGTTGTTGACCTGGCGCTGGATGATCTCGGCGTTCTTGACCTGGTCGCGGACGGGTCCGGGGAGCTTGTCGGTCTTGCCCAGGGTCCGGAGGGCGTCGTCGACGGGGGCTTTGGCCTGCTTCTGGATCGCCAGGATCCGGTCGGCCTCGTCGCGGATCGCCCGGAGCTGGTCCTCGCGCTGCCGGTCGATGTCCTCCTTGGAGGCGATCCGGAGCCTCATCTCGCGGCTCCGGCCGATGTTGGGGCCCTTCAGGTTGTCGAAGTCGCGGGCCTCGGCGTAGAACGTGACGATCGAGCCAGGCTGGAGATCCTTGAGGGTCGCGAGGTCCCAGCGGTGCCGGACCTCCTGGCGGCGGACCGGGCCGGACTCGCCGTGGGGCTCGGGGGCGGACCAGAGCGGGACGACCGACTCCTGAGTTGGCTCGGAGTGACCCGAGGCGACCTTGGCGACCAGCCGGACGAGCTGGATCCCGAAGTCGTCCTCGACGGTGAATTGGAGCGGGATGGTCGCCTCGGGGGGGACGTCGCGGTCGTGCGTCGGCTCCTCGACCGAGACCCGGGGGGCCTCGTCCCTGGCCACCCGGACGTCGAACCGGACGACCTCCTGGCTGGCGAAACCCTCGGTATCCTTCAGCTCGACCCAGATCGGCTGTGACTCCTTGGCCACGAACGCCGTGGAGATCGCCCGGCCGTTGTCGGCGACCTTCACCAGCTCCTTGGCCGCGGCCTCGCCCCGGCGGAGCGTGGCCGAGGCGATCGCCTTGTTGGCCCGGGCCTCCAGCTCGATCCGGGTCCCCTCGACCACCTTGATCTGGGTGTTGCCGGCCGCCAACTCCTGCGGCCGAAGCGCGGTGTACGCCGGGGCGACGATCCGGACGGTGGTCTTCTCCAGGGTCGGCGGCGGGACGACGGCGACCGGCCAGGGGGCGGTGAGGTCGTCACCCGCCTCGACCGTGAACCGGAACGGCCTGGCGACCGACTCGACCCGGCCCCGGAAGGTCCCGTCCTCGGTGGGACGGAGCGGCTCGGTGGTCGCCTCGCCATCCTCATAAAGGAAGGTGACCCGGGCCGACGGCGGCATCCGCTCGCCCGGCGCGATGGCCACGGCCAGGGCGAACGGCATCCCTCGCGCGACCTTCCTCGGGGTCTCGGCCAGGACGGTTAAATGGGTGGTCTGCGGCCAGCGGTCGGGCCCGAACGGACGGAGGAGTCGGCGGAGAGCGATCCCGCTCAGGGCGGGCTCGACCGCGGCCACCGTGACCATCAGCGCCAGGATCGTGGAGGCCCAGCCGGCGGCCTTGAAGGCCGGGCGGTTGTCAGCCACCTGGCGGAAGTCGATCGACTCGACCTCGGCCAGCGTCTGCTCGACGGTGGCGTCGCGGAGGGCCTGCGAGCCATGGCGGTCGTCCTGGCCACGCTCAGCCCGGAGGAACTGCACGGTGCTGGCCAGCCGGTCGTTCAGGCCGGGCCAGCGATCCTCGATCCGGAGCGCGATGTCCAGGTCGGCGAACCGGACGACCAGCGGCATCACCACGCGCCGGAAGGCCAGCCAGGCCGCCAGGCCGACCACGCCGATCAGGAGAACCAGGCGGACCTCGGGCGTCAGGTGGATCAGCCAGTCGGCCACCCCCGCCCCGAGGACGGCCGCCGCCAGCCCGAAGGCCAGCCGGCTCAGCCCGTGGAGCACCAGGAGGCGACGCACCTGGCCACGCAAGGCGGCGATCCGAGCTTCGATGGGACCACGCACCGCAGCACCCTCCCGCCTGGATCCGCCAGGCCCCGGCGATCGCCGGGCGGGGCGTCATGCCCCCCCGGGCTCACGAAGTCTGGATCATACCATCCGGGCACGTTTCCTGAGAACCCACTCCGTCGACAGCAGGACCAGGAACAGGGCCAGCACGGGCCAGGTGTTCCAGAGCGGGATCGGCGGGTCGGTGTCGAGCGGGACCTGTTGCGGCTTGGGGAGGTCCCCCAGGAGCGATCCGGCGTCGACCGGCGTGTAGAACTTGCCGCCCGAGGTGGTCGCCGCCCGGACCAGCTCGGGCTCGTTCATCTGGGTCCGCTCGCGCTCGCCGGCCGGAGGGTCGACGCCGAAGGTGGTCGAGGGCAGGGCCCCTTCGAGGACCGGGGGCGGCAGGAGCTGGACCTCGTACTCCCCCTCGACGGCCTGCGAGATCACCCCCTCGAAGAGGTTCCTCGTGCCCGCCGAGGACTTCAGCGTCATCCGCCGCGACCCGTGCCCCTTGCGCTCGACCTCGACGGCCACCTCGCCCCCGCTCGGGGCGTCGGAGGGGTTGGGGAACCGGACCTTGATCTCGATCGGCTGGCTCCGGAGGTAGCGGCGGCGGCCGGTCTGGATCTCGGCCTTGCGCTGGCCCAGGATCTTGGACCGGGCGAGGAAACGGATCGTCTGGGTCCAGAACCGGCCGAAGTAGCGGTCGCCCACCCGGAACCGCCAGCGCCAGGTGTCGTCCACCGCGTGGAACATCGACTTGCCCGAGCCGACGATCTGATAGACCATCAGCGGGAGCGGCCCCTCGGGGCCGACGAGCTTGGGGTGCTCGGCCAGGACCACCGCGGCGGGCTTCTTGCGGGGGGTTTCGAAGTACCATTGCAACTCGGGCAGGCCCGCCCAGATCCGGGCGCTGGTGACCTCGTCATCGCCGAACCGGAAGATCGGATTGGCGCGGCCCTCGACGGTCAGGCTCGGGCGGAAGCTGGCGATCGTCCCGGCCACGGCCACGGGGTTCCGGGCCTCGGCCAGCTCGACCGGCAGGAGGATCTCCAGGGGCGTCCCCTTGTAGCGGAGGGGGTCGTAGTTCTCACCGGCGACGAACAGGACGCCGCCCCCCCGGTCGGTGACGAACTCGGCCAGGTGCTCCATCTGCGAGGTGCTGAGGAACCCGGGGTCGACGTCGCCGAGGATCACCGCGTCGTAGGCGAACAGGTCGTCCTTCGAGGATGGGAACGTCGGGAGCGCCGCGCGGTCCTGGTTGCTGTACTGGGGGTCGGACGACTGGAGGACGACGTTCAACTCGATCGTCCGCTCGCGGTCGAGGAAGGTCTTGAGGTAGCGGAACTCGTACCGGGGCTCGCTGTCGGCGTAGAGAACCTTGAGCTTCTCCTCGCGGACGGTGATCGTCTTCTCGATCCGGTTGTTGCCGGCCTGGAGCTCGCGCGGCTTGGGGTCGACCTCGACGACGTAGGTGATCTGGCCAGTCTCCCGGGGGCGGTGGCCGATCTCGACCCGGGTCGGCTGACCGTCGGGCGGGGCGGGGAGCCGGATCGTCTCCAGCTCCTTGACGGCGTTCGGGTCGGACGGGGTGGGCGTCTTCTGCTTCAGGCGGACCGTCAGGCCCTGCTTGGCGAAACCCCGGGAGGTCAGCTTGGGCTGGAACCGGACGAGGTCGTCGACGAAGACCACGTCATCCACCAGCAGCTCGGACAGCTCCAGGTCGCGCGGGGCCTCGGGATCGCCCAGGCCGATCGGGTAGAGGGGGACCCCCTTCCGGGCGGCGAACTCGGCGGCCCGGGCGACGGTCTCCCCCTCGGTCGTCTGGCCGTCGGTGAGCAAGACGATGGCCGTGGGCGGGACCCCGCGCAGCTCGGTCAGGACCTGGCGGATCCCCGAGCCCAGCCGCGACTGCTCGCCGGTGGCCTCGACCTTCTTGAGCTTCGCCAGCGCCGGGGCGACGTCGCCGGGCTTGTCGATCTCGGCCAGGGGCCGGGCCGCGGACGAGACGAGGTAGAGCCGGACCCGGTGCTTTTTCTGGAGCTCGCGGAGGATCGCCCCGTCGTCGCGGGCCAATAGCCCCTGGGCCATCGCCAGCCGGTCGGCCTCGGGGTGGCCGGCGAGCTTGGCCAGCTCGGCGGCGACGACCCGGGCCTTGGGGTCGGCGTACTGGTCGACCAACTGCTGGCTGGCCGAGTCGTCGACCATCACCACGAAGTACGGCAGGCCCGTCCGGTCGACCGACAACACGGCCTCCGAGAGCATGAACAGGGCCAGCAGGACCAGCGAGATCCGGAGGCCCGCCAGGAACATCTTCAACCACTCCGAGGCCGAGCCCTCACGGCGGTAGAGCCAGACGATCAGCGCGGCGCAGCCGATCACGACCAGGATGGTCGGGCCCTGGGGTAGGGCCTGATCGGCCCGGATCCGGAGGTCGAACGATTCGCCCACGCCGGCCGGGACCACGCCCAATCGATCGGCCAGGCGTCGGAGCAACCAGTCCATTGATGGTCCCATAAAAGAAATACGGCTGGATCACCAAGACGCCAAGGCAAGCAGAGAGAAAAGAGATTCAGGAATTCGGCGTTTCTCTTCTCCCTCACTTTCCGAAATCAGCATCCTTGCCGTCTTGGTGGTTGAAATCTTCCATTCAATGGTGCCCGAATCGCCAGGCCGCGACCGACTCCAGCACCAGCATGACGAGCAGGGCGTAGAGCAAGGGCCGGTGCAGCTCGCCCCGGCGGCCGACCGACGAGGAGTTGCTGGTGAGGTCCTTCCAGTTGGTCAGATAAGTGAACGCCCAGCCGGGGACGGCCTCGGCCAGGCCAGCGCGGTCGAGCTTCAGCGGGTCGCTCTCGATCGGGTCAGGGTTGGCGGCGAAGGTCGACTCGACGGCCAGGGGCGGCCCGAACTTGACCCGGTAGGCGCCCGAGAGGTCGGTTTCCTCGTAGTGGAACACGCTGACGTCGCCAGCGGCCTTGAGCTTGGAGGGGGCCCGGGCCTCGTCGGGGCGGGTGATCTCGACGGCGGCCCCGGCGGCGGAGGCCGGGAGGGCCTGGTCGAACGGCTGGCCGACCCGGACGTTCCGCTCGGCGAGCCGGCCGGAGGCGGCCTGAAGGATCACCTGCTCCATGATCGGCGGGTAGCTCTGGTGGAGCGGCCAGGTGGTCCAACCCGCGTCGGCCGAGGTGGCGACCTGGATCACCGTCCCCCGGTGGCGGGGCATCTCGACGATCGCCGGGTCGCCGCTGTTGAAGTAGAGCGCCACCCGGGCCGGCGACTGCTGGTCCTCGGGAATCTTGAGCTTGTGGTACTGCCAGGTCTTGGCCCCGGTGAGCCCGGCGATCACGTTGGCCGCCGCGCCATAGAACGGGTTGACGATCGGGTGCTTGAAGTCGCGGGCGTCGAACTCGACGGCCGACTGCTTGGCCTGGGCGTCGCCAACGACCCCCACCAGCGACGCCGGGAGCATCCCCTTACCGCCGGCGAAGAGGATCTGGTTGTAGTTCTCGGGGATCACCTGGTCGCCGCCGAAGATGACGACGCCGCCCCCCTGCTTGAGATAGGCGTCGAGCGTCGACACCTCGGCCCCGGTGAACTGGGCGACGTTGCAGAGCACCACCGCGTCGAACGGCGCCAGGTCTCGGCTGCCGATCTGGGTCTCGTTGACCACCTCGGTCCGGATCTGCGAGGGCGAGCCCGACGACTTGGCCTCGGGGTTGAGCGCCTGGACCAGGTAGTCGGTCTCGGCCCCGAACGCCTCGGCCTTGGGGTGGCCGTCGACGAGCAGGACGTTGAGGACTTCGCGGACCGGCACGGCGAGCCGCCGGTGGTTGTCGAGCATCAGCGGGTCGTCGTCGATCCGGACCTCGACGAGGTGGTCGCCGGGCGTGGCGAACCCCGGCGTGAAGGCGAACGTGGCGTCGGCCCCCACCGCGATCTCCGGGACCGACTGGTCGGGCCCGAGCTGGCCGTCGACCAGGAGCCGGGCCTTCACCTCGGTCGCCGCCCCGGGCCCGTAATTCCGGACCGTGGCGATCACCTTGGGGGCCGGCCCGCCGAGGGTGACCACCGGCGCGTCAAGCCGGAGGTCGGTCACCGCCCGGTTCTCGCCGCCCTCGATCCCCAGGTCGATCACGACCGACTGCGCCCGACGCTCCGCCAGCTTGGCCGTGGCCCGCTTCAGCGCGTCGGGCCCGACGTTCCCTCTCCGCCAGCTCGCGGCCTGGAGGTCGGTCAGGAAGATGACCTCCTTGCGGGGGATCGTCGAGACCTCCAGGACCCGGTCGATCGCCCCGAAGCTGGCCACGAGGTCGGTCCCGCCGTGCGGCAGGTGGATCGCCTCGATCTCCTTGAGTACCTCCGCCTGGTTGGCCGAGGGGGAGGCGTCGCCGACGACCACGCGGGGCGGGTCGCCCATCATCACGATGCTCAGGACGTCGCCCCGCCGGGCGTCGCGGACCAGCTGCGCCGCGAGGGCCTTGGCCCGATCGAACCGGGTCTTGTCGGCGGTCGTGTACGCCATGCTCAGCGAGCCGTCAAGCACGATCACCCGATGCGTCCGCTGGCCCGGCAGCGCAATCGCCCCCAGGCTCTCCAGGAACGGCTTGGCCATCGCCAGCACCACCAGGAGCACCACCAGCGTCCGGATCGCCAGCAGGAGCCACTGCTCGACCTTGACCCGCCGCTGGTTCTTCCGGAGCGCCGCGACCAGGAACCGCATGGCGGCCCACCGCATCTCGCGATACTTCCGGCGGTTCAGCAGGTGGATCAGGATCGGCAGCGAGGTCGCCGCGATCCCGAGTTGCAGCATGGGGAGGGCGCCGAAGCCGAGCGCCAGCAGGACCGGGAAGTGCAACGTCGTCTCCTGAAATGATCCTTATACCGTCGCATTTCAGATCGCAGGATTTCAGAGATCAGACCCGGCCGACCAGCTGATCGCATTGTGCGTCCAGGACCAACAATGCTTGATGGAGAATGGCTGATGACTTAACTTCAAAACGCTCAAGCATTCGTGCCTTCTCAATGAGCCATTAACCATGAGCCATCACGATTGTTGCGATCCAGAGTCTCTTCTGAAATCGGAAATCGAGGATCTGGAATCCCTATCGGACCCGCAACGACCGCGAGGCCAGGTAGCTCGACAGCGGTCCGTCGAGGTCCTGGTCGGTCCGGAGCGGGATGTAGTCGATGTCGATCGACTGGCAGCCCCTCTTGAGGTCGTCGAGGTACGCCCTCAGCTCCTCCTGGTACGCCTTCCGGAGCGCGTGGGGCTCGGCGACGACGTCGGGGAGGCCCTCCATCCCCTGGAACAGGGTGGTGTCGCGGAACGGGAAGTCGACCTCGGCCGGGTCGAGGATGTGGAAGACGATCACCTCGTGGCGGCGATGGCGGAAGTGCTTCAGGCCAGCGAGGATCCGGGGGACCTCGTCGAGGAGGTCCGACAGGACGATCACCACCCCGCGCTTCTTGAATCGCTCGGCCAGGTCGTTGAAGACGGTCCCCAGGTCGGACTTCTCGCGGGCCGGGGTGACGTCCATCACCCGAAGCAACTCCTTGAGGTGCGACGGCTGGCCCGACGGCCGGACGAAGCGGCGGACCGCGTCGTCGAAGAGAGCCAGGCCGACCGAGTCCTGCTGGCGGAGGACCATGTAGCCCAGGGCGGCGGCGACGAACTGGGCGTACTGGAGCTTCGACACGTTCTCGCCCGAGGCGTACGCCATCGACTCGCTGGTGTCGACCAGCAGGTACGTCAGGAGGTTCGTTTCCTCCTCGTACTGCTTGAGGTAGAACTTGTCGGTCTTGGACCAGACCTTCCAGTCGACGTGGCGGATGTCGTCGCCGGCCACATATTCGCGGTGCTGGGCGAACTCGACGGAGAAGCCGTGGTAGGGGCTGGCGTGCTGCCCCGCGACGTATCCCTCGACGATCATCCGCGCCTGGAGGTCCAGCCCTTCGAGGCTAGCCAACGTGAGCGGATTTAAAAATCTTTGGTAGTTTTCCACTCTGCTCCGCCTCGCGCTCGTCGACGGGGACGTGCTTGATCAGCCGGGCCACGATGTCGTCGGGCCGGAGCCCCTCGGCCTCGGCGTTGAAGTTGGTGACGATCCGGTGCCGGAGAACCGGTCCGGCAACGGCCCGGATATCCTCGGTCGAGACGTAATAGCGGCCATAGAGCACGGCCCGCGCCTTGGCCGCCAGGACCAGGTACTGGCTGGCCCGGGGACCAGCGCCCCAGCTCACGTAGTCTCGAACGAACTCGGGAGCCTCCTCCTGGCCCCGGCGGGTCGCCCGGGCCAGGCGGACCGCGTAGCGGGCCACGTGGTCGGCCACCGGCACCTTCCGGACGATCTCCTGAAGCTCCAGGATCTCCGCCCCGGAGAGAACCTTGGTGACGTTCGGCTTGTGCGTCGAGGTGGTCAGCCGAACGATGTCGAATTCTTCTTGCTCGTCCGGGTAGTCGACCAGGATGTTGAGCATGAACCGGTCGAGCTGGGCCTCGGGCAGGGGATACGTCCCCTCCTGCTCGATCGGGTTCTGGGTGGCCAGGACGAAGAACGGGTCGGGGAGCCGGTGCCGCTCGCCGCCGACGGTGACCTGCCGCTCCTGCATCGACTCCAGGAGCGCCGCCTGAGTCTTGGGCGGGGTCCGGTTGACCTCGTCGGCCAGGACGATGTTGGCGAAGACCGGCCCGCGAAGGAATTTGAACTGGCGGACGCCGGTGGCCTTGTCCTCCTGGATCACCTCGGTCCCGGTGATGTCCGAGGGCATCAGGTCGGGGGTGAACTGGATCCGGTTGTAGGTCAAATTCAGGGCGTCGGCCAGGGTGTGGATCATCAGCGTCTTGGCCAGGCCGGGCACGCCGATCAGGAGGCAGTGGCCCCGGGCGAAGATCGCGATCAGGAGCTCTTCCAGGACGTTCTGCTGGCCGACGATCACCTTGCCCATCTCGGCCTTGAGCCCGGCGAAGGCGGCCTTGAGCCGCTCCACGGCGGCGAGATCCTCGTGCGGCAATGGCTGGCTGGGGGTCTCTTCGCCCACGCTCGACTCCTTGATGAGGCCCGGTGCGGTTGTGGCCCGGGGGGTTTCGTCCCCCGACTGGCCAGGTTAACGGGGACCCTTGGCGTCGTCCATGACCTGCCGGTCCCCCAGGGCCCAGAGCCCCCCCTGGGTGGCCACCAGCGCCCCCCTCGGGGAGAACCGGATGGTCAGGTCGGAAACCGGGGCCTGGATCAGGAGCCGCTGGATCGGCTCGCCGTCGGCCCGGCCGTGGAAGACCAGCGGGAGGGCCGGCAGGTCGTCCTCCTTCTGCCGGGTCGGGTTAGGGTAGGCCGCCACGCTCCGCTCGGTCAGGGCCAGCGACCAGCCCGAGTCCGGGCCGTTCAGGGGCCCCTTCCAGAGCGTCGAGCCGTCGGCCAGCGCCAGCGCCGAGAGGGTCGAGCCGCTGGCCGCGAAGACGCGGTCCCCGGCCAGGGCGATCGCCTCGGGACGCTCGCTCAGGTTCTCCGTCCCCAGGAGCTTGGCCCACTTCTTGGCCCCGGTGGCCGGGTCGAGCCGGATCAGCTCGTGGCCGTCGTGCAGGACCAGGAGCCGCTCGGCGTCGCCGAAGAGACGGGGGGGTCCGTGGTTGGGGAATTCCTTGGACTCCTGGAAGCCCCAGGCGTTCCGCCCCTTGGTGACGTCGAAGAGGGCGACGGTCATCCGGTCGGCCACCAGCGCCACGTGCTCCTCGTCGATCGGGAGCGGGTCGCGGGGCCATTCCTCCTCCTCGGCCTGCGGGAACTCGGCCCGGCGGCGGCCGGTGGCCGTGTCGAGCACCAGGACCGCGTTCGGCTTGCGGACCTGGAGCACGATCCGGCGGGGCCCGACCAGCAGGTGCGGGTTGATCCGGCCCGAGGCTGGGGCGTACGACCAGTCGAGCAGCCCCGAATCGCCGTCGAAGGCCATCAGGACCTGGTCGCCCCGGAGGCAGAAGACCCGGTTGCCCACGATCCGGAAGTCCTGGAGTGTCGCCGAGGCGGCGTCGCGGGCCCCGTCGGCGGCCGGGTCGCGGGCGAACGGGTTGGCCGCTCCCTTGGCGGTCGTCCCCACGCCCAGGTCGTACTGCCACTCGACCGCCCCCTTATCGAGGCTCAGGGCGACCAGTCGGGTTCGGGTCGCCGCGATGATCCGGTCGGCCAGGTAGCCGACCCAGACCGGCTCGCCTTCGAGGTCGCGCGACCAGGCCGAGTCGCCCGAGCCCGGGTCGACCGGCCGGATCTCGCGCCCCTGGACCAGGAAGACCCGCCCGGCCTCGGCCGAGGGCGGAACCCCGTCGGCCCCGATCGGGTGGGCGGCCACGGGCCACCGGCGGTCCCACCGGCGGCGGAGCGGGACCGGAACGCTCGGCTCGGAGCGGTCGCCGACCATCCGGGCGAACGGCTCGCGAGCCAGCCGGGCAGCCACGAGGTCGCGGATCGGGACGGGACCGATCCGCTCGACGCGGAGGTCGGCGAACCGGGCGAGGGCCTGGAGGTAGGCGTCGCGGGCCGAGACCCAGAGCTTCTGCGCCTCATAGGCGCGGGCCAGGCCCCAGAGCGCCCGGGCCCGGAGGGCGTCGTCGGAGGCCCCGGCCAGGAGCCGCTTGTACGCCCTCGCCGCGTCGCCGGGCCGGTGGAGCTCCTCGGAGAGTTCGCCCAGGGCCAGCCAGGCGTCGGGGACGACCAGGGCCGCCGGGTAGCTCCGGCCGACGTCCTCCAGGAGCCTCGGGTCCTTCTGCTCCCGGCCCCGGGCCAGGAGGTCCGAGGCCGCCCGGTCGAATTCGGCGTAGAGGTCGCGCCCCCGCTCGCGGAGGAGCGTGGCCAGGCGGTCGGCGATCAAAAGATCGGCGCGGACCGAGCGGTGGCCGTCGGCGGCGTCGACGTTCAGGGCCCGGAGCCGCTCGTCGGCCAGGAGCGCCTGGAGGGTCGCGACCGTTGTCCTGGGCTCGCCCCGGGAGAGCTGGACGTCGGCCAGTTCGAGCCGGGCTTCGAGCCGGTCGCGGTCGGACCGGGCGGCCTCGCCAGCGGCCTCGAACCGCCGGGCGGCCTCGGCCCAGTCCTTGGCGGCCCGGGCCTTCCGGCCCAGCTTCATCAGGAGCCGCCGCTGGTGGTCGCGGGCCGCCTCGCCGAGCGGGACGCCGTCGATCCCCTCCGAAGGCCGGACCCGGGGGAGCGCCAGCTCCAGGCTGGCCAGCGCCAGGTCGTCGCGGCCGATGGCCTCGGCCGCCTGCGCCAGCCGGTAGTAGTTCAGCGCCTGCTCGGGCGCCCGGGCGATCTCGTCGCGGTAGCGGTCGATCAGCCGGCTGTTCTGGCAGAACACCACCAGCTTGGCGGCCTGGGCGACGATCAGGTAACCGTCGCCCACCGCGAGGTTCCCCCCCTCGCACTGGTACGTCTCCTGGAGCCGGATCGGCGGCTCGGCCTTCAGGCCGGAGGCCTGGTCGAGCACGTGGATCTCGGTCCGGGTCGGCCAGTAGACCTTGTCGCCGGCCAGGATCCCGCGCCCGAAGCCCTGGACGGCCTGCGCGGTCTCGGGCCAGGCGTGGGCGAGCTTGCCGGTCTTGACGTCGAACCAGAGGACGCGGTCGCCGGTGGCGACCAGTTGGCCCTTGGCCACGCCCAGGAGGTGGGTCAGCTTGAACTCCTCGGGGATCGGCTCGGTCTTCCAGGCCAGCCGGCCGGTCGCCGCGTCGAAGGCGTAGATCTCCGGGGCGTCGTCGGGGGCGACGATCACCAGGCCGTCGTGGACCACCGCCGGATTCAGGTCGCGCTCGCGGCCCTGCCCCATCGCGTTCCGGCCCTGCCAGGGGTAGGTGGCCAGCCAGCGGATCCCCCCGGTCTCGGCGTCGATCGAGGCCACGGCGCCGAGGTTGGTCTGGTAGTAGATGGTCGGCCCGTCGAGGGTCAGCAGGCGGTGGCCGACCTCCAGGCCGCCGCCGAGGAACGGGTCGACGTTGGCGTTGGCCTCGCAGACGTAGCGGACCCACCGGGTGGCGCCGGTCTCGGCGTCGAGGCAGACGACGTAGGTCGCCGTCATCTCGATCCGGTCGGTGATCGCGACGTAAACATTTTTGGCGTCGGCAATCGGCGACCCCTCGAAGACGGCGTTCCGGCTCCCCCCCTCGGCCCTCCGCTTGGGCAGGGCGATCTCCGACGCCTCGCGCTTCCAGAGCAGGTGCCCCTGCGCCGACCGGGAGATCGCCACGACCACGCTGGTCGAGGCCGCCCCCATGTTGAAGGCGACCCGGTTCCCCATCTGAATCGAGGACGGCGGCTGGCCCATCCGCGCGTAGACCCGGTCGCCGAAGGCCGTCAGGGTGTAGCGGGCCAGGCCGGCCGAGCCCCGGCTGGCCATCGGCGAGCCCAGGAGGTCGGGGGTCCGCCAGGCGACCTCCACCGGGTTCGCCGCCGAGCCGGCGTGCTCGCCCGGCCGGCTGTTGAGTTGATAGGCGGTGATCTGCTTCTCGCCGTCGACGATCACCTGGTCCCCTACCACGATCGGATGGTAGGCCAGGAGCCGCTCGGGCGGGACCTGGGTCGCGGGGACCATCCCCATCCGCCCCCCCCGGAAGCCGCCGGACCGCGACGAGGCGATCGGGTCGAGCTCGGCCTGCCACTGGAGCGAGCCGACGTCGATCGAGCCGGGCGCGATCTTGTTCCGGGTCGGCGAGCCGGCGAAGGTCGGCCATCGGCCGTCGGCCTGCGTGGTCGGGACCAGCCGGTCGTCGCGGATCGCCTCGGCCAGGTCGACCGCCAGCGGACCCCGGCGGCCGGCGAACGGGCCGGCGGCCCCGGGGTACTCGGCCCCGAACGAGGTCAGCTCGGCGGGGGTCGGCGGATGGTCGCCGATCGCCGCGCGGCAAAGGATCTTCTTGGCGGCGACCCGGGCCAGGTCCACGCTCGGATCGGGGTGAACCAGCCCCAGCCCGCCCGGCCGGTCCGGCGCGAGCTGCGAGTAGGCCGAGATCGCCTCGGCGAAATTCCCGTCCTGGAACGCCAGGTCGCCCAGCAGCTCCAGCGCCTCGTCTCCCCACGACGAGCAGAACGCCTGGTCGACGACCCGTCGGAGGAGCGACCGATCGCGCGAGGCTGCCCCCTGGCGAAACCACCGCTCGGCCAGGGCGTCGACCCGGGCACGGTAGAGCGCCCGGGCCTCCGGCGGCATCGCCGCGATCCGCCGCTGGCACTCGCGGCGGGCGTTGACCGAGAGCCGCGAGTCCTCCGGCACCCCCCCAGGCTCGGCCGGGACGTCGACGACCTTGTCGCCGAACTGCCCGATCACCCGCTGATAGATGTCGACCGCCTCGGCGAAGCTGCCCGCCCGGGCGTGGTTCTCGGCGCTCCGGAGCAGGGCGTCGGCGGCGTGGCTGGTGTCGAAATAAACCTTGGTGCTGCTGGGCCGGGTCGCCGCCCGGAACTCCACCTGGCCCCGACAAGGCGGGCCGATCAGCGCGACCGCCGCCAGGGCGACCGCGGCCGGGATGACCCCCCGAAGCACCCGGCCCCTCACTCCAGCGCCGATGATCGCCATGACCTGATCCTCCATGCGGGGTCGGGCCAGGCGGGGGCCGACCTCGCAGGGACGGGGAAACGCGGGGACGGTCCCGGAGACCCAACCTGGCCGCTCGGCACCCGACCCCCGATCGAACCGGGAGGTCTCGACAACCCGCGAACGGATCAGGCGCCGAAATCCTTCATGCATTCCAAACCATAGAGACATCGCCCTGCAATGGCAAACGGAATACCAGGGAAGGTGAAAGGCGATTTTCCCCGAAATCCTGGGGCTTTCTCCAGGAATCGACCCGGAAGCAGCGACCAATCCCGGCAGCATCGCCACCGAACCAGGCAAAAAACTGCGGGCCGCCGCACATTAAGTCGTGATCAACGACTCGCCGCCCATCAATCTCCAACCAAACTCAACTCCAAGCCCGAGGAACAAGCAGGCCGACGCGCCTCCGATGACAACGCCCATCGATTGCCGTGTTCTCGAATCCAGAGGAATTCGGGGTGACGGCCGGGCCGCCGGAGTTCCATTCCGACCCGGCCGTCCGGAGGATTACTTGGTGATCTTGACCTCGCCCACGTCGGCGACGCCGCCGGCCGGGACGTCGACGCTCATCCCCTTGTTGCCGCCGTCGGTGACATATCCCTTGGTCGACTGCCAGAGGACAAGTTGCTGCTTGCCGGCGGGAATGCCGGTGATCTCGAACGAGCCGTCGGGTTTGGTCACGGCCACGAGCGGGTGTTCGAGGACGAAGAAGTAGCCCTTCATCCAGGGATGGATGTCGCACTTGATCTCGATCGGCCTGCGTTCTTCCTTCTTGATGGGGTAAGCCATCTTGCCGTTGGGGGCGAGCATCTGATTGACCGCGCCATTGTTGAAAGAGCTGAACCGGATGTTGTGGCCGACCGGGTCGCTCGACTTGAAGACGAGCTTCTGGTCCTTGTGGACGACGGTGGCGTAGGGGACGAACTCGCACTTGACCTGGTCGATCAAGACGTTCGGATTCTTCGCCAGCAGGGCCGTCTCGGCCGCGGAGTAGTCGCCGGCGGGCTTGACCAGGTAGGCGAACGCATCGGCGACGCCCTTGGTGGCGGGGTCGACGACGATGTCTTTGTTGAGGATCGGCTTGACCTTGCAGACGGCGTCCTTGACCTTGGGGTCGTCCTTGGCGACGTCGACCTTGGCCACGGGGACCGGGCCGGCGGCCCAGATGAGCTTGCCCTTGATGGTCCCGGTGGCCGACTGCGCGGGCGGAGGGCCGGCCTGGAGGGCGGGGGCCAGGGCCAGGAGGGTCGAGGCCGCCAGGGCGGCGGCCTTGCGCAGGCCGATCGGGCCGGTGAGGCGGGGCGCGTGGGAGAGTCGCATCGGGTCGGAATCCTTAGCGCGAGGCGGGTTGGCCGGTCTCCGGCGGCCCTCGGCGCCGCCGCCCGGAGCGGGGTAGGACTTACAGCTTACCACGGCCCCTTCGGCCTTGGAAACCGGGGACTCCCGCCGATCGGACCCGGCGGGGGCCGGGGTCGGCGGGGGGTGCGATTTCTCCCATTCTTCACGGCCCTCCCGCCGAAATCTTCGCCGGGGCTGGTCAGGATGGACCGGCCCGACGACCGCCCCGCGGTCCCGGTCGCCTGCTTCCCGGCGACCGAACCCTTGGTATTTCAACCAGGAAAGGAAAGGACATCGTGCCCAACTCCCGGCGTGGTTTCACCCTGATCGAGCTGCTGGTGGTGATCGCGATCATCGCGGTCCTGATCGCCCTGCTGCTGCCGGCGGTCCAGGCGGCCCGCGAGGCGGCCCGGCGGGCGAGCTGCGTGAACAACCTGAAGCAACTCGCCCTGGGAGCGGCGAATTACCACGACCAGATCGGGACCTTCCCGAGCGGCGAGTACCTCAACGCCGCCATCTGGAAGGGGAACCCGAACGCCCCCGGGAACAACACCGGCTGGATCGTCCAGATGCTCGCCCAGCTCGACCAGCAGGCGATGTACAACGCCGTCAACTTCACCTGGATGTGGGGCAACGCGGGGTCGTGGGCGGGCAAGACCAACACCGGCGAGCAGAACCTCACGATCCGGCGAACGGTCCTCAGCCTGGCGCTCTGCCCCTCCGACCCGAGCCCGCCCCTGAGCAGCTCGCACGCCGACGAGATCGTCACCGAGCCGGCCGTCGGGACGTCCTACATCGGGAATCTCGGGTCGAACTGCATCAGCGGGAGCACCTCGTACCCCTGCGCCAAGCCGAGCCTCGGCGACGACAACACCGCCAACCCCCCGGGCGGCAACGGGATGATCAACCGCGACGGCCCTTACACCCGGATCGCCCAGGTGACCGACGGGACCTCGAACACCTTCCTGATCGGCGAGCAGTTGATGGCGGCCACCACTTATAGCGCCTGGGTCCACTCCAACCAGTCGATCGGGTCGACCGCGATCCCCATGAACTTCGTCTACATCGTGCCCGCCACCGGGCTCCCGTCGACCGCCTACAACTACACTTACAGCTTCCGGAGCAAGCACCCCGGCGGGGTCAACTTCGCCTTCGTCGACGGGTCGGTGCATTTCCTGAAGCAGTCGATCACCCTGGGCGTCTACCAGGCTTTGAGCACCCGGGGCCTCGGGGAGGTGGTCTCGGCCGACCAGTACTGATCCCCCGCCCCCGGGAGTGGCGAGGGTTCAGCCCTTGGGCGCCTCCTTGGCCGGCGGGGCTTCGGGCTTGGCCGGCTCGGCCGGGGCCTTGGGGGTGACGACCTCGGCGTTGTCGACCTCGGGCGTCTTGCCGCCGCAGCCGGCCAGGGCGGACCCGAGGGCCAGGAGCGCGGCGAGCCCGAGGCGAGGGAGGAGAGCGTTCGGGGTCGGTCGGCGGGTCATCGGGGGACTCCGGGTTGCGGTCGCGGGGGTCGCGGGGGTCGGGCCGCTCAGCCCGAGTCGAAGACTTCCAGGTCGCTGGAGACTTCGTGGAGTCGGGCGGTGAGGTACGCCCGGATCTCCTCGTTGGTCTTGAGCTGGAGGATCTGGTGGGCGAACCGCTCGGCCTGGGTGGTGGTCACCGAGGACAGCAGCGCCTTGATCGTGGGGATGAAGGCCGGGCTCATGCTGAACCGGCGGAGGCCCATGCCGAAGAGGGCGAGGACCGACCGGGGCTGGCCGGCCATCTCGCCGCAGACGGTCACGGAGGTCCCGGTCCGCTGGCAGGCGTCGAGGACCATCTGGAGGACCCGGAAGATCGCCGGGCTCAGCGGCTCGCAGAGGTGGGCGACCTTGGGGTTGTCGCGATCGGCGGCCACGAGGTACTGGATCAGGTCGTTCGAGCCGATCGAGATGAAGTCGGTCTCGCGGAGGATCGCGTCGATGCAGACCGCGGCGGCGGGGACCTCGATCATCACGCCGGTCTTGACGTCCTCGCCGAAGGGGACCCCCTCGCGCCGGAGGTTCCGCCGGGTCTCCTCGACCAGCCGGTTGACGTGGCGGAGTTCTTCGAGGGTGGTGATCATCGGGAAGAGCATCGACACCTTGCCGTGCCGGCCGGCCCGGAGGATCGCGCGGATCTGCCTCTCGAAGAGCCTGGGGTGCTCGAAGGAGAGCCGGATCGAGCGCCAGCCCATGAACGGGTTGGCCTCGTTCCGGCGGCCGAGGTAGGGCACGGTCTTGTCGCCACCGAGGTCGAGGGTCCGGATGGTGACGATCCGGCCGGGCGAGTCCTCGATGATCTGGCGGTAGTGCTGGTACTGCTCCTCCTCGTCGGGCACGTCCTGGTGGGTGAGGAAGAGGTATTCGGTCCGGAACAGGCCGACGCCGGAGGCGCCCACCTTCTGCGCGGCCTGGGCGTCGGCCGGGTTGTTGATGTTGGCCAGGAGCTCGATCTGGGCGCCGTCGGCGCTGAGGGCGGGCTGGTCGCGGTTGAGGACCAGGCGGTCCTTGAGGTCGAAGAACTCGCGCTGCATCTTGCGGTAGGCGGAGGTGGTCTCGGCGTCGGGCCGGATCAGGACCAGGCCCTCGCGACCGTCGACGATGATCGGGTCGCCGGAGCGGACCTCGGCGGTGATCCCGACGACGCCGGAGACGGCGGGGATCCCCCGGCTTCGGGCCAGGATCGCGGCGTGGCTGGTCCCGCCGCCGGTCTCGGTGACGATCCCGGCGATGGCCAGGCTCCCCAGGCTCATGGCCTGGCTCGGGAGGATCTCGTGGGCCACCAGGATCACCGGCTCGTCGCCGTGGACGCCCCGGGCGATATGCTGGACGCCGGAGGGGGCCGGCGCGGTCAGGTGCGACCCGATCCGCGAGATGACGTCGCGGAGGTCGGCCACGCGCTCGCGGAAGTAATCCTGCTCGATCCGGGCGAAGCTGGCGGCATAGCCCTGCAAAACCACCTGGACCGCCGAGAGCGCCGTCAGCCGCTGCGACTCGATCAGGCCGCGGACCTTGGCCAGCATCCCCTCATCGTTGACGATCTGGAGGTGCGACTTGAAGATGTCGGCCTCGGCCGGCCCGAGCTGCTCGGCCACCTTCAGGACGATCGCCTCCAGCTCGGTCGCCGAGATCGCCACGGCGCGGTCGAACCGCTCGACTTCGGCGGCGACGAGGTTGGGGTCGGCCAGGATTTGCGGCTCGACGGGGCCGAAGATCGAGTCGACCCGATGGGCGACCCCCACGACCACACCCGGGCTGACCGCGACTCCTTTATGCATAAGACGCACAGTCTAGCAAGAAGGGCCCAGCGGATACAAATCGGAATCGCGGCCCCGGGCGACGGCCGGGCGATCACCCCGGGGGCGGTGGCCCCGCCGCCGCGGTCCTCGGGGGGGAATGCCTCGGCGGAAAGCAAGCCGGGCCTCGCCCCGGATCCGGAGGAATCGCCGCGAAAGGCGGTTAACGGGCGACTCCCAAATACGATAGTCTTCAGAGGACATGGCGATGGCGGGCATCCGGGCGATTGGCTTCGTCTTTGCCGGGTGGGTTCGGGCGGGCGTCCGTCCGATTGGCTTCGTCCTTCCTGGGCGAGGTGGGGCGACCTGGCCTTGGATTGGCTTCGTCTTGCCGGGACCTCGGACCCCATTGGGTTCGTCTTGCCGGAACCCGCTCGGGAGATTGGCTTCGTCTTTCCCCGGCCGGGCCGGAATTTCGATCCGCTTGAGCCTGAAGTGGTTGCGACGAGAATGGCTTCGTGTTTCCGGGAAGGGAGAATGGCGATGGGGGGATATGGGCCGCCGCTCGACCGGCTCCTGACGATCCGCGAGGAGCCGGGGTTTGGGTTCGTCTGGAACGATTACCTCGCGCTGGGGATCGGCCCGGAGCACGTCCCGGACTTGATCCGGATGGCGACCGACCCGGATCTGAACGAAGCCGGCTCCCAAAGCCCGGAGGTCTGGGCCCCCGTCCATGCGTGGAGGGCGCTCGGGCAACTCCGGGCCGAGGCCGCCGCCGCCCCGCTCATGGAGATCCTGTTCCACAGATCCGAGAACGAGAGCGACGACTGGGCGAGCGAAAACCTGCCGACCGCCCTGGGGATGATTGGCCCGGTGGCGATCTCGGCCGCGGCAGCCATCTTCGAAGACGAATCGAGGGGGAGATTTACGAGGATCGACGCCGCCCGGGTCCTCAGCGCGATCGGTCTCGAGCACCCGGAGGCCCGAGACCAGTGCGTCGCCACCCTCTCGCGGAGCCTGGAGCGGGCCGAGTGGCACGACCTGGCCCTGAACGGCTTCGTCGTCAGCGAACTGATTGCCCTGGATGCGAAGGAGGCGGCCGGGGTCATCGAGCGGGCGTACGCTGGTGACTTCGTCGACGACTCGATCTCCGGGTCCTGGCACGACGTCTGGCACGACCTCGACCTGGAGGGGGAGCCGCCGCCCCGGACCGAGAGGAAGCACCGGCCCGACTTCGGCCTGCTCCCCAACCTCCTCGATGCGTTCGAGCTCTATGAGAATGAGCCGCCCCCTCCCTCCGACTCCCCCGGCGGCTGGCAGCCGGTCGAGGTCCGGACGCCGGAGGAGCGGAAGGATCGGAACAAGGCCCGTCAGAAGCTGGAGCAGAAGGTCAAGGGCAAGAAAGGCAAGAAGCGTTGACCGGGGCCCGGGGCGTCGCCCCGTCGGCCCGATCCCCGATCTTCAGAGTAGGGCCGAGCCGCCCCCCGCGCCGCGATCCGACCGTCAAGAGGCCCCCGATGCACCCCCCGAGCCGGATTTCCCCCGCGCCCCGAGCCCTGTTCGCCCTGATCGCGCTGGCCCTCTCGGCCGCCGAGCCCCAGCAGTCGCAGCTTTCGGCGAAGTGGCTCGGGCAGGATGGACACGACCTGGTCGGCGGCAAACCGGGCCCGTCCAAGAGCGACTACCAGGATATCCATTTCGCGGTCCGGGGGATCCCGGCCAACCGCAAGGTCGTCGAGACGATCGTCCGGGGCTTCGGCGGGGGCGAGTGGAAGTCGTCGAGCAAGGACAACGCCTCGGCCCTCCTGGTCCGGAAGGGGATGGCGACCTCGGGCGAGGTCTACGTCGAGCCTTATCAGCGCGAGTCCGGCCGCGAATTCGAGATCCACCTGATCTACGATAACGGGGTCGAGCAGGTCGCCGTCTTCGCCGGGGGCAAGGCCGACCCCAACCGCCGGGCCCCGGGCGCGGGGATCGAGGCGAAGTGGGCCGGCCAGGACGGCCAGGACCGGACCGGGACAAGCCCGAACCCCGGCCCGGATGGGTCCGAGGACGCCCACCTCTCGCTCACCCGGCTCTCGGCCAAGCCGGAGATCAAGGCCGTCGCCATCGAAGGGCCGGGCGGCCTGGCCTGGGCCGTCGGACACAACCCCAAGGGGCACCCCGCCGCCGAGCTGGCCCGATCCGCCGACGACCGGACCCGGGCCGAACTCTACTTCGCGCCCGGCGTCGACCTCGCCGGCAAGTCGCTCCAGGTGACGGTCACCTACGGCGACGACCGGACCGACGTCACCTCGGTGGCGGCGGGCAAGTGCAACCCGGCCAAGCCGGCGGCCCGGACGCCCGCGACCGCCCCAGCTCCCGGCACCGCGACCTCGACCGCGAAATGGCTTGGCCAGGATGGGGTCGAGATCAACCCCGGCGACGTCCACGTCGCGCTCGAAGGGCTGGCCCCGGGGCGGTCGATCGTCGCCGCCGCCTTGAGCGATTCCGTGGTCGGGACCTGGGTCTTCAAGTCGGGCGAGAAGGTCAAGTTCGACGCCGGGCAGGTGACCGACCGGCTCCACGTCCGGAGAATCTCGCCGACCCGGGGCGACCTCGTCTTCCCGCCGATCCGCGACGAGTCGGGCGCGACCATGACCCTTCGCCTGCTCGACCAGTCGGGCCGCGAGGAGGTCATCCGGTTCCCCGGCGGCAAGGCCGAGATCGACCGGAGGGCCCCCGCCCTCCCCCCGGGGGCCGTCACCGCCAAGCCCGGCGACGACCTGAACGACCTGGCCGGCAAGTACGGGACGATCAGGCTCGCCAAAGGGACCTACCCCCTCTCCAGGCCCCTCGTCCTGGTCCGCCCGACCCGGATCTCCGGCGAGGCCGGGGCGACCTTGCAATTCGCCCAGGCCCCGGGCGAGCCGAAATGGACGGCCGCCATCAAGGTCCACGCCGGCGGGACGACCCTGGAAGGCTTCGCCGTCCGGTTCGCCGGGCCGGTCCGCTGGGACCAGGAGGTCAGCTTCGGCCCGGCGGTGATCGGCTCCACCGACGACCGCGACCACGTCCCCCACGACCCCAAGTTCAAGCTCCACCTGAGCCGGCTCGACCTCGAAGGGCCGCCCCCCTCGGCCGACTGGGAAGAGGCCACCCACCTGATCCGGGTGATCTCCGCCCTGAGCGGCCGGATCGAGCGGAACACGCTCCGGGGGGGCTCGGTGGTCTTCACCAACGGGCCCTGGTCGATCGCCGAGAACCTCTACAAGGGCACGCCCCCGAAGACTCTCTGCAACGGAGCCTTCGCGGGCCGGTATACCCACGACGTCATCATCTCGGGCAACAAGGCCCGCCCCGAGGGCCCCTCGGGCAAGACCTGGCGGTTCCTGGTCCTCACCCAGCGCGGGATGTCCGACACGGTCCGGGGGAACGTCGTCGAGGGTGGGATCGGCCCCCGCGAAGACGACCCGAAGCCGCACCCGAACGCCCCCGAGGTGATGCTCACCGAGGCGTACCGGCTCCATTTCGAGGGGAAGCCGGCGTCGATCTCGGCCGACGGCCGGCTCCTGACGATCCCCACCCCGCAGGGCGGAGGGGCGTCGACCGGCGACGCCGTGGCCATCCTCTCGGGGCCGGAGGCCGGCCAGTGGCGGACGGTCGCTCAGGCACTCGGCTCCCAGTCTTACCTGCTCGACGAGCCGATCTCCAAGAACACCGATGCCGTCTCGATCGCGACCGGCTTCGTCCGCGAGACCTTCGAGGCAAACACCGTCGACTGCCGGGGGAGCGGGATCGCGGCCGACCTCGTCCTGGCCGGCAACCTCTTCGGCGTCCGGGTCATCAACAACCGCTTCCTCGGCGGCGGCGAGTCGATCCGGCTCCTGGCCACCCCGACCGAGGAGCCGGTCCATTGGGGCTGGTCGCACGCCCCGTTCCTGGGCGGGGTCTTCCGGGGGAACACGCTGGAGGACGCCCCCGGCGGGGGGATCGGCGTCGAGCATGGGAGCGAGATCCGGTCGAACCGGGGGCGGGTCTACATGGCCCTCGACTTCCAGGACAACACGCTCCGATGGACCAGGTCGACCGCCAAGCCCCCCCGGCTCCGGTTCGGCTTCGGGCCCTCCATCGACCCCAGGGAACTGGTCCTGACCGAAGGGGGGACGGTGGTCGAAGGGGCCCCGCCCGAGGCCGCCTGGGTCCACGCCGCGACCGTCAACGGCCGGGTCGTCCAGGAAGCCCCCCTGAAGTCCGCCGGGAACGCTGGCGCCCCGGAGCCGGCGCGGCGAAAATAACACACGAACACACGAACACTCGAACACGCGAACACAATTACATACGGAACAATATGAGATTTTAAATTTCAAATCATATGAACATCATCAATTATCTTAGAGGCTATCCGGGATCGGAAATGGTGGATGGTCAATGGGTAATGATCGACAAGCGGGACGGCATACGAGGCCGATGATGGGGAAATCTCCGGAAATTTTTCACCCATCAACCATCGTCCTATAGTTGAAATTGTGCAGGGCGAAGACGACCGCGATCCCCCGGGCCCGTGCCCGACGGCGGATTTCGACCGACAGGATGTCCCCCCCGAAGTTCACGAGCACGTCGGGCCGCACCTCGGCGAGATATCCCTCGAACAACTCCAGGAAATCGCGGATTTCGGACTCGCCGGGCACATGCGGACGTAATCGTCGGGCTCCCGTGGAGCAGGACCCCCACCCCCCCCGCGTCCAGTCGATAGCATGCTCGAGGATGCGCCCCGCGATCGATATCGCCGTCCGAGTTGGGCTCGGACCGGAACGCCTCGAAGTCGAGACCCTGATCGATTAGCCAGGCCGTGGTCTCGATGTCCTCGTTCGATTCGAAGACCGTCCCGGTCATGGCCGACGCGAGAAATCCCCTGCGAGCGAGGCATTCCATGAGCGAGCGAATCGCCACGCTCGCGCCGTTGTGCGTGTCAAGATAGCATGTGTGCGAAGCGAAGAGGATTCGCGGGCCGGCGGGTTCGTTCCCATCGCGCACCGGTTGCATGATCTGCCCTCCGGGGCTATCTCTGGCGACCGAATACGCCCGGCCTCCCTCCGAAGGTCACCTTGCCCTCGACCGCCGGTATCAGCTATACCTCCGATGGTCGCGGTGCAATGCCGATGGAGACCATCATGCGAAGTCCGGATCGCAGCAGACCTCGCCCGCCGCGTCGCACCGCATGGTCGTGGCTACCGACCGTCTTGACGAACTGGGGATTGGGGCGGGTTCGAATCAAGTCGCCGAGAGTCACGATCAGAATGCTGGTCCTGATTGTCGCGATCACCGCCCTGATGTCACGAGCATATACCTACTGGTGTCTTTCGTCGGAATACGCAAAGGTCGCCGGTAAGCACAGGAAGCAATTATGGATAGATAACTTGAACATGTTGCAAGCATGTCACGCGAGGAGTACTTTCGATTACCCATCCTGGCCGGGTCTCGACGCCACGATCCAAATACTGCGTACCAAGTGCGAGTATGAGAATTACATGATCAACAAGTATCGTCGTCTATCCTACTATCCCTGGTTGTCGGCCGGTCAAGATCCACCCTTCCCGAAGATGATCCAAGATAGGCCCAGTCCGCCGCCACCGCCGGACCGCCCATCCCCACCCTGACGCCCATTTGTCGATGGCAATTATCCTTTTTTCGCGCGAAGCGGAGGAGGCACGAAAACCGCCTCATGCGGGGCGAGCAGGACGAGACTCCGATGCATCCCACCCCCGGGGGGCGGGTGGACACCCCCCGGCACCACGGCGGGGGGACTCGCTCGCATCGTCGGCATTACGATCGCCTAATGCTAGGATCGGAGGGCGTTCGCGGCGGGACTTGACGGCGATAAAATCCCGTTTCCCGCCGCCTGTCGGCGAGTGTCAAGCGAACCCCAGGAAGTCGGCCGCGCGTCCGTGGAGTTACGCAGTTGATGGCTTATGTACAGTAGGCGTTCGGCTCGTCTTCTCGCCTCATTGACGGCAGGCTGCCTCTCTTGTGCAGCGAGCAAAATGCACCTACTGGACAAAGGCCATAAACTGCGTAACTCCTACGTCCATTAGCCATCACTCATTGCCAGGTCAAGGAAATGTTTCCGGATAGCCTCTCAGCAGAAGACTTACCGAGAGGCCCTGTTCTCCGGCTTCGCGGCGACGGCCCCGGACCCGGCGGGGACGAGGCCGATCCCGCCGACCCAGAGGCTGAACGGGGTGTGGTCGGCGGCGATGATCCCGGGCTCGCGGCGCGAGGGCTTGTCGGCCCCTTCGGTCGCGATGGTCAGCTCCTGGAGGCCAGCCGGGAGGGTGAACGGCGGCGAGGTCAGCGGCAGGCTCCCGGCCGCCCTGGCCTCCCAGCGTGCCAGGACCCGTCCGCCCGAACGGAGGGTGACGGCCCGATCCTTCTTGTTCGCGGCGGCCTGGAGGGTGATCGCCAGGGGCTGGTCGGGCGTCGGGTTGTAAACGACCACCCGCGCGGTCGGGCCGACCATGCACGCCCGCCGGTCCTGCCGGACCACCCGGTCGCCCCAGCCCTCGGCATAGAGGAAAACGGGCTTGGAGGGGGGTGCCATCTTCTCGCGGTCGTAGACGGCCGTGTCGGCGTCCTCGAAGACCTTGGCGTCCGCGAGCAGGGATTTGAGCCGGTCGAGATGAACGACGAACTCGGGGAACGAGCCGGGCCGCTGGTGGACCACGACGTACCGGAGGCCGTGGACCTTGAGGTAGAGCCAGACGTACGAGCGGAAATCTACCCCCTGGGCCAGCTCGATCGTCTCCGACTCGGGCGCGATCGGGTAGAAAGGGCTGGCGAGCTTGAAGGCGTCGAACGGTGAGTTGAAGTAGAGCAGGTTGTCATATTTGACGTTGAGGAACGCCGTGTAGCCCGCCGAGGTCTTGCCGCCGTGGAGCGACTGCCAGTACGAGCAGAGCGAGGGGAGCTGGAACGCCCCCGAGTTGAACTGGGGGGCGTCGAGGAAGGTGGCGTCGGGATCGAGCTTCCGGATCGCTCCGTAGCAGGCGGGCATGGGGGGGACGTCGATCGTCCGGTAGGGCACGGTGCTCAGGTCCAGCAGCGCCAGGGCCGTGATCCCTCCGAAGGCCGCCACCCGCGCCGGGCCGACCGGGAGCCTGGCCAGGAGGTCCCGGAGCCCCGCCGCCGCGACCACCGCCGCCGCGACCCCGGCGAACAGGTTGAACCGCGCGGGGACCCGGATCATCCGGAAGCCCACGAAGGACTTCTTGAGCCAGTACGCCGGGAGGCTGAAGTCGAGCCCACCGACCCGGGCGTGGGCCCCCAGCGAGAGGACCAGGAGCAGGCCGAACATCGCCCACCAGTAGGCCCCCCGGTCGAAACGGACCCGGCGGGCCGCCGCGTAGAGGATCAAGGCGATCGTGACCATCCCCAGGTACGACGGGACCGAGCCAGGGTCGGCCAGGACGTTGGTGTCGAACGGGAACGCCCGGCTCAGCCAGTGGTTCGGCGACGGGACCAGGTAGCCCCAGAGCGGAGCCCGACAGATCCAGAACTCCGCATCGGGCCGGGCCATCGAGTATCCATGCGTCAGCGCCCAGATCTGGTTCGCGAACAGGAGGACCAGCGCCGGCGCCGTCAGCCCGACGAAGGCCGCGAACCAGCCGGACCGGGCCCGGAGCCACGGGACGATCCCCGATCGCCCGGCCCCGATCGCCCGCCAGGCGACGTAGAGCGAGGCGGGGAAGATGGCGAAGATGCCGAAGTAAGGGGCGCTCATCGCCACCAGGATGTAGAGGGCCGCCGCGGCGAAGAGCCCCTTCCGCGTCGGGCGATCGACCCATCGGAGCCATCCGATCAGGAAGACCGGGAACCAGCCGACGGTGATCTGCTCCAGCTCGCCGTGCGAGAAGAAGGTCATCGGACCCCCGAGCATCGCCGTCAGGCCGCCCAGGGTGGCCGCCATCCGGCTCCCGAGGACGTTCCAGATCAGCAGGAACGTCCCCAGGCCGGTCAGCAGGAAGGCGGTGGTCCGGATCAGGTTGTAGCAGAGGATGTCGTTGCCGGTCGCGGCCGAGAGCGGCAGGTACAGCAGCGTCTGGAAGTGCATCGGCGGGAGCGTGCCCAGCGACGCCCCGACCGGATACTGGATCCCCGGGCAGACGAACGGGAGCCGGCCGTGGACCAGGCAGTCCTTGTTCCACCGCATGGTCCAGATGTGGGCCAGCGGGTCGACCCGCGAGGGGAGCTCCGAGCCCATCGTGGCGAACGCCGGCCAGGTGGCCGCCCCCAGCGAGGCCAGGTAGAAGGCCGCGACCACGGCCATCGTCTTCCACCCCGGCGTCAGCGGCGCGGGTTCCCGGGCGTCGTCGGTCGTCATGGATGGCCCCTCGGGTCCGAGGTCAAAAGCGTCCCGGGCGTCAAGGGTTGGGGGATCGAGGGAGGAACGAGGTTTTTATCGGCCCCGAAGCGATCCGGCAATCGCAACTTCGCCGAAAACCTTCGGCGAAGTGAACCGGCAGGCGACCGCCAGGGCCGCGTGAACCCAGACCCGGCCCGGGCCGTGAAGACGGCGAGCAGCCCCGATTGGCACGAATCGTGCAAGATATACAATCCGTGATCGTATCACTGCCACTGCTGGACCAGGCAAGTCAACCTCCCGAAGGGAATCCCCGATGAGCACCTCCAGAATTCGGAGTCGATTCGCCGCCCTCACGATCCTGGCGATCGGCGTCGCGGCCGGGCTGGGCGAGACGGACGCACAAGCGCAGATCTTCCGGGGTCGAGGCCAGGGCGGTCAGTATCGGTACAAGATCAAGGAGCGGGGCTACTACCAGCCACCCTACCTTGCGTCCCCCTATACCAACTCGACCTACATTCAATCGGCCCCGGTGACGGTCTCGGAGACCCAGATCTACCAGCCGGCCCCGGTGGTCCAACAGCACGTGTATCAGCCGGCCCCTTACGTCGAGAGCCGCGTGATTCAACCCCCCCCGGTGGTGGAGAATCGGCTCTATCAGCCGGCCCCCGTGATCCAGCAAAACACCTACTCTTCGTCCTACCCCTATTGATGGGGCAGCCGGATCGAATGAACCGCCCCGACCCGCGAGTCGGGAAGCCCCCTGCCCCTGGCTGGGGGCTTTTTTCATCGCCCGGCGTGGCTACCCAGTCCCTCCAGCCACCCTGAACAGGGCGGACTTGGGCGACGCGAAGGGTATCGGGCCACGCCAGGGCGACCGGCCCGACCGGTTCGTCGTCTCCGCGAAGTCAATCGACCGACCCGAGGGTCAGGCCAAGGAGTGAGACTCCCTCGCCGCCTCCGGGCAACGGCGGCGCTCACGGACGGTCCACGCCGGGGATCCGGGCAAGTTTGAGGTTGGAGGCATCCCGGGCATCAAGAGGAAGGTAGATTGAGGGAGCAATGGGGATTTGACTGGTCCCAGGGCGATTCGACTTATCGCAACTTCGCCGAAAACCCCCGGCGCTCGCCGCTTGTGCCCGGCCGGTCGATCGGCGAGAGTACCGCCACCCCCGACCCATCCCCCAGAAGGGCCCTCCCGATGCTCCAACTCGGCACCATTACCTATAACATCGCCAAGGACTGGACCCTCGAAGAGATCCTCAAGCGGCTCGATGCCCTGAAATACCCGGGCGTCGAACTTCGGACCGGCCACAAGCACGGGGTCGAGGTCGGGCTCTCCAGGGAGCAGCGCGAGGAGGTCAGGAAGAAGTTCGAGGACTCGCCGGTCGAGCTGGCCGGGCTCGGGGGAGCCTTCGAGTTCCAATCGGCCGACCCCGCCGTGGTCCGCCAGAACATCGAGGGGACCAAGGCTTACGTCCGCCTTGCCCACGACATCGGCTCGCCTGGCGTGAAGGTCCGGCCCAACGGGATGGCCAAGGGCGTCGAGCCCGAAGCGACCTACGAACAGATCGGCAAGGCCCTCCGGGAGGTCGGCCAGGACGCCGCCGACTTCGGCGTCGAGATCCGGGTCGAGGTCCACGGCGGGACGACCCAGCTCCTGCCCAACTTCGCCCGGATCCTGGCCCATGCCAACCATCCCAACGTCTTCGCCTGCTGGTACTCGAATCCCACCGACGTCGTCGACGGCTCGATCCGCGACAACTTCGCATTGGTCGGATCCAGGATCCGCGAGGTCCACCTCCGCGACCTGACCGATGAGTCGTATCCCTGGCGCGAGCTGTTCGCCCTCCTGGCCCGGTCGGGCTACCAGGGCTATACCCTGGCCGAGATCCCCGAGAGCCCCGACCCGGAGCGAGTCCTCCGTTACTTCCGGTCGCTCTGGATCGCCTATCAGCCGGCCCCGCCCCCGGCCTGATCCCGGCCTACTTCACCGGCTCGATCGGGGCCCGGCGGATGGCGGCCTCGGGGGCGACTAGGCTCAGGTTGTTCAGGGCGGCCCGGGCCTCGATCCGGCGGGCCTTGGTCAGGTCGATCCGCTCGTCGGAGAGGCTCACCTCGAACTTCCGGTTGCCGGGTAGTTGCAGGGGAATCTTGATGGTAAAGGTACTCCCCTGCCCCGGCCGGCTCTCCAGGTGGACGTCACCGCCGAGAAGCTTGGTCAGCTCGCGGACGATCGAGAGGCCCAGGCCGGTCCCCTGATGCTCGCGGGTCAGGACGCCGTCCTCCTGACCGGGGTGGCGGGCCTGGCGGAACTTCTCGAAGATCGACTCGCGGTCCTCCTCGACGATCCCGATCCCGGTGTCGGCCACGGCCAGGACCACGAACCGGCCCTCGGCCTGGGCCCGGATCGAGACCCGCCCCCCTTCGGGCGTGAACTTGATGGCGTTGGATAGGAGGTTGTACAGGACCTGCCGGAGCTTGCCGGGATCCTGCCGCATCAGAGGGATCGCATCATCGAGCTGGCACTGAAGGTCGATGTTCTTCCGCTCGGCAATCGGCCGGGCCAGCGAGGTCAGGGCCTCGCAGACGTCGCGGATCGAGAAGTCCTCGGTCCGGACCTCCATCTTGCCGCTCTCGATCTTGGCCAGGTCGAGGATGTCGTTAATCATCCCCAGGAGCATCTTGCCCGAGGTCTGGATGTTGGTCGCGTATCGCCGCTGCCGCTCGGTGAGCTGGTCGGAGCCGGAGAGGACCTCGGAGAAGCCGATGATCGAGTTCAGGGGCGTCCGGAGTTCGTGGCTCATGGTGGCCAGGAAGTCGCTCTTGAGCCGGTTCATCTCGAAGAGGGCGAGATTGGCCTGGGCCAGCTCGTCGACCTTCCGGTCGAGGTCGTGGTTGACGGCCCTCAGCTCCTGCTGCATGGCGACGAGGTTGTGGAGCATCCGGTTGAAAGCGTGCGAAAGCTCCTCGAACTCGTCGCCGGTCTGGATCTGGGCCCGGACGGTCAGCTTGCCCGCGGCGATGGCGTCGGAGACGTCGCGGAGATGCTTGACCGGCTTGACGATCACGTAGCGGACGATCGTCCAGGAGGCGACCATCGCCAGGATCGCCGTCACCAGCGCCGCGGAGATCAGGATCGCGCGGTTCTGGTTGATGTCGCGGTTGATCTGGTCCATCGGCAGGCGGATCACCGCGGCGCAGGCCAGCTCGCCGACGCGGATCTCGACGTCCCTGCCGTTGGCCAACTCGCGGTAGCTGTGCGTGTGGCAGTCGATGCACTCCTGCTTGAACAGGACCGCCTGAATGTACTGGAACTCGGTCTTGCCCGGGAGGATCCGCGACTCCTCCATCGAGGCCCCATTGGCAAAGGTATAAGGCTTCTTGCCACCCGAGGCCGGCCCCGGCTCGGCCGCCATCCGGAGGAACCGCGCCAGCGCGTCCTTCTCGAACGAGTCGTGCGGACGACTCGCCTCCCGGTCGGCCTTGTACGGATCGAGCAGGTAGCCCTCGAAGTTGGGCAGGTCGTCCTGCCCCCGGAAGCTGAGCGAGAGCTGGTCGAACATCCGCTTGGTCTCGCGGTTGACGAACTTGTCGGACTTGTAGTGCTTCTCGACGACCGTCGGGTTCACCCGCTGGCGGGCGGTCTGGGTGGTCTGACCGATCACCAGCTTCTCGGTCTTCTGGCCGTACCAGTAGAAGCTGGTCGAGACCAGCAGGAGGATCCCGCCGCCGAAGATGAATCGGCACTTCCGCTCCAGGCTGGTCTCGCCCAGCAGGTGCTTGAAGGTCCGGTACGACATCGAGGCCCCATCCCCTGGGTTGGTCCCGCCCGAGGCGCATTTCCCCGCGTCCGCTGGCCCGCCGCGCGCCACCTTACCCGATGCCCGCCGGCCCGAACAGGCGAGGTCAGCCCCGCCCGCGCTTCCCGGACCGCGAGGGCTTGAGAACCTGGCAGACCGGGCAGTAATGCGTCGGCCGGCCGACTAGCCCGGCGATTTTGGTCTTGAGGATCGGCCCGGAGCAGGTCGGGCACGGCTTCCCGCCCCGGCCGTACATCGCATTCCCGGCGAGGAACCCCCCTTCCAGGCCCAGGACGGTCCGGTAACCAGCGTCGAAGCTCGACCCCTCCGCCCCGATCGCCTCGGCCAGGACCCGCCCGATCGCCTCGTGGAGCCGGCCGACCTCGGCCTCTGTAAGCCCCGACGCCGGCCGCTCGGGGTGGAGCCCCGACCGGAACAGGACCTCGTCGGCGTAGATGTTGCCGATCCCGGCCAGAACCTTCTGGTCCATCAAGGTCGGCTTGATCCCGCGCGAAGTCCGCGCCAGCCGGCCTGCGAGGTCGCCGCGGGCGATCTCCAGGGCGTCCGGCCCGTGCGACCGCGCGAAGGCCGACTCGGCCTGCTCGGGCCCGGCATACCAGGCGATCTTGCCCAGGCGTCGGGCATCGCAAAACCAGATCGTTCCGCCGGGCTCGCCCATCCTGAACGTCACGCGCACGTGCTCGGGTTTCCGCGGCGGGACCAGCCAAAACCCTCCGGTCATCCGGGGCTGAATGACGACAATTCCACGGTCCCCGTTCAGACCGATCACGACCCATTTGCCGCGCCGGCCCACGCGAAGCACCGAGGCCCCGCCTACCCGTCGCTCGATCTCCTCCGCCGTGCATCCGTGAAGCAGATGAGAGTCGTTGACCGCGAACGAGGCGATCGTCCGCCCCTCCATGGCGGGCTGGAGCCCCCGGACCATCGTCTCGACTTCGGGCAATTCGGGCATCGTTCGCTCCTTCGCTTTTGCCCCGATTTTAGGCGATCCCCAGCCTCGTTGCGTAGGCCCGACGCCGGGCATCCTCGAGGATTTCACGATCGGTCACGCGGATCGTGCGGGTTTTTGACGAAGAACCAGGAAATTCCGCCGAATATTTCGCCAACCGCTTGACAGGTTGTGACGCAGACGGAAAGCTATTGGTGGGTTATGCGAGATCGCCGTCAAAAAGGGTGACATGCTCGCCGAGCCGAGACGCCGGATCCTCCTGGAACAGATCGCCCGCCAGGGTTTCGCCACCCTCGACGAGTTGGTCAAGTCGCTCAGGGTCTCCGAGAGCACGGTCCGCCGAGACCTGGAAGCCCTCGACCTGGCCGGGGCCGTCAAGCGGACCCACGGCGGGGCCGTCTTCACCGCGACCGAGGCCCGGGCCATGCCTGCCTTCGACGAGCGGACGGCCAGCGCGACCCTGGAGAAGAGGGCCATCGGCCAGGCCGCGGCGGCTCTTATCGATGACGGTGACACCGTCCTCCTGGACGGCGGGACCACCACCCTGGAGGTCGCCCGGGCTTTACTGGGGAGGACGGTCCAGATCGTGACCAACAGCCTGCCGATCGCCCACCTGGCCGCCTCCAGCAAGGAGGCCGACCTGATCCTGATCGGCGGCTACGTCTACCCCCGGACCGGCGTGGCCCTGGGCCCGTTGGCCATCGCGATGATGCAGGGGATCCGGGTCCGGAAGGCGATCCTGGGGGCTGGCGGGATCGTGGCCGAGGGCGTGTACAACTCGAACCTCCTGCTGGTCGAGACCGAGAGACAGATGATGGCCTGCGGGCAGGACGTGATGATCGTCGCCGACCACACCAAGTTCGGCCGCCTCTCGCTGGCCTTCCTCTGTGGGCTCGACGCGATCGCCGACCTGGTGGTTGACCCCGGCCTGGCGGGTCCGGACCGGGCCATGCTCGATGCCGCCGGGGTGAGGGTCCACCTCGCGGCCCTCCCTGCCGAGAACAATGGATCGACGCGCGTCAACGGATCGAGGACCGAAGCATGAGCACGCTAGCCCCCGACCGCTCGCAGATCGAGCGGATGGTCCGATCGATCCTGGAGCGGCAACTCAACCCCGGCGAGAACGGCAACGGCACCTCGAAGCTGGCTCCGGCGGCGGGCCACAAGCCCAACCTGGTCGTGAACATCTCGGCCCGGCACGCTCACCTGACCCAGGCGGACGTCGACATCCTGTTCGGCTCGGGCTACCAGCTCACCCAGATGAAGCGGCTCTACCAGGACACCGACTTCGCCTCGAACGAGACGATCGCGGTGGTCGGCCCGAGGCAGCGGATGATCCCGGGCGTCCGGATCCTTGGCCCGTGCCGGGCGTTCACCCAGGTCGAGCTGTCAATCACCGACGCGATCAGCCTGGGCCTCGATATCCCCGTCCGGCTCTCCGGCGACATCGAGGGGACACCCGGGTGCCTCCTGATCGGGCCCGCGGGGAGCCTCGTGCTACCCAAGGGCGTCATCAAGGCCGAACGCCATGTTCACATGGGGCCCAAGGACGCCGAGTACTACGGCGTGAAGGCCAAGGACCGGATGAACCTCCGGGTGGAGGGCCCCTGCCCCACCTCGCTCGAAGGGCTCCTGGTGCGGACCCACCCCGACTGGAAGCTGGAGGTCCACATCGATACCGACGAGGCCAACTGCTCCGACCTGACGCACGCGACCAAGGTTTCGCTCGTCAAGGCATGAGACCCGAACCGACCGAGTGGCATTCATTGTTTTTGATGGAACCGAAGGGGGCCCGCTGATGGCCAGTTCGACCGTGGAAGCGCTGGGGATGATCGAGTGCAAGGGCTTCGTCGCCCTGGTGGAAGCCTGCGACGCGATGCTCAAGGCGGCCAACGTCGACCTCGTCGGCTGGGACAAGATCGGCAGCGGGCTGGTCACGGCCTTCGTCTCGGGCGACGTGGCGGCCGTGAAGGCGGCGGTCGACGCCGGCGCCGCGGCGGCCAGTCGGATCGGCGAGGTCGTCAGCGTCCAGGTGATCCCCCGGCCGCACGAGGACCTCACCGGCGTCCTGTCGTTCACCAAGCCGGCCGCGGCCGCCCCCGCCAAGACCTCTGGAAACGGAGCCTGACCCATGGCCGTCACGACGCAACGCGGATCCAAGCCGAGTGTGGCCGGTGGCCTCAACGGCGACGCCTTGGGCCTGATCGAGACCAAGGGCCTCGTCGGGATGATCGAGGCCACCGATGCCATGCTCAAGGCGGCCAACGTCTCGCTGGTCGGTCGGGTCGGGATCGGCGCTGCCTTCATCACCACGATGGTCCGCGGCGATGTCGGCAGCGTCCGGGCCGCCGTCGAGGCTGGAGCCGAGTCCGCCAGCCGGGTCGGTGAACTGGTCAGCGCCCACGTCATCCCCCGGCCCGACGAGGCCGTCCTCCGGACCTTCATCGGCTGATCTGGATTGGAGGACCGAGCTCGGATCTCAAATTTCAGGAGGGACGAGACCCCCTGAGACTGACATCCCGGGAGCTTCGTTCACCCTCCTGAAATCAGAAATCGGGAATCTGTCATCCGTCCAGGGGCAAAGATGAACAGCGCACTGGGATTGATCGAGACGCAGGGGCTGGTCGGCCTGATCTACGCGATCGACGCCATGCTCAAGGCCGCGAGCGTCGAGCTGGCCAGTTCGATCATCAAGCTCGATGGCGGCCTGGTCAGCGTGATGATCCGGGGCGACGTCAGCAGCGTCCGCGCGGCCATCGAGGCGGGTGCCGAGGCCGCCAGCCGCGTCGGCGAGCTGAAAGCCGCCCACGTCATCGCCCGGCCGGGCGATCGGGTCGTGGCGACATTCGGCGGGGGCCGCTGATGAAGGTTCTCGTCGCCAACCTCGGCAGCACCAGCTTCAAGTACCGCCTGTATGACCTCGCCAGCGGCGAGGACCTGCTGGCCCGGGGTGCCGTCGAGCGAATCGGCTCGGACAACGCCAAGGTCACGACAAAGTCGGCCAAGGGCGAGTCGGAGTCGGTCCGCCCGATCGCCGACCACGGTGACGCCGTCCAGATCTGCCTGGACCAGCTCACCGACCCGACCTCGGGCGTCCTCAAGGACGCCTCGGAGGTCTCGGCGATCGGGTTCAAGTCGGTCCACGCCAAGAATCTCTCCGGCGTCCAGCTCGTGACCGAGGATGTCCTGAAGGCAATGGAGGCGTTCGCCGAGGTCGCCCCGGCCCACAACCCGCCGTACACCCAGGCCATGCGGATGCTCGGTGGCCGGTTCCCCGGAATTCCACTGGTCGCCGCTTTCGAGACGGGCTTCCATCGGACCATCCCCGAGGCTAACCAGCGGTACGCCATCCCCGACGAGTGGGCGACCGCCCACGGGATCCGCCGCTGGGGCTTCCATGGCGCCAGCCACTGCTACATCGCCGGCCGGATGGCCGAACTCCTCGGCCGTGATGACCTGAAGTTGATCTCCTGCCACCTCGGCGGATCGTCCTCTCTGTGCGCGATCAGGGCCGGCAAGTCGGTCGCGACGAGTATGGGGATGAGCCCTCAGACCGGCCTTCCCCAGAACAACCGGGTCGGTGACTTTGACGTCTTTGCCCTCCCGGCAATCCTCAAGTCGACCGGCCAGACGCTCGATGAGGTTCTCGACACCCTGGCCAACAGGTCGGGACTGGAGGGGATCGGCGGCTCGGGCCGCGACCTCCGTGATATCGAGGCCGCCGCGGCCTCGGGGAACAAGCAGGCCGGGTTGGCGCTCGAGGTCTACATCGCCTCGGCCCGTCACTACCTCGGGGCCTACCTCGTCGAGCTCGGCGGGGCTGACGCGATCGTCTTCACCGGCGGGATCGGCGAGAACTCGGTCCGGATCCGCGAGGGGGTCTGCCGCGACCTCGGCTGGTTCGGAATCACGCTCGACCCTTCGGCCAACGCCTCTGGCCCGGCCGAGCGCGTGGTCTCATCGCCCGGCTCCCGGGTCCAGGTCTGGACCGTCCCGACCAACGAGGAGATCGTCGTCGCCCGCCAAGCCCGCGACCTGCTCAACCGGGCGAATTGAAGAGATTGAACCGCCCAGGCGCGAAGATTGCCAAGGTAGGAGAGAGATAAAGAGAGGGACATTTAAAGACTATCATTGATTCAATTTCTGATCTTTTTCTCTCTTCCCTCTCGACTTGCCTTGGCGATCTTGGCGCCTTGGAGGTTCAATCTCCCTCCGTCCGGATCCGCGATCAGGAGTCCCCGCCCGATGTTCGTCGCCCGAGTGACCGGCAGCCTGGTGGCCACCCAGAAAGTAGCTTCGATGACCGGGCACAAACTCTTGATCGTCGAGCCTTACCGGATCGACGAGAAGGACCGCGACCGCCTGGTCCCCACCGGCCGGACGTTCGTGGCCGTTGACGCGCTGGGCGCCGGGCTCGACGAGATGGTCCTGATCTGCCAGGGCTCCAGCGCCCGGCTTACTCCCGAGACCGAGAAGCTGCCGATCGACGCGGTGGTGATCGGCCTGATTGACACGGTGGACGTCGGCGGCAAGACGATCTTCTCGACCCGGGACGTAACCGGCCGATAACCAGCCCTGACAACGGCCCTCAAGCCACGGTGCCCGCCATGGAAATGACCGAAGACCTGATCCGCAACGTCATCCAGCAGGTTCTGTCCCAGATGGGGACCGGCGGGTCGGCGACCAACGGTTCGTCGGCCAGGCCCTCGGGCAAGGACGGCGTCTACCCCACGGCCGACGCCGCGGTCCTGGCCGCCGAGGCCGCCTTCAAGCACTATCGGAAGCGCCCGCTGGCCTGCCGGCGGAAGGCCGTCGAATGCATCCGGAGCATCTGTGTCGAGCAGGCCGAGGAACTCGGCCGGATGGAGCTGGACGAGACCAAAATCGGCCGACTTGATCATAAGATCGCCAAACTTCGCGACGCGATCCCGCTGGTCCCCGGCGTCGAATACCTCCGGACCGACAACTGGTCGGGCGACGACGGGATCACGCTGACCGACTACTCCCCCTTCGGGGTCATCGGGGCGATCACACCGGTGACGCACAGCCTGCCCACGCTGGCCGGCAACGCGATCAACATGCTGGCCGCCGGCAACACCGTCGTGGTCAACGCCCACCCGTCGGGCGCCCGGGTCGCCGCCGAGGGGGTCCGCCGCTTCAACCGGACGATCCGCCAGGCGATCGGGATCGACGACCTGATCACGATCATCGAGACGCCCACCCTGGAGTCGGCCGCCGCCCTGTTCGACCACCGGGGGGTCAAGCTCCTGGTCGTCACCGGTGGCCCAGCCGTGGCCCGCGCCGCGCTGGCCAGCAAGCGCCGGGCGGTGGTGGCGGGGCCGGGCAACCCGCCGGTGGTCGTCGATCCGACGGCCGATATCGAGAACGCGGCGCGGTCGATCATCGCCGGCGCTGCGTTCGACAACAACCTGCTCTGCATCGGCGAGAAGCAGGTATTCGCCGTTTCCGACATCTTCGACAAGCTGATGGAGGCCGTCGGCCGCCTCGGCGGCTTCCGGCTGAGCGCCTCGCAGATCGACGCGCTCACCAAGAAGGCGTTCGTCCAGGGCGATGACAAGCAGTATCACGTCAACAAGGATCTGGTCGGTAACGACGCGGCCGTCCTGGCCCGTCACGCGGGTTCCGAGGCCCCCAAGGGGACCGAGATCGTCTTCGGCGAGACCGGGGCCGACCACCTGTTCGTCGAGCACGAGCAGATGATGCCCTTCATCCCCTTCGTCCGGGTCCCCGACGTGGACCGGGCGATCGACCTGGCTTATTCCAGCGAGCACGGCTACGGCCACACGGCGATCCTGCACTCGCGGGACACGTCGGTGATGTCGCGGATGGGCAAGCGGATGGACTGCACCGTGTTCGTCATCAACGGCCCGAGCACTGCCGGGCTCGGCCTGGGCGGCGAGGGGGTCCTGTCGTTCTCGATCGCCGGACCGACCGGCGAGGGCGTCACCACGCCCTTGACGTTCTGCCGCCAGCGGCGGACGGCCGTGGTCGGGTCGATGCGGTTCGTCTGAGCCTTGCCCTGCGATCGGACGGGAGATTCTTCCATCATGCAACTCGGCCGGGTGCTCGGCACGGCGACATCGACGGTCAAGCATCCCTCGTTCCAGGGGGAGCGGCTCTTGATCGTCCAGCTCGAAGGGGCCGGCGGACGGGCGGATGGCGAACCGGTCCTGGTGTTCGACCGGCTCGGGGCCGGTCGCGGGGATCGGGTCCTGCTGACCAGCGACGGCAAGATCCTCCAGGAGCAGATCGGCAAGGACACGCCGGGCCGATGGAGCGTGATGGGGCTTCCCGACGGATGATGCCGAGCTGGACCGAGGTCAACGCGGCCGTGATGGCCGTCCTGGTGGAGTTCGGCCGGTCGAGTCGGCCGGCGGGGAATTCCTCGCGCGATCGTGGCGAGGTCTTCGTCGACCGCCTGTTCTCGCTCCGGCACGCGGAGGCCGTTGCCGATGGGTCCGATGAGGTCCGGGTCGCGCCCGGGACGGTCATCACTCCCCTGGCCCGCGACTTCCTGAAGCGGCGGCGGGTGTCGATCCGCGTCGTCTCGGGTCGCGAGGCGGATGGGTCGAGGGCCCGGCGGAGGGGTGAATGGGGCTTCGCGATCGAGTCGAGGGCCGGCCAATCCGAGGCGATCCGCCGGGCCCTGCTGGACGACTGGTTGGAGGTCGGCCCGGACGCGGTCGAGGCGGCGCACTGGGTCGTGGACGGCGAGGCTCGGGGGGCATTGGTGGTGGCGGACGAGGCGTCGGTGGCGGCCTGGCGGGCGGGGCGGATCGAGGGGATCCGGGCGGCCACGGTGGCCGAGCCCGAGGCCGTCTCGCGATCGATCCGCCACCTCGGGGCCAACCTGATCGTGGTCGAGCCCGCCGGTAAGTCAATCTATCTGCTGAGCCAGATCGCCGGACGGTTCCGCCGGGGCGGGGCGCCGGAAGTCCCGGGATGGATCGAGCACGACGAACGGCCCGTGGACCGGGCGGGGTGGCTCCGATGAGGATCGCCGAGGTGATCGGCCGGGTCACGCTGACGAGGGTCCACCCGAGCCTCAAGGGGGGCCGGTACGTGATCGCCCTGCCATTGCCACTGGAGGCCGTGACCGAAGGCTCGGACCGACGGGGCGAGGAGGTCATCACCTATGACGACTTGGGAGCCTCGCCCGGCTCGATCATCGGCCTGAGCGAGGGGGGCGAGGCCGCCAACCCGTTCCGCCCGAACAAGAAGCCGATCGACGCCTACTGCGCTTGCCTGATCGACCGGATCAATCTCTGAATCAAACGAACCTATCTTCACGAACCTAGAACCGGGGGCCTCGGCCATGGCCGCAAGCGACAACCTGATGAGCGAATGGAAGCTCCGCGAGGAGATGTGCGAGATCGGCCGGCGGGTCTACGCCAAGGGGTTCGCCGCGGCCAACGACGGCAACATCTCGTATCGGCTGAGCGAGGACCGGGTCCTCTGCACGCCGACCCGCGTCTCCAAGGGGTTCATGAAGCCTGATGACCTCTGCATCGTCGACATGGACGGCAAGCAGGTCTCGGGCAAGCGGAAGCGTTCCAGCGAGATCCTGCTGCACCTGACGATCATGAAGACCCGACCCGACATCAAGTCATGCGTCCACTGCCACCCGCCGCACGCCACGGCCTTCGCCGTCGCCCACGAGCCGATCCCCAAGTGCACGATGCCCGAGTTCGAGGTCTTCCTCGGCGAGGTCGCCATCGCCCCGTATGAAACCCCTGGGACCCAGGCGTTCGCCGACACGGTGATCCCCTACGTCAAGGACACCGACGTCATCCTCCTGGCCAACCACGGGACGATCACCTGCGGGGCCGACCTGACCGACGCTTACTTCAAGACCGAGATCATCGACGCCTACTGCCGGATCCTGATCCTCACCAAGCAGCTCGGCCGGGTGAACTACTACGACGACGCCAAGGCCGCCGAGCTCATCAAGATCAAGCCGAACCTGGGGATCCGCGACGTCCGCCTGGAGAAGGGGCTGGAGAACTGCGACCTCTGCGGCAACAGCCTGTTCCGCGAGGGATATACGGAATTCAAGCCCGAGCACAAAGCCTTCATCCCCGACAAGTTCCAGCAGCAGGCCGCACCGGCTCCGGCCGCCGCCCCCGCCCCATCGGGAAGCAACGGCAAGGGGGGCGACCCGATGGACGCGATGGTCCAGACGATCACCGATCAGGTGATGCGGTTCATGAATGGATCGGGCAACGGGACCGGCTCGTCGGTTGTCAAGGACGGCGGCTACGCCTCGGGGATCTCGGGCGGGGCCTGAGCCGGCATCACCCATTAACCATCAATCATTTACAATATGAGATTTGTGATCTGCGATCCCAGGGGGAAGCCATGAAGGTCAGCATCATCGGCGGGGGCGGGCTGGTCGGCTCCTGCGCCGCGTACGCCTTGCAGTGCGGCGGGGTGGCCAGCGGGCTCGACCTGATCGACGTCAACGCCGACCTCTGCCGGGGCCAGGCGCTGGACCTCCTCCACGGGTCGTCGATCGCGGCGGACCAGCGGATCCGGGCCACGGGGTACGAGGCGATCCCCGAGAGTGACCTGATCTGCATCACCGCCGGGCTTCGTCGGAAGCCCGAAGAGAGCCGGCTGGACCTGATTAACCGGAACGTCGAGCTTTTCCTCGGCATCCTCGCCCAGGTCAAGGCCGCGGGACCGAAGAAGGAGGCAATCGTCCTGGTCGTCTCCAACCCGGTCGACGTGCTCACCTACCTGGCCACGATCCAGCTTGGCCTGCCCTCCTCGCAAGTGATCGGGCTGGGGACCGAGCTCGACTCGGCCCGGTTCCGGAGCCTGATCGCCGAGGCGCTGAAGCTCCCGCCGACGCAGGTGACGGCCACGATCCTCGGCGAGCACGGCGACAGCATGGTCCCGATCTGGTCCGCCGCGCAGGCCGCCGGGCTCCCTCTGGAGAAGTTCCCGGGCTGGACCTCCGGCACGGCCGACGCCCTCTTCGCCAAGACCCGGGGGAGCGGGGCCGAGGTCATCAAGCTCAAGGGCGGCGCCGGGTTCGCCGTCGGCCTGGCGATCCGCGACGTGGTCCATGCCATCGCCCTCGACTCCCGACGGATCCTGCCAGTGGCCTCGCTGGTCAACGGGACTTACGGGATGCGCGACGTTTGCATCTCGGTGCCCACCGTCCTGGGCCGGTCGGGCGTCGAGGCCCAACTGGAGATCGAGCTCTGGCCGAAGGAGGTCTCGGCCTTGCAGCAGTCGGGGCAGGTCCTCCGGGGGACGATCGACCAGGTCTTGAAGACCAATCCCAATGCCTCGAAGGGCGCGAACCGGCCCGCCGCCCCGGCCCCGAAGCCATCGGACAACGGCCCGGGCGTCCGGGTGACGATGGGCTCGGGAAGCGGGAACGGCGGGTCCGGCAAGTCTCGCGTGACGATCTCGGGACAGGGGGGCGGACGTGCTTAAGTCGCTCGATCGGAAGCTGGCCGCGATCCACGCCGACCCTTCGTGCCGCGAGTTCATCCTCGCCGACGCCAAGGACGCCGACATGGCCTTCGGCATCGGCGCCCCGGGCCTCTCGCCCGAGTCGCATCCCGGCGAGGTCCGGTTCAAGACGCTGGAAGAGTACCGCCAGCAGATCCGGGCGATCGTCCAGCAGGGGGCGGTCGACATCATGCTGATGTCGGCCCACACCAACCACGCCCTGACCATCCGCGAGCGGATCTTCGAAGGCTCCCCCGTCACCCCCGCGGCGCGGGCCAATGACACGACCGATGTTCACATCGCCCGGGGCTCGCGTTACGCCGAAGGGGCCGCCATGCCCTTCCGCTCGGCCAGCCTGGACCACATCCAGTGCGGCCACCTGGATTGCACCGATCAGGATCGGGCCCTGGGTGCCGACCTGGGCCTCTACAGCGTGACCTTCAACAACGACCTCCGGCTCGACCACGCCACCCTCGAACGCTTCCATCATTTCCGCGAGGAGGCCGAGCGGAAGCGGTTCCGCTACTTCCTCGAAGTTTTCGACCCCAACCTGCCCGACGCGATCGACCCGGCGATCCTCCCCGCTTATATCAACGACATGATCGCCCGGATGCTGGCGGGCGTGGCCCCGAGTGGCCGGCCGGTGTTCCTGAAGGTCGTCTACCACGGCCCCAAGGCGATGGAGGAGCTAGTCCGGTACGACCCGCAACTCGTCGTCGGGATCCTCGGCGGCTCGGCCGGGACCACCCGCGACGCCTTCCAGATGCTGGCCGACGCCCAGAAGTACGGGGCCAAGGTCGCCCTCTACGGCCGGAAGATCAACAACGCCGAGAACCAGCTCGCCTTCGTCCAGTTCCTCCGGCTGATCGTGGACGGCGTGATCGGCCCGGTCGAGGCGGTCAAGGCGTACCACGCGGTGCTCGGCAAGCTCGGGATCGCGCCCAAGCGGCCCCTCGAAGACGACCTGAAACTCCAGGCCGCCGCCATGAGCTACGGCGGGACCTCGACCTCGATCACCGTCCCCGCCCGGACCGAGCCCGCCAAGGCCAAGGCCGAGGGCTGCGGCTGCCCCGCCGCCCCATCGGCCGCCCCGGCCCCGGCCGGAGCCTGCCACTGCCACGGGCCGGCCCCGGTGAACGGGTCGGCGAACGGGATTGCGGTCGCCAACGGCAAGCCCACGGTCGCTAACGGCAAGCCCTCAGCCAACGGCTTCCCGAGCACGCTCGACGGCCGGCCCGACTTCGCCAGGATGGACGTCTCCCAGCGCCTGGCGTATCATCGGGACCGACTGGGCCTCGGTCGCTGATCGGTCCGGTCCGGACGGGAGGGGGTCGCCTTGGCTCGCCTGGATCTGATCGGGGTCGAGAAGACATTCTCCGGCGGGGTCGCCGCGATCCGGGGTGTCGACCTGGCGGTCGAGGACGGCGAGCTGTTCGTGATCGTCGGGCCCTCGGGCTCGGGCAAGAGCACCCTGCTCCGCCTGATCGCCGGGCTGGAGACGCCCGGAGCCGGGAGCCTCCGGCTTGACGGCCGGCCGATCGAGAGGCTTGCCCCCGTCGACCGCGACGTGGCGATGGTCTTCCAGGATCAGGTCCTCTACCCGCACCTGGACGCCTTCGAGAACATCGCCTTCGGGCTCCGGGCCCGCCGGGTGGCCCGGGCCGAGGTCGAGTCGCGGGTCCGGGCGACGGCGGGGGTCCTCGGCCTGACCGACTGCCTGGGGAGGCGGCCGGCCACGCTCTCGGGCGGCCAGAGGCGGCGGGTCGCGCTGGGACGGGCCCTGGTCACCCGACCCCGGTTGTTCCTCCTGGACGAGCCGTTCTCGGGGCTCGACGCCCCGCTCCGCGCCTCCACCCGGGCCGAGCTGGTCGACCTCCACCGGAAGCTCAAGGCGACGATGATCCTGGTCACCCACGACCAGGCCGACGCCCTGGCCATCGGCAACCGCGTGGCCGTGCTCGATCGCGGGCGGGTTGCCCAGGTCGGCCGGCCGCTCGACCTCTACGACCGGCCAGCCAGCCGGCTCGTCGCCCGGTTCGTGGGCCAGCCGCCGATGAACCTCCTGCCCTGCCTGGTCGCGCGGGAGGGGGACCGACTGGCGGTCCGGGTCGTCGACCTGGACCACCTCGGCCCCTGGATGGCCCCGGGTTCGAGCCCTTGGGCCTCGAAGCTCCTGGCCCTGGGGGAGTCCCGGGTCGACCTCGGCCTCCGCCCCGAGCAGCTCGCCGTCCGATCGGCCGGGCCCTTCTCCCCGACGTCGGACCCCGCGACCGCCCCGGCGACCATCCGACGGCTGGAGCCGATGGGTCACGAGACGCTGGCCGTCCTCGCGCTGGGCCCGTACCACCTGATCGCCCGTCTGGCCCCCCGGACCCCATTCCGGGCCGGCGACCGCGTCCTGGTCGGACTCGACTTCGGCCAGGCGAGCTGGTTCGACTCCTCGACCGGCGACCGCCTGGCTTGAATCGCCGACCAGGGCGTGGACCAGATCCCTCGCGAGATCACGGGGACCGGTTCGTCGAGCCGCCCCCGATCTCCGACAACGCGACGGTGGATGGACCCGGAGCCGAGGGCCTAGAGTCATTGACCGGCCCGTTCGCGACCATTAGACTGCGGAGACGATCCGTCCCGGGATCTCGGGGAGGCCGCCGCTCACTTCCGCGCTCCCTCGATCCGAGTCGACGACCAGCGGGGGCCGACATGAGCTTCGGGGAAAGCGGGGGCAGCGAGGTCGACTACGAGACGCTGCAAGGTCGCAACTGGCCGTCGGTGACGCAGTTCTCGATCTTCCTGGAGAACCGGGTCGGCCAGCTCCTCGAACTGGTCCGGGGCTTCCAGGGCTCGAAGGTCAAAATCGTCGGCCTCTCGATCTCCGACTCGGCCGACTGCTGCATCATCCGGATGATCCTCAGCCACCCCGAGCAGGGCCGGGAGATCCTCGAGCTCAAGAAGTTGGCCTTCGCCGAGAACGAGCTGCTGATCGCCGAGATGCCCAACGGCCCGCATACCCTGGTCGACCTCTGCTCGGCTCTGATCCAGGCCGAGATTAACATCCATTACGCCTACCCGCTGATCGTCCACCCCCGGGGCCGGCCGGCGGTGGCTCTGCACATCGACAACATCGAGCAGGCCGGCGTCTCGCTCCACGCCAAGGGATTCGAGATCCTCTGCGAGGCCGATTTGCAGGGCTGACCCGGGGCCATCCGACCGTCCCGCGACAGGGCCCGTCAGGCTCCGACTTGGTGCGTCAACCCCTTCCTTCTTAACGACTTGCGGGACGACCGAATCCCCGCCGGATCGCCCATCCGTCGCATCGGCCATCTCGCCAGCGTCCGACGCATCCCGCCCCGCCCCGTCCCCTCCGAAGGGAAAATAAAGGGAAGGACGGTTGCTCGCGTGTTTGCCATGCGTACCCGTCGCCGCCATCCTTGCGGCCTCGAACTTGGGCGCCTCGGGCGACGAGTCGGGCAGGGCGGCCACGGCCCCCTTGATGTCATGCAAGCTCGTCTTGGCGTAGATGCCGATGGTGAGGCCGGGGTCCGAATGGCGGGCCAGGACTTGGCACGTCTTCACTGATGCGCCCGAGGCCACGAGATTCGAGATGTAGGCCCCCCGCAGCGAATGGAAGTCGGCCTTCCCCGTGGGGGTCTCATAGTCGATCCCGGCGGCCCGAAGATCGACCCTCATCATCTCGGCCGTCCGGGGGGTCAGGGTGAACACGGGGCGGCCGGCGGGCCGGGCGGCCAGCCAGGGGGCCAGGCGACCGGCCAGGGCGGGCGGGAGGGGCTGGACGGCTTCCCGACCGTTCTTCGTGTAGCATGCGGCCACGGTGGCGGTGGGGGGATCGCCGGCCAGGTCGAATCGCTCGGGGGTCAGGCTGGCCAGCTCGGAAGCACGGAATCCGGTCCCCAGCGCCAGGGCATAGAGCCGGGCGCGGTCCGGCCCGGCCATCCCCATCACGACCGGGCCACGCTCGGCGGCCCGGATCAGCCGGGCGGCTTCGTCGGGGGAGAGGACGCGCCGGCGGTGACGCCGGTCGGCCTCGGGGCTCTTGGTGGACAGGTGGGCCAGGTGATGCTCCCTGGCGCGCCCTTCCTTCGCGAGCCACGCGGCGAACCCCTTCACGGCCCGGATGTGATGGTTGATCGTCTCGGCCCCCAGGCCCTCGTTCCGGAGGCTTGCCAGGGCGTTCAGCGCCTTGGACGGGCACAAGTCGGAGACGCGGCGGATGCCGGCGAGGTCGATGACCCGTCCGGCCCGGTTCCTCGTCACGCTGGCATAGTTCGCCGCCCCCCCTTTGGCGATGATCGCCTTCCGGAAGTCGTCCAGGTGCTCGGAAAGGGGCCGGGCCTCGTGGTCCCGGTGGGCTCGAGACTTGGGGTCGATGTAGCCATGCCGGATGTTGGCAGCTTCGGCCTCGGCGGCGGAGGCCATCCCCTCCGTCTCGCGGCGGTCGGGGCATCCCTTCCGCTCGCGCTGCTTGCCGTCCCCGTCGGTGAAGCGATAGAACCAGTTTCGGCCGATCTTGCGGAACGATGCCATCGGTCTTCCCCCTACAAGGTTCGGCCCCCTACAGGCCGGACAGTTGTTGCCATTGTCGCATGCTGACGGCCCATGGCGCAATATGACGCTACGTCGATCCGTCCGGGCGGCCTCCAGCGCCCGCTCATTCGGCTTCGGCCCGGATCTCGGCGCTTTCCTCGGGATCGTCGAGAGATTCCAGGGCCAGCCGGCGGCGGTCCGGGTCGGGCCGGTCGATCACGATGCCGGGTTCGGGATCATCGGCGGCCGGTCCCCATCGCCGTCCGGCGAGGTCGTCCCATGCGAATAGCGGTGGGGCCTCGTCCCCCCCGAGGCGATCGGACCACCACCGGGACAGGTCTACCCCGCCTTGCCGGGCTTCGGTCCAGTCCTTGAACGGGGCGGGCGGCCGGGCCCTTCGCGATCGGGCGGGCCAGCGGCCGGCGGCCTTGTCCCCCGCGTCGTCGGCGTCGGTCGCGAGGAACCACCGGGGGGCGGCCAGCATGCTGGCGAAGATCCCGGGGTCGGGGCGGCCGGAGGCGCTCCCGAGGGTGACGACGGCGGCCAGCTCCCCCAGCTCCTGCCCGAGGATCAGGGCGTCGAAATCGCCTTCCACGACGATCAGCGGGCGGCCGGGCCGGATGGCCTGGCGCCCGGGGTAGAGGCCCGGGCGGTCCCGGTACGCTTCGACATACTTCGGACGGTAGCCGTCGGGCTGGCGGATCTTGGCGAGCGCCAGGCGGTCCCCGTCGAACCAGGGGATGACGATCCCCCGGGTTTCATAGGTCCCCCCGTCCCGCTTCGGTACGCGCGCCCCGGGCGTCCACCCCAGGCGGGCCGCCCGGATCGTCCCGGGGGCCAGGCATCGGGGGCCGGTCAGGTAGGCCAGGGCTTCCGCCCCCTCGGGGGTCCACAGCCGGGCCGAGGATTCCGCCACGAGGGCCAGCGCATCGGCCACGGGCAGCCCCGAGGGGCCGGCCGGCGGCCACGGCTCGGGCCGGGCCGGCGGCCTCGGCCGGGGCCTTGGGACCGCAGCCGGGGCCGGGCTGCCGAACAAGTAAGTGAGGGCCTCGGGGAACGTCAAACGTTCCAACTTCATCACGAGCGAGGCGGCGTCGCCGTGCTCGCCGCAACCGAAACAATGCCAGGTAGGCTTTCCCTGTTCGATGACGAACGAGGGGTTCTGATCGCCGTGGAACGGGCAGCGCCACCACAGCCGCCGGCCCCTCTCCCCGTTCCGCCCGGGGGGCGGGCCGAGCAGGCTCGTCGCGACGTCGGCCAGGTCGACCCGGTCCCGTTCGGCCTGCCAGTCGACCCGGCCATTTGCCCTCGCTTGGGATGTCCAGTACACGCGTCGGTCCTCCTCGAATGGTGTGCGTCCCCCCGCCCCGAAACCCTCGGCCCCCTGGGGGGCGGAGGTTTCGGGAGAACCGGCTCGCCGAATCCCGAAACCATCCGAAACCCGGTTTGGGGGAGTTTCGGGGAGCCCGACCTTCCGAACCCCCGAAACCGAAACCCTCGGCCCCCTAGGGGCGAGGGGTTTCGGGGGTCGAAATATGAGGGCTCACGCGGGGTCGAAATTCGGCTCGGGCTCGGGCTCGGGCTCGGGCGAGATCAAGTGCAGGATCAGCGGCTTCCCCTCACAGGTCAGCTCTCCAGCCTTCACCAACACGTCCCGCGCACCCCAGAACGCCTTGTCGCTCTCGCCGCTTTCCTCCCATTCGGAGCAGACTTCCTTCGCCTTGCGGTCGTTCCGTCGGGTCAGGGCTTCGATGATGAAGAGCCGAGCCTTCTCGCGCTTCTCGGGCGGCCGTCCCCCCCGGTTTGGCTCGGCCTCGGTCGGGGGGCTGGTGTCGTACTCGTTCCCCGCGTCGCCCATCGTGATCCCGAGGGCCGGGGGGTTCACGGCGGCCGTCTTGTCTACCCACAACTTACGCCGGTTCGGCTGGCCGTCGGGGTCGGGCTTCGTCATCTTGGTGACGACCCGGGCCTTCTCCACGATTCGCCGCCCCAGGGCTTCCTTGTCCTTCGAGAGGTGGGTCAGCCCGAGGAAGGCCACCCCCGAGGACGCTGCCAGATCCATCAGGGGGCCGAAGTACGCCCGGGCATCCTCGGGCCGGCAGAGGTTGCGGCCCGTGGTCATCCCCACGGTGTCGATGACGACGAGGGCCGGGGCGGCGGTCTTGATGCGTTCGGCCAGGGCGGCGAGCGTATCGGGGTCGTCCAGGTCGAGCGACCCCGTGGGGTCTTCGGGCGACGATCCCAGGGCCACCGCCTCGTCGGGCAGGCTGAACGCCCGGGCCGCCTCCAGCATCTCGGGGAAGGCGCGATCCCCCTGGACCCAGAGGGTCCGTGTCCCCTCGGGCAGTTCGTTCGCCTGGCCGTCTGGCCAGGGCATCTTGAGCCACAGCCGGCGGGCTAGGTCGAGCCCGAACCGGGTCTTGCCCGTCCCCGGGTCGCTCGCTACGGCGTTGAAGACGCCCCGGGCGATCCACCCGTCCCACAACCAACGTTGTTCCTCAGCGATCCGAGCGTAATCGGCCAGGGTGGCGAAACGCCCATCCAGGACCGCCACGGGCGGCTCTCCCGGCCGCTCTGGTGGGGGCTCCATCAAATGCCGCCCATCGGGCCAGGACAGTTTCACCTTATGCAGTGTGACGGTCGCCTCGTGTCCTGTTTTCGCGGTGAAGTGGACGCTCGCCCTGTCCCCGAGGTCGGCGACCACTTCGCCGTAATTGTCACGATCGAGAGCCCTAACCCACGTCCCTTCGTGCAATGTGCGGTAATTCGACGAGGAGGGCTCTGGACCCGGCTTACCCGTCGCTGCCGATGCCTCCCCCGGGGCTGCCACGGGCGGCGGCCCCTCCGGGTCGATCCCGGCCAGGGCCAGGATGATCTCATCCCGGTCGTCCCGACCCTTCAAGAACTCTTCCAGGGCGGCATGGCGGGCTTCCGCCGCCAGGCCGGTCAGTTGGGCCCCGATCGCCCGGAAGGGCTCGGAGAGGGCGTCCAGCTCGCCATTGACGGGCAGGCGAGCATGGACCCGGGCGAAGGTCCGGAGATCGGATGGGGTGGGTTTCATCGGTGGCCGCCCCCATCGATCCAACGGCGGATCGTCTCGGGCTTCCAGAGGGGGGCCTTCCCTATGGTCAGGTCGGGCCGGGGAAACCGGCCGGCGGACCGCTCCCGTTCCAGGGTCCGGCGCGAGATCCCGAAGGACTTCGCCAGCTCGGCCAGGCGGTAGGTCAGGCGAACGGGAGCCGGGAACGCCGGCGCCTCGCCGAGGTCGGCAATGGTGGCGCTCCGGGCCGATGAGTCGTCACTTGCCCCGGGCACGATCGGCGGCGTGGCGTGGTTGGGACGGCGGCTCATTCGGCCACCGCCTTCCCGGACTCATGGCCCTGATCGGGCACGTCGTGGAGGGCGGACAAGACCTCGGACAGGTTGAACCGCAGGACCTTGGGAGAGAGCTTTCTTGCCGGGATTCGGCCCTTGCGGTGCCATTGGAGGATGGTCCCGGGCCGGACGCCAACGCGGGCGGCCAGCTCGGCGGCGGTCATCAGGTCGTCGGGCGATGCGGTCGGCATTCTTCGGATCTCCGGGTCGGGATCGCACCATGCGTCCTCACCCGGAGTGCCGGCTTATGCATTTTCGACCTTGCATTACGCCTGCATACCCCGCCCATGACGATGCTTACGTCGTGCATAAAGTCATCGCGTGCGTCCCCGGCCCGCTTGCCCCGGCCCCTTGTCAAGCTTGCTCGGGTCGGTAGTGTAGATTTTCGGCTTCGGCCTTTCGAGGTCAGGTAGGACGTTCCCGGCGCTAATCCAGTCGGACACCCTCCGCAGGTCGCGGGATACTTGGGGGACGTCCAAGAACAAATCCGTCTTCCCTGCATTTTGCTACACTCTTCTCCTCAGGACTGATCATGGGTGGAGGGAGCCGAGGAAATGCTGGAGCCGACCGTCTATCACTGCCA